>R22__coassemble_338_pt1 | contig 33205 bp, 18 predicted proteins | sample R22__metabat2_high_PE_007 | metagenome-assembled genome bin R22
CAGCAGTTGAATCAGAGTCTGTTTTTACTGGCAAAGGTCTGTTTATAGGCTCACCTTCAAATTCATTACTACATGAGGTAACAAACAAAATTGCATTTCCCAAAAGGAAAATTTTTAATAGTTCATTTAATTTCATAACGTATGGTTTTTTATTTCCGCAACTCAAAGCAAAATTAGAAAAAATAAATGAGTATAGATAATTTTATCGCATTTTTTTGATAAAAACAAATGACAAATACTTGTTTTTTGCCTAAAAACCATTTCGGAGGCATCTCGGAACCATCTCGAAGGCATCTCGAAAAAACATGCTGATGAAAAAAACTGATTACTCTGTCTCGGCATAAAAAATAAATGAGTTTATTTTGTTCTGCTCCCGACTTTTAGTATCTTTGCCCTGTAAAAACTATAGCTAAAAACAAAGACATGAAAAAATTACTTTTTCTACTATTCCTGGCATGCTTTACGCTTGGGGCGGAGGCTGCTAATCAGTTTATAAAATTCAACTCGTCGGCAACGGCTATGCAGTTGGCTGGCAAGGAACGGATTGCTGATATTGTTGTTGACAAGAACGACTTTGAAGGTGTGCGTATGGCGGCAGAAAACCTGCAGAAAGACTTTCTGGCGGTATGCGGACAAAAGCCTCAGCTGAAAGGCAACGCCACAGAAGGCAGTATTATTGTGGGAAGTTTGCAGTCTGACCTTATTAAGCGCATTATTGCTTCAGGAAAGATAAACAAGAAGCAACTTCAGGGAAAACGTGAGAAATACATTCTTTCGGTTGTTGACAATCCTGTTAAAGGCATTAAGAAAGCCCTTGTTATTGCAGGAAGCAACAAGCGAGGAACTATATACGGAATCTATGAATTGTCCCGCCAGATAGGTGTTTCACCTTGGTACTGGTGGTTGGATGTTCCTGCAAAGAAACACCAGGAACTATATGTAGAAAAAGGCGAATATACCGATGGCGAACCTGCTGTGGCTTATCGCGGAATATTCATCAACGACGAGCACCCTTGTTTTGCCAACTGGTCGAACGAGAAGTTTGGCGGACAGAACCACAAATGCTATGAACATGTGTTTGAGTTGCTGCTTCGTTTGAAAGCCAACTACCTCTGGCCTGCCATGTGGGGAAACGCTTTCTATGACGACGACCCAGAGAATGGCGAACTTGCCAACCGCATGGGTATCGTTATGGGTACATCGCATCACGAGCCTATGGCACGTGCTCAGCAAGACTGGAAACGCAGAAAAAATCATGGCGAATGGAACTACACCAAGAATGGCGAAGAACTTCGCGACTTCTGGCGTGGAGGTATGGAAAGAGCCAAGAACTGGGAAACCATGGTTACCATTGGTATGCGAGGCGATGGCGATGAGGAAATGGAAGGCACAGGAAACGTGAAGCTGATGGAGAGAATCATCAAAGATCAGCGCCAGATAATCTCAGAAGTAACAGGCAAGAAAGCCGAGAAAACACCTCAGATGTGGGCACTCTATAAAGAAGTGCTCGACTATTACGACAAGGGTATGAAAGTGCCTGATGACGTAATCATAATGCTCTGCGACGATAACTGGGGCAACGTGCGAAGAGTGCCTTCAGCAAAAGACATGAAGCATCCAGGTGGATGGGGACTCTATTATCATGTTGACTATGTAGGCGCTCCACGCAATACAAAGTGGCTTAACGTTACACCTACACAGAACATGTATGAGCAGCTTTCTCTTGCCTATAATCACGGAATACAGAAGATGTGGATTCTCAACGTTGGCGACCTCAAACCAATGGAATACCCTATTCAGTTCTTCCTTGATATGGCGTGGAACCCAGCAACAGCCAATAGCGACGTGATAACTTCTCACACACGACCTTTCTGCAAAGAGCAGTTTGGCGAGGAATATGCCGACAAAACAGCCGAAATGCTTAATAAGATTGGCTGGTTGAACGGACGAGTAACACCAGAAATGCTCGATGCCGACACATATAACGTAGAAACAGGCGAATGGCAACAGGTAGTGGGCGAATATACCGCTCTTGAGGCTGATGCATTAAGACTCTATCTGCAACTGCCACAGAACCTTCACGACAGCTACCGACAGCTCATCCTCTTCCCTATTCAGGCTATGACCAACCTCTATCAGATGTACGAGGCTGTAGCTATGAACCATTATCTTGCAAAGCTGTCTGATCCTGCAGCCAACGAATGGGCAAAGAAAGCTAAGGAAGCATTTAAGCGCGATTCAGTTCTCTGTGCACAATACAATCACGATATTGCTGGCGGCAAGTGGAACCACATGATGACTCAGAAGCATATCGGCTATCGCACATGGGCAGACAACTTCCCTAAAGACCGCCTACCACAACTCATGACAGTTAACGAAAGCAAGGACGGAGGTTACATCTTCGACGACCATACAGCCTATATCTCCATGGAGGCAGCCCACTATTATGCACGCACAGACGCAAGCAAAGCCAAGTGGCAAGAACTGCCTTTCATAGGCAGAACCCTCAGCGGTATGGCAGTTTCACCTTATACAGAAACCACCGACGACGCCTCTCTCACATATAAGTTCCGTCTTAACCCGGTAGAAGACAAAGCCGACAAGTTCACCATTCACATTATCGTGAAGTCAACACTCGACTACAAGAACAAAGGCGGAATGGAATACGAGGTAACACTTGATAATGGCGAAAAGCAAACCATAAACTTCAACCACAACCTCAACGAGAAACCCGAGAACATCTACAGCATCTACTACCCTACCATAGCATGCAGAGTAGTTGAAAGCACCATAACCCTTCCTGCTGGCAAAGACGAATGGCACACCCTTACCATTCACCCTAAAGACCCAGGAATAGTATTTGAAAAAATTGTTGTTGATGCAGGAGGCTACAAGCCATCTTACCTCTTCATGAAAGAATCAGCAAAGAAAAGATAAATAAAAAACTTTACACAAAACGGCATAGCGCAAAATACCCATCGCTATGCCGTTTTTTTTTCTAACTAGAAAAAATATTTTTCCTAACCTGAAAGTAAAAATTTCCTAGTTAATCAGTTATTCTTCCTTAAATTCAAGAAAGTGAAAATACATTACACAACATCTATACCACGAATTACAGTACAGAGATTCATGACATCATTTTCAAAATTGTCACGATCAATGGCCCTATTCTTTGTGTTTGAACGATAATTATAGATTGTCTGAGGAGAATAGAACAACAAGTCGACAATCTCGCTACTCTCGCTGACGCCAAGTCGGATAAGCGCAAAGATACGCAATTCGGTAGTCATAGTATTTGATGCCTTCACCTCTATCTGTTCTTCTGGCTTCAACAGGGAATTAAACTCTTCAACGAAAGTAGGATACAGATCAAGGAAAGCCTTATCAAAACGGTTTAAGAATGTTACAGCATCCTCTTCAGAGAATTTTGATGATGTGATAAGGGTAAGAAGTTCGTTCACCTGATTAGCTTTTATCTTACGTTGAACGAGAGTCTTCTGATTCTTCAGTCTGTTGATGTATTTAGCACATAGATCAATATAGATTTTAGCCAAGCCTTCACGCTTCTTATTAGTATCAACAAGTCGCTCGTTTAGCGTGTTCAACTGCCTATTAAGCATTTTCTGTTGCTCGTTAAGTTCAGACAGCTGCATATTCCTCTTTGAAAGTTCCTTTCTTCGGGCTGTAAGCTTGCTATTCTGCTTAAAGATGAAAACCAAAGCACCAAGAAGAATTATCAGCAGTATAGACACAGATATGATAACCAGTTTCTGCAAACTGTTTCGCGATTTCACCGCTTCATCATATTTCGAGATAATACCCGGAAGTCGCTCTGATATTTCAATTATTCTTAGTTTGCTATTATAGAATTTAGCATCAGCCAAAGACTGGTTAATATAATTCTGTGCATGTTCGATATTGCTCTCGTCAGTTTCAAAAATATAAGAAGCAAGCATCTGCAATGAGAAGTTCTCCATTGTGAGATTCTGTGCATCGCTCAAAGCCGATAGAATAAGATATTTCTCATATTGTTGCTCGTCATTATCATTTCTGTAGTTACCAGCCAGAGCAAAACAAGCCATAGCATACAGACGAGAGTTCTTTGGACAAGTCTTAACAGCCGACAGGTAATATTTGCGAGCTGTTTTAGGATCAAAGTTTACATACACATAAAACTCGCCCATAAAATAATCATAAGCTTCATTATTCTTATTAAGATGAACTATAGCAGTACTTAGATATCCATTTGCCGCACATCTATATACAGGTTTATATTCCTTGTCATTACAATAATCGCTCCAGTAGCTGTATATGCGGAACAGACATAGGTAGTAGTCAAATTGCAAGTTCTCGTCAAGCGTCTTAGAGTTAATGCTCTCAATAAGATTACGGGCTTCAAAATAAAGTCCTCCAATAGCCATTAGCTGAGCCTTGCGAATAACAAACAGACTATAATAATACTGGTCGTTCAATCTCTGAGCTAATTCTATCGCTCTATTAACATATACATGTGCAGAATCAAACTGATAAACATAATACTCATCATATATCTGACTATATATGTTAAGTTGAGTTTTAGAATTATGTTCTCTCGATAAGTTTGTCTTTAGATAACTTATTCGCTTTTCTTTTTCAGCCATAGCCTGCTGGCGATGAGTCAATACAGAGTCAAGTTGACGCAATAATCCCTCCTTCTGCTGAGCTGAAACACAGTAGCTGAAAAGAGAGAAAATTATGATTAAAAAGGCTTTAGACATAGTTACTATTTAGTTTCCTGCAAAGATAAACAGTTTTTATAAAACTACAAACATCTACTTAATAAACTTTCTATTTTTCACATAATCAACTAATTATCAACTATATAGCATTACAACTCAAAATACGTATTTCTACTAAACACCTACTAAAGAATACATATTACTTAAAAAAGTTGTTACTTTGCATGACGAAAGCCAAATAACTAACATTTCAAAACCATAACCTATGAAAGAAAAGAAAAGACTTGTTTATCAACGACTATCGTTGTTTGTCTTCGCTATGTTTCTATCATTTACAGCTTTGGCACAGAATATAAAAGTCAATGGTGTAGTTATTGATGAATCAGGCGAACCTGTCATTGGATGTACTGTAATGCAGAAAGGTGCTAATAACGGAACAGCATCCGACTTGGATGGTAAGTTCTCTCTATCTGTACCACAAAACTCAACAATAACATTTTCTTATATAGGCTTTATCACCCAGGAGGTGAAAGTCAATAACGAAAAGCCTCTCTCTATCACACTTCACGAGCAAAACCTAAAGATTAACGAGGTGGTTGTTATTGGTTATGGAACCATGCGCAAAAGCGACCTCACAGGTTCTGTAGGTTCACTTAATGCAACAGACCTAGAATCCCCGGTAACCAATATTGGTCAGGCCATGCAAGGAAAAGTTGCTGGTTTGCAGGTTGTTGATGCAGGAAAACCAGGCGATAACGTATCTATTAAGATTCGTGGTTTGGGTTCTATCAATAACTGCGATCCACTTGTAGTAATAGATGGTGTGCCTACCGACCTGAGCCTCAACAATATGAACATGGCTGACGTTGAACGTCTCGACATTTTAAAGGATGCATCAGCAACAGCTATCTATGGTAGTCGTGGCGCCAATGGTGTTGTGATGATAACAACAAAGAAAGGAAAAGAAGGAAAGGGAATGCTGTCTTTCTCTGCAAATTTCTCAGCACAAAGAACTATTCATATACCAGATATGCTTAACGCCAGCCAATATGCTGCACTAAGCAACGACATGCTCAATAATGCGAGATACACAACAAATCCAGAATGGCATAATCCTGCTTCATTGGGTAATGGCACAAACTGGCTTGACGAACTATTACATACTGGCTACATGCAGAACTATTCTGTAAGCTATTCAGGTGGTAGCGAAAAGGCTCATTATTATGTATCAGGTGGCTATCTTAACCAAACTGGTACTGTTAAGAGTGTGAAATACAGACGTTTTACTTTCCAGGAGAATACCGATGCACAGGTGCTTTCATGGCTTAAGATGTCGAACAATATAACCGTAAGTGCCGACAAGAAACAGCAAGGCAGCTATGATATTGGAAGTGCCTTCCGTGCTCTTCCTACTTATGCAGTAAAAGACGAGAATGGCGAATGGACAGGTCCAGAAGGAAACTCAACATGGTATGGTTCTACCCGAAACCCATTAGGTCCAATAGAAACCGATTATCAAAAGACTAATGGATATAACTTCCTTGGTAATATTACAGCAGAACTGACATTAGCCAAATGGTTGAAATACAGAAGCACATTTGGTCTTGATGCAAAGTTCTGGTATGCCGACAACTTCACTCCTGCATACAACTGGAAGCCAACCCCTGTAGAAGAAAGTTCTCGTTATAAGAGCGATAACAAATCATTTACTTACCTTTGGGATAACTATTTCCTCTTTGACTATACCATTGCCAAGAAACATCATCTCAACGTAATGGCAGGTGTATCAGCTCAATGGAATGATTTCGACTATCTCAACGCACAGAAAAATGTGTTTGCCTTTGATAATGTTCATGAGATGGACAATGGTCAGAAGATGCATGCCATAGGTGGTAATGAAACAGAATGGGCTTTGTTCTCATACATGGCACGTCTAAACTACGACTACAAGAACAAATATCTACTCACTACAACAATAAGACGTGATGGTTCAAGCCGCTTTGGAAGCAACCATCGCTGGGGAACATTCCCATCAATATCTCTTGCATGGCGCATATCAGAAGAAGACTGGTTCCCGAAAAACAATGTTCTTGGCGACCTCAAGATACGTACAGGATATGGTGTTACTGGAAGTCAGGCAAGCGTAAGCAACTATAGCTATCTTGCCTCTTATAACACAAGCGTATATCCTTTTGGCTATAGCGGTAACGAGCAGGCAGCTCTCGTATCAGCAACTCTTTCTAATCCTTCTATACATTGGGAGGAGGTTGCTCAAGCCAATATCGGATTTGATGCCACACTATTCAACCAGCGTGTCATCCTTTCTTTCGATGCTTATCTCAAGACAACAAGAGACATGCTTGTAAAGGCTTCAATCCCTATCACCTCTGGATTTGAAGACACCAGCACCACCTACACCAATGCAGGAAAAGTGCGCAACAGCGGTTTTGAAATATCACTTCATACCGTTAATCTTACTGGCAGTTTAGGATGGACATCTGATCTGTCATACACATACAATAGAAACAAGATTAAAGATTTGAACAGTAGTGTTCCATATTATATAAACCAGATTAACAACTCATATGTTACAACTCTTGAGAAGGGCTATCCTATAAACGTATTCTATGGATATGTAACAGATGGTATTTTCCAGAACGAGGAAGAGATTCTTCGTCATGCCATTCAACCAGGAGCAGAACCCGGCGATATTAGATTCAAGGATTTAAACAACGATGGTGTGATAAATGATGAAGACCGTACTGTTATTGGAAACCCTAACCCTACCAGTCTGTTCTCGCTTAACAACACCCTCACCTGGAATGGTTTTGAGTTGAACATCTATTTCCAGGGAGTAGCAGGAAACAAGATTTTCAACGCCAACAATATCGACCTTACAGGTATGTCGGCAGCCTACAACCAGACAACAGATGTTTTGGGCAGATGGACAGCAGAAGGAACAAGTAACAGCATGCCACGTGCCGTATTTGGTGATCCCAACCAAAACACTCGCGTTTCTGACAGATATGTAGAAGATGGTTCATATATCCGCTTAAAAACATTAAGCCTGTCATACAACTTCCCAAAGAACTGGCTTAAAGCACTTGCTATTCAGAATGCACGTGTCACACTCTCTTGCGAGAATGTATTCACTATAACCAAATACAGCGGTTTTGATCCCGAGGTTGACATCAATGGTATTGACCTCTCTCGCTACCCTATCTCAAGGACCTTTAACCTTGGTATAAACTTCAACTTCTAAAAAAGTCATTATGAAACGAAATATCAAATATATTATCAGCAATATATTCTTAGGTGCAGCTATAGTAGCCACTACCTCATCATGTATTGATGATTTCCTTGAGAAATCGCCTAAGAACACGGTTGACCCAAACACAGAGATTGACAATCAGGTTGCTATTGCTATGACAAATGCATGTTATCGCACCCTACAAAGCTCAAATATGTATAACCAACGCCTATGGACTCTTGATATTGTTGCAGGCAATAGTGTGGTAGGTGCAGGCGGTGGTACCGATGGTCTTGAAACTGTTCAAGCTTCCAATTTCACCACACTTAGCGATAACGGAATGGCACTCTATATGTGGCGTTCACCTTGGGTTGGTATAGGCCAATGCAATACTATTATAAAGAGTATAGAAAAAACAGGATATCAAGCGGGAAGTATAAAAGAGCGCTGTCTCGGCGAGGCTCTTTTCCTACGTGCCCATTATTATTATGTTCTTGTTCGCCTATATGGAGGCGTACCTTTGCGCTTAGACCCATTCGAACCAGGAGAAGAAACTGCCATAGCACGTTCTTCTGTTGATGATGTTTATCGTCAAATAATGTCAGACTGCCAGCGTGCTATAGATATCCTTCCAGCTAAATCTGAATACGATTCTGAAAATGTAGGTCGTGCATGCAAAGATGCAGCCCTAACACAGATGGCAGATATCTATCTTACACGTGCTTCAAAAAACAAAGAGTACTATCAGCACGTCATAAATCTATGCGATTCAGTTACAGCCCTGGGATACGACTTATCAAAATGCAAATACGAAGACAATTTCGATGCAACAATAAACAACGGACCAGAATCAATTTTCGAGGTACAGTTCTCTGGCAATACTGAATACGATTTCTGGGGCAACAACCCACAATCAAGTTGGCTATCAACCTTCATGGGGCCACGTAACTCAGACTTTGTTGCCGGTAGTTACGGTTGGAATCAGCCTACAGAGGAATTTATGTCGCAATATGAAGAAGGCGACAAGCGTAAAGATCTTACCGTATTCTATGAAGGATGTCCTGATTTTGATGGCAAGAAATACAAAAGCAGCTATTCAAATACAGGTTATAATGTTAGAAAATTCCTTGTCACAAAGGCTGTTTCACCAGAATACAACACGAATCCTGCCAACTTCGTTGTATGGCGTTATGCTGATGTGTTGTTGATGAAAGCCGAAGCCCTTAATGAGTTAGGCGAAACTGTTGCAGCATGCGAACCTCTGAATATTGTGCGCCATAGAGCAGGTCTTCCTAATGTAGCAGGACTCACCCAAGCAGAAATGCGTGAGAAGATCATTCACGAACGTCGTATAGAACTGGCTTTTGAAGGTCATAGATGGTTTGACATGATACGAATAGGAGATGGCTCGTATGCTGTCAGCTTCCTGCACTCTATAGGTAAGTCACGTGCCACCAAAGAACGTTTGCTCTTCCCTATTCCTCAAACAGAGATGGATGCAAACACTCTGATGACACAGAATCCTGGTTATTAATAGCGATTATTCATTTAAACTAAGCAAAAGATGAAAAAGACATATAATATACTGTTCGTTGTTATGAGTAATATTCTTTTGTTCATCATAGCAATTGCAACATTAACTTCATGTTCCGACAACGATTATTCTGTGTTGAACAAAGGATATGATGAACTTACATTAACCTCTGATCAACAGGCAACTGTTCTTGACGAGCGCACACATGCCAATGAAGCCATTCTGCTTTCCTGGACTACAGGAAACAACAAGGGAACAGGCAATCGTATATATTACCAGTTGGAATTAGCTCCAAAAGGAGTTAACTTTCAAAATACTTATGTTGCAATAAACAACGAGACACAAATATATAACTGGAGTGCAACACAAGAAAACCTCAATAGCATTATTCTTGATAAGTTTGAGGGAACACCAGGACAGAGCATAGAACTTGAAGCTCGTGTTTCTGCCTTTTCAGAAGGAATAGAAACTCAAACATCTACAGTTGAGTTTTCGGTAACTCCTTATCAGCCTGTCACCGAGACACTATTCCTGATTGGAGATGCCACTCCTAACGGATGGAATGTCGATAATGCAACCGAACTGACCAGAGAAGACAATGGTATTTTCTCATGGGAAGGCAACCTTGCTGAAGGCGACTATAAATTTATTACAAACAAAGGAGAAATCATTCCATCGTATAACAACGATGGAGAGGGAAATATCATCTATCGTTCAAACATTGACGACCCAGACGAAAAATTCCACATCACAGAATCTCATTATTACAAAATGACTGTTAATCTGCTGGAAGGAACATTAACCTGTGAGAAAGCCGACGGAAGTCGTCCTACTTACGATCAGATTTTCTTTGTAGGCGACCCTACAGGTTGGAGTTTTGAAGAGATGACCAAAGACCCTCTTGATCCATACCTCTTCCGCTATGGTAGAATTTTCGCATCTGCTGGCGAGTTTAAGTTTGGTACAGCCAATGGCAGTTGGGAAAATATGTACAAAGCAGCCAGCAATCAACAGGCTTATACCAATACAAGTGTAAACTTCGTTAGTGGTTTCGACCCAGACAACAAGTGGTATCTTAGCAACGACGAAGCAGGAAAAGCTTATAAGATTTGTCTTGACATCCGTAGTGGCAAAGAACGTATGCTGATGACAGAGTTCATTCCATATGAAATGATATACCTTGTTGGCGATGCCACTCCAAGCGGTTGGGATATAAATAATGCAACACCTATGACTGCAACTTCCGACCCAATGGTATTCACTTGGACAGGACAGCTCAATGCCGGTGAAATAAAATTCTCGTTCGACAAGAAGAGTGATTGGAATGGAGCTTGGCTGATGTGTGGTTTGGGTAATGATGTAGCCCCAACAGGAGCAGAGGAGCACGCTCTCTTCATTAATAAAAGTGATGAGAATCTTAAGGGTCAGTATCTTAACAAGAATATTGGAGATGTTGACCAAAAATGGAAGATAAACTCATCTGGAACATATACCATTACTATAAACCAATTGACAGAAACAATTACAATAGCAAAACAATAATATGAAAAAAATGAATATAATACTCTTTATTGCAGCTTTCACCGCTCTTTCATGTAGTAGTGATAATGATGCTGCCAATAACGAATACAACAATCCTGAGGCTTTTGCTCCTGTGATTGACATGAATGATAATATCAATCTTGAAATAACTACCGACAAAGCAATATATGCACCTGAAACTCAGGTAAAATTCAATATTCTTGGTAGTATTCCTGAAGGAGCAAAGATTCGTATTCGTCATGGAGCCAACGTAGTAGAAGAACAACCGCTTACAGGAAACTCTTTCTCTTGGACTGCTCCTTCTGCAGACAACATGGGATACATGGTTGATGTATATACCCTTACTGACAATAAAGAAAACATACATGGAACCATTGCTGTTGATGTTTCAAGCAACTGGAAACGCTTTCCTCGCTATGGATTCGTGGGCACCTATGATGCATCAAAAACAAGTTCACAGATTGAGTCTGACCTAAACTTCCTAAACCGTTGTCATATCAACGGTCTGCAATTCTACGACTGGCAAAACAAACATCATTGCCCTCTCGGAGGAAAACCAAACGAACTACTCGACGAATATAAAGACATCGCTAACCGTCAAGTGCTCACATCAGTAGTAAAAGACTATATTAGTGGTGCACACCAACATGGTATGATGGCTATGTTCTACAACCTTTGCTATGGTGCTCTTGATGATGCTAAAGCTGATGGCGTAAGCAACAAATGGTATCTTTACAAGAATAATAAGCATTCTGATATTGACAAACTTGATCTTTCAAACGAATGGAAAAGCGATATTTTCCTGCTTGACCCATCAAACACCAATTGGCAGAATTACATTATAGACCGCAATAATGATGTTTATAGCAGTCTCGACTTTGATGGTTTCCATATTGACCAAGTAGGCGACCGTGGTTCTGTTTACGACTACTATGGCGGTAGTGTAAACCTTCCCAAAGCCTTTGCTTCATTCATCACAGCCATCAAAAATGCACGCCCAGAGAAATCTCTTGTCATGAATGCTGTTTCAAGATTCGGTCAACAGAACATAGCTGGTACCGGCGATGTAGACTTCCTATATAACGAGATGTGGGGATCAGAAGATATGTTCAGCGATTTGGGGAAGGTGATCAGCGAAAACAACTATTTCAGCGGAAACACCATGAATACAGTCTTTGCTGCATATATGAACTATGGTAAGAGTGGTTCTCTGGGAACATTCAATACACCTGGTGTTTTGCTCACCGATGCAGTTATCTTTGCTCTAGGTGGTGCACATCTTGAGCTGGGCGACCACATGCTTTGCCATGAGTATTTCCCTAATAGCAATCTGGAAATGAGCAACGAACTAAAGAAAAGTATTGTTGCATATTATGATTTCATGACTGCATACGAGAATCTTCTTCGTGATGGCGGACAACAGACTGCTGCGGATGTTGCTTCTGGCGACAAGTCTATCAGCATTAATGCTTGGCCTCCATTGTTGCATGGCGTAACAGCCATCAACCGCAACGTAGGCAACAGTCAGGTAATCAATCTGGTTAACTTCTCAAACGCAAACAGTCTTAGTTGGCGCGACATGAAGGGAACACAACCTGAGCCTACAACCTTTAGCAATATTCCTGTACGTATCAAGGTTTCAGGGGCAAAGAAGGTTTGGGTAGCAAGTCCTGACTATATGGGAGGTGCTCCTCAGCAGATTAGCTTCAAACAAAATGATGGCTACGTGCTTACTACTGTTCCAAAACTGAAATACTGGACTATGATTGTTATTGAAAAATAAAATATAAATGAAGAATTTATTAAGAACTATTCTCTTTGTTGCCGCAATTTGTCTTGCAGGCAAAGCTACGGCTGCAGAGCCTATCGTACTCAATTCCCCTAACGGAAAGCTAAAGATGACTTTCTCTCTGTCGGAAAAGGGCGAGCCTACTTACATGCTTCAATATAAAGGTAAAACAGTTATTCGTCCTTCTCATCTTGGACTCGAACTGAAGAACGCCCACAACCTGCAGCAGGATTTCGTTATCAAAAACTCAACAGCTTCGTCATTTGATGAAACATGGCAGCCGGTATGGGGCGAAACTCGCAACATTCGCAACCATTACAACGAGATGTTTGTTGAACTTTACCAACCATCACAGGAACGTGGACTCAACATCCGTTTCCGTCTTTACGATGATGGTTTAGGCTTTCGCTATGAGTTTCCCTTGTCAAAGAACCTCAACTATTTCGTAATCAAAGAAGAGCATAGCCAGTTTGCCATGAGTGGTGACAACACTGCATGGTGGATTCCTGGTGACTACGACACACAAGAATATAACTACACCGAATCAAAACTCTCAGAAATACGCCAAAAGCTACCTTCATCCTACGACAACAACGCATCACAAACCATAGCTGGTCCAACATGCGTTCAAACCTCGCTACAGATGAAGACACCTGATGGCATTTATCTGAACCTGCACGAGGCAGCACTTGTTGACTATAGCTGTATGCATCTTAACTTGGATGATAAAAACATGATTTTCGAATCATTTCTAACTCCTGACGCACGAGGCGATAAAGGCTATCTTCAAGCCCCTTGCAAAAGTCCTTGGCGAACAATCATTGTTAGCGACGATGCAAGAGACATGCTTTCAAGTAACCTTATCCTCAACCTTAACGACCCTTGCAAACTTGATGACACAAGCTGGATTCATCCTGTGAAATATGCAGGAGTGTGGTGGGAAATGATTAACGGCATGAGCCAATGGTCATACACTTGGGATTTGCCCTCTGTAAAGCTCGATTCCATCGACTATACCAAAGTAAAAGCTCACGGCAAGCACGGTGCCAATAACGAGAACGTGCGCAAGTATATTGATTTTGCTTCCGAGAACGGACTCGATCAAGTACTTGTTGAAGGTTGGAATATTGGTTGGGAGGACTGGTTTGGCCAGGAGAAAGATTATGTTTTCGATTTCGTTACTCCCTACCCTGACTTCGACATAAAAGCTCTTAATGAATATGCTCATAGCAAAGGCGTGAAACTTATAATGCACCACGAAACAAGTGGTTCTGTGCGCAATTATGAGCGACACTTGGAGGCTGCCTACAACCTCATGAATAAATATGGCTATGATGCCGTTAAGAGCGGTTACGTGGGCAATATCCTACCTCGTGGAGAACATCACTACGGACAATGGATGGTAAACCACTATCTATATGCTGTCAAAGAGGCTGCCAAACACCACATCATGGTGAATGCTCACGAGGCTGTTCGTCCTACTGGCTTATGTCGTACCTATCCTAACCTCATAGGTAACGAGGCTGCCCGCGGAACAGAATACGAGGCTGGAGCAAGCAACAACGTGAACCACACCACAATACTGCCATTCACCCGTCTGCAAGGAGGTCCAATGGACTATACCCCAGGTATCTTTGAGATGGATATGAGCAAGATGAACCCAGGGAATCATTCACATGTAAACTCTACTCTGGCTCGCCAGTTGGCATTATATGTAACTATGTACAGTCCGCTTCAGATGGCTGCCGACCTTGTTGAAAACTACCGTAAGCATATGGATGCCTTCCAGTTCATCAAGGATGTGGCTGTTGATTGGGACGAGAGCCATTATCTTGAAGCCGAGCCGGGACAATATATCACCGTTGCCCGTAAGGCGAAGAACTCAGATAATTGGTTCGTTGGCTGCACATCGGGCGAAAAGGGACACACCTCAACACTTAGCTTGAACTTCCTTGATAAGGGAAGAAAATACAAAGCAACTATCTATGCAGATGCTAAGAATGCTGACTATCGCAAGAATCCACAGGCTTACGTTATAAGCAAGAAAACGGTTACAGCAACGTCTGTTCTCAAACTAAAGGCTGCTCCTGGCGGCGGATACGCCATAAGTATCATGCCAGAAAAATAAGCGATTTCATGGCAGTTATTATAATATAACCACCAAACAGATAGGTTTAGAAAAAGAAGTCAAAAAACAAAATTATTATTCTGTTTTTGATTGAGTATTTAGTTAAAAAGGCAACCATATATTTGGCTGCCTTTTTTCAATTTCATCCTAAACGAATCCTAAAAGCATCCTAAACGCAAAGGTTTGCTATTGAATATTGGATATTGAATAATATCGATTACCATCTCGAAGCGAGAGAAACTAATCGGAAAGAGATTGAAACAAATGTAAAAACAATATTTAGGCCACTATGAAAAAGCGATTGATAAAATGAGTATCTTTGCAGAAACCTAAGTATTCTAAAAATGATTATCAAGAAATTACTTCTATCTGGACTATTTTTAATGGCCTCATCGGCTTTTTGCTGGGCTGAAGGACTGGAGTTTTCAACTGGCAAATACTGCTGTAAGGTTGAGTTCTACTCGCCTAATATCGTGAGAGTGACGAAATGGCCAGCAGAAAAGGCATTCAAAGAGGAAAAGAGTCTTGTTGTTACCTTACAGCCTCAACAGGGAATAAAGGTTTGCAAGAATGAAAATGAATATTCTGCAACCCTGAGTTGTGGAAAACTTTCTGTTAAGATAGACAAGCGTTCTGGACGTCTGCAGTTTTTGAGTTCTGAACAGAACCTGCTTCGTGAAAAGAGCTTCTCGTTTGAAGAGAGAACAGAAGGAGCCGACAAAGGCTCTTATAAGGTGAATCAAACTTACACTCTCGACAAACAGGAGGCTATCTATGGTTTGGGCACTATTCAGGATGGAAGGCTGAACCGTAGAGGTACAAGTATTTTCATGGAGCAAAGCAATCTACAAGACTTTCAATATGTGGTACAATCAGTTAAAGGCTGGGGCATATATTGGGACAACTATTCACGTGCTCAGTTTGATGATAACGACAAGGGAATGTCGTTTACAGCCGAAGTTGGAGATGCTGTTGACTATTATTTCATGTATGGCGGTTCGGTTGATGGTGTGAACAAACAGATGCGAGCACTCTCAGGACAGGTGCCTATGTTCCCTCTATGGACGTTTGGCTATTTCCAAAGCAAGGAACGCTACAAGAGCTCACAAGAGGTGCTTGATATAGTAAACCACTACCGTAATTTGCAAGTACCTCTCGACTGTATTGTACAAGACTGGCAATATTGGGGAAGCAACTACACATGGAACGCAATGGACTTTCTTGCTGAGCCATACGAAAATGGAAAGCAGATGATAGATAGTCTGCATCGTATGAACACCCGACTGATGATTTCCATATGGGCAAGTTTCGGTCCAAACACTCTTGCATACAAGGAACTTGACAAGAAAGGCTTGCTTTTCGATTTCCAGACATGGCCACAAAGCGGCCTGTCGTTCTGGCCACCAAGAATGGACTATCCTTCAGGTGTAAGTGTTTATGATTTTTATACCGAAGAGGCTCTTAATATCTATTGGAATATTCTCACGCGACTCTTTGACTATGGTGTAGATGCTTGGTGGATGGATTCTACAGACCCTGACTGTTTCTACCCAAAAGAAAGCGACTATGAGCACATAACAGGTCTTGGCTCTTGGCGAAAGGTAAGAAATGCCTTCCCTCTGTGTACCGTGAGTGGTGTTTATGATAAGCAAAGAGCCGTTTCCGACAAGCAACGTGTGTTTATCATGACCCGTTCTGCCTTTGCCGGTCAACAACGCTATGGTTCTGGGCTCTGGAGTGGCGATGTGAATTCATCATGGGACATGCTCCGCAAGCAGATGCCCCTTGGCCAAAACTATTCCATGACAGGCTGCCCAAACTTCAATACCGATATAGGCGGTTTCTTCTGTGGTTCATACAATACAAAGGGGGCAGGTTCGGCACCTCAGAATCCACAATACCAAGAGCTTTACGTGCGCTGGATGCAATACGGATTCTTCTGTCCTGTCTTCCGTAGTCATGGAGCAGATGCCCCACGCGAGATATGGCAGTTTGGCAAGAAAGGCGAACCTGTTTACGACGCTATTGAGAAAACCATCCGCATGCGTTATCAGTTCTTGCCTTATATCTATAGTACCGCTTGGCAGGTTACATCAGCAGGCGAAAGCTACATCCGTCCACTGGTAAGCGATTTTGCAGCCGACAAAAAGGTATGGAACATGGGAAATGAGTTTATGTTCGGCCCATCATTACTTGCGGCACCTATAGACCAATCGCAATATACCGATGAAATGATTATCAAGACCGACGCTATGACTGGTTGGGATAAAGGAGACCGAACAGCAGGCATCAAAAACAACAAAACAGTCGATTTCACCGAGGTAAAAGCAACAACAAAATATCTGCCTAAGGGAACTTCATGGTATGATTTCTTCACCGAGAAACTCTATCATGGAGGCAAAAGCTACACCCTTAAAACAACTCTTGACCACACCCCTATGTTCGTGAAGGCAGGAAGCATACTTCCTCTTGCACCTGTTACCCAATATGCCGACCAAAAGACTTGGGATAATCTTGAGTTAAGAGTTTATCCAGGAACAGATGCAAAGTTCACCCTATATGAAGACGAAGGTGACAACTATAACTACGAGAAAGGTGCCTATACAACAATAGACCTTATGTGGAACGAAAAAGCCCACACCCTCACCATTGGCGAGAGAATGGGCTCTTTTAAAGGTATGTTGCAAAATCGCAAGTTTACTTTGAGACTGGTAAACGGAGAAAGCAAAACCGTTGAATACAACGGTAAGAAAGTTGTTGTAAAGCTATAAGCTAAACAAAGCTATTCTTCGCTATAGTTATTGTCAAGAGCTATGTGGAAATCATAATCTGCATAGCCATTGGCTTTCAACTCGGCAATAAAACTGTTACGAAGGGCCTCAGGATCAGAAACCCCATATTCAGGCATTATATCAAAATACACTATTTTTGCGTTGAAATCGCAATAAAATCCATGAGCAGAGTAAATTTTATCGTTATCGAAAGCACGCTTCATAATGTCTGACTGCATCTTAGCAGCAGGCGAATCACCCGTGTTGATAGCATAAATACCAATAGTTGCAATAATACCAAATTTCTGTTTTAGGCGTTCGGCTATCTTTCTATCAAGACATTGAATCTCTGGGGCACGAAGAGTGTCAAGCACGTTAATATGTAGCGAGCCGATAATAGTATCAGGTCCATAGGTGTGCATAACAACATCAAAAACACCATGAACATCAGGGAAAGCCATACACTCTTCTTTCACACTCTTTATAAACTCAGGAGACATGCGAGCACCCAAGAGTTGCTCTATTGGCGACTTCAACATGTCAACACCAGACTTGATGATAACTATCGAGATCAGAGTTCCCAATATACCATCTATAGACACGTTCCAAAGCAACATAATAACAGCCGAAACGAGAGTTGAGAGGGTGATGACAGCATCAAAAAGAGCATCAGCTCCACTTGCTACAAGAGCATCAGAATTAACCTCATGTCCCACCTTTTTTACATATCTACCCAAGACAAGCTTCACCACAATAGCCATTATAATGACAACAAGGGTGGCTGTGGTATAGTCGGGTTCTGTTGGGTTGAAGATCTTCTTTACAGACTCTATAAGAGAAGAAATACCCGCTACAAGTACGATAGCCGCTATTACGATGGCAGAAAAATACTCTATTCGTCCATGACCAAAAGGATGAGTGCGGTCGGCTGGTTTCTCACTCAATTTGGTACCAACGATTGTTATTACCGATGAAAGGGCGTCACTAAGGTTGTTTACAGCATCCATTATAATAGCAATAGAATTGGCCAAAAGTCCAACAGCAGCCTTGAAAGCTGCAAGAAAAACATTAGCTATAATGCCAACGATACTTGTGCGAACAATCCTTTTACTTCTATCCATATCTTCAATTTGTTATAATTTTGGGTATAAAGGTATGAAAAAAGAAGGGAATATTAAACTTTTTATCTATTTTTGCATCTGTATATTGTAAATATCTAACATACAATCCATAATATTATGAACTTAAAATCAACATTGGCCATAGGCCTATGCTCTGTTGGTCTGGTGCTCGGAGCCTCAGCCAGCAGTCTTGTCATTTCTCAGAAACAAGACGACAACACCAAGAAAGAGGTGAGTCAGAAAAAGGATGAGAAAAAAGAGTCTAAGGACAAAAAAGACGAGAAAAAAGATTCCAAAAACAAGAAGGAAGAAAAGAAAAACGAGTATGACGAACTGTTGAAAAAAGGCGGAACAGAGAAAACTGGCCTTTTTACCGTACGACATATCGAAGACAAATGGTATTTTGAAATTCCTGATTCACTTCTTGGCAGATACATCCTCTCTGTAACTCGCTTCACAAGCGTACCACAGGGAATGGGTAAGTTCTCTGGAGAAGAGGTTAACGAGAATACCATATATTTCGAGAAACGCGATGAGAAAACTATGCTCATGCGTGCTTATGTGCTCACACAGACTGCTCCAGAAGATTCTAAGATTGAAAAGACTCTTAAAGCATCAACTACCGACCCTATCGTTTCAAGTTTCAAGATTATCGGTAAGAACAAAGATAAGCACATGAACCTTATCGAGGTAACAAACCTCTTCATGAAAGATAACGATATTGTAGGTATTCCTAAGTCGTCAAACAGTCAATATAGTATTGGTGGTCAGCAAACCGATCGCACATTTATCGATACTATGAAGGTATTCCCTATCAACATAGAGATTGCCTCTACCCGCACCTATTCTGCAGCATCAGGAAGTGCAGGTGGTAATGTGCCAAGAATAGGAAAGTCAACACCAAGAGCAGTACGCACAGGTAGCATCACATTAGGTTTGAATACCTCTATGGTACTTCTTCCTAAAGAACCTATGCGTAAGCGTCTGTGGGACGAGCGTGTGGGATATTTCACCACAAATATCACCTATTTCAACGATGATCAGCACAGAACACAGCGTGAACAGATTGCTGCTCGCTATCGTCTTGTACCAAAAGACAAGAAAGCATACGCTAAGGGTAAGCTCGTAGAGCCTGAGAAGCAGATTGTATATTATATCGACCCAGCAACTCCAAAGAAATGGGTTCCTTATCTCATTCAAGGTATCAACGACTGGAACGTAGCCTTTGAGGCTGCAGGTTTCAAGAATGCCATCGTTGGTAAGGAATGGCCCAAGAACGACAAGAACATGAGTGTTGATGATGCTCGTTATTGCGTACTTCGCTATCTGCCTGCAGAAATAGAGAATGCCTACGGTCCACATATCATCGACCCACGTTCTGGTGAGATTATTGAGAGTCATATATGCTGGTATCACAATGTTATGAACCTGCTCACCAAATGGTATATGACACAATGTGGTCCACTCGACAAACGTGCTCAGAGCATGAAACTCGATGACGAACTTATGGGACAGCTCATCCGTTTTGTTAGCTCACACGAGGTAGGTCATACTCTCGGTCTGCGTCATAATATGGGTGCAAGTCATGCTACACCTGTTGAGAAACTCCGCGATAAGGCTTGGGTTGAGAAACACGGGCACACCGTTTCTATCATGGACTATGCGCGTTTCAATTATGTTGCTCAGCCTGAAGACAATATCTCACCAAAGGGGTTGTTCCCACGTATCAACGACTACGACAAGTGGGCTATCAAGTGGGGTTACCAGTATCGTCCAGAATTCAAAGATGAGATTGCAGAAAAAGAAGGTCTTATGACCGAGACAACAAAGATTCTTGCAGAAAATCCTCGTCTTTGGTTTGGTGGTGAAGGCAGAAATGAAGACCCACGAGCTCAGACAGAAGACCTTGGCGATGATAATGTAAAGGCAAGCGAATATGGTATTAAAAACCTGAAGCGTGTTATGGCAAACCTTCCAAAGTGGACTCATCAGGACAACTACCAGTATGAAGACATGGAAGAGATGCATCAGAGCGTACGCGATCAATATCGCAGATACCTCAATCACGTAATGAAGAACTTAGGTGGTCATTACATCAACAATATGCCAGGCAAGAATGCTATTGAGGTTGCTCCAGCCTATAAGCAGAAAGAAGTGTTAGGCTATCTCGATCGTCATGTCTTTGAAGCACCAATGTGGCTTTATCCTGATAATGTGATCTCAAAAATTGGTTTTGATGTTATTAAAGATATCAAGAGCCGTCAGGATAATGCTATCGCAAGATGCCTTCAGCCAAACCTTCTTGCAACCATTTATAACGACTCGTTCACTTCACCTTCAGCACTCAAGCTTGATGACTATATGAACAGTCTCTTCGCTATAGTATGGAAGCCTCTTAACAACAAGAAGGAACTTCTCAATAATACTCGTAGATCACTTGAACGTAGCTATGTTGATCTACTCGACAATCTCATTAATCCTGATGAGAAGAGTATCAAACTCATGGGCGATTTCAATAATAGCGATGCCTTGCTTTACGTTCTTCAGCACCTTGACAAGGTCGAAAACTACGTAAAGGCTCAAACAGCAACAGCTACCGGTATTAACAAACAGCATTTCCAGGATCTTCAGAGAAGAATCCAACTCATAAGAGACAAGCAAGTTAAAAAGCAATAAGTATCTCCCGCGCCCTTCTAAGGGTGAAAGGTGTACAAACAAAAAAGCCTCATTCCGCAAGTCCAGGACTTTGCCGAATGAGGCTTTACTATTTTTATGCTATCGTTTACTTTGCATTAATCTCCTTGAGGAGTCGGTCTGCGTGGCCCCACTTGTCCATCATATAGAGAACATAGCGGATATCTACGCCAATACAACGAGCCAGACGGCTGTCAAAGTTGATATCGCTTGACAAGCTATCCCAGTTACCATCAAAAGCAAGACCTATAAGCTGCCCCTTACCATCGAACATTGGAGAACCAGAGTTTCCACCAGTGATATCGTTATTTGTGAGGAAACACAACTGCATCTTGTTAGTTGTCTTGTCCTGATACTTACCAAAATCCTTTGCACCAAGAAGTTCCTGCATGATAGGCTCTGCCTTATAGTCGAACACACCTGCATCACCCTGCTTCATCTTGGCAACCATACTTGATGCCTCGGTGTAGTAGTTGGTCTTTTCGTTACCGATAGTGAAACCACCTACCTGACCATAGCTCAGACGCATAGTAAAGTTAGCATCGCTATAGTGTGGCATATCTTCCTCCATACGTACCTTAGCGTCACAAAGATAACGCTCTTGTGTAGCAATAACATCACCATCTTTAGCAAGTTCAGCATAAAGCGAACCAATTATTTCAGTAAGGTCAAGACCATACTGAACACCAGGATCTTTCATGTAGCTCTTCTGGTTCACATAGATCTTCTTACCACTCTTCATCAACAGACTCTGCTTCCAGAGGTAGTCAACGTATTTCTTATAGTCGCCCCCAAACTTATTATCGATAACGCTATAGAACTTAGGAAGATATTCTGCAGGTACATGCTCACGATAGTTCTTAAGCAGAGTAGCCTGTACTTCCTTGTCAAGAGCAGCATCCCATGTATTACTGTTATCCTCAAAACAGATATATTGTTTCTTTGGATTGTTCTCTGGTCCTTCAACCTGCATCTTATTAAGTTGCAGAGCACGTGTTGAGAACTCGTTTGTACGATAGAATGTTTCTGTGAAGTAAGTAAAGATCTTACGAGTATTGATACGAGCGTCATAGAGGCGCTTCATGAGGTCAAAATCAAGTTTACCTTTGAGATACCCTGTAGAATCTTGCCAAGTGCGCAGACGAGCCTCAAACTGCTGTTTCTGGTTAATAATACCGATAGAATCGATACATTTGTTCATACCAATTGAATTCTTCCAATAGTTAGCAGACTGTGCAAACTTGCTATCATACTTAATACGTACAGCTTCATCAGCACGCATGTGCTTGGTCATAACATCCTGCTTTACACCACGTACCTGAGCGCGTGGAGCGTTGCTTGCATCACGACGTTCCTTGATACCATAACTTGAGAGATAACGGCTTGTAGAACCAGGATAACCAATAGTCATAGCATAGTCACCATCCTTGTAACCCTGAAGACTTACCTGTGCATAGCGTTTAGGATGATATGGTGTATTATCCTTGCTATAGGCAGCAGGCTTATTATCCTTGGCATATATACGGAAAACAGAGTAATCGCAAGTCTGACGAGGCCACATCCAGTTATCTGTTTCACCACCAAACTTACCCATACTCTTTGGCACAGCAAATACAAGGCGTACATCATCAAACTTCTGGTATGTAGTAGCATACCATTTGTTTCCTTCGAAGAAAGCATCTATTTCTACATGATATGACGGATCGGTCTTGCGAGCCTCATCGGTATATGCTTGCTGCAGAGAGTCGATGAATTCCTGCTTTCTCTCATCACTCATATTATAAAAGCCAACACCATTGATCTGGTCAGTAACATCCTTCTGATCAATCATGAAGCTAACAAACATATCCTTGTTTGGCAATTCCTCGCTAAAATCCTTAGCATAAAAACCATTAAGCATGTAGTCGTGCTCTACTGTAGAGTGACTGCGGATAGCCTCAAAACCACAATGGTGGTTAGTGAATACCAATCCGTCAGGACTTACTACTACACCAGAACAATAGCCCGAGAAGTTAACAACGGCTGCCTTCAAAGAGGTATCCCCTTTGTAAAGTTCGTCGTAAGACAGTTGAAAGCCATAGCCCTGCATGGTTTCAAACACTTGGTTAGGAAGGTTGTAGATTGTCCACATACCTTCGTCGGCCGAAGCACCTAAAGGTAAAAGTGAAAAAAGGAATAACAATCCTTTTTTGAATAGATTTTTTTTCATTATTGTCTCTATATTATGTTATTTCTTTACTGTTTTTCCTATGATAGGTAATGAAGATAGCGGAATATCTAGTTTCACAATCAAAGCCATGAAAGCCATGATAAGGAAGGTGTTTATACCCATTGACAAAACAAACGACAGGTTATCATTGCAATAGTTCATGATTACAAAGATTATAGCTGTAGCAATCACATAGATAGTCATATCCTTGATAGGATAGTTTATTGGATAATACTTCTGACCAACAAAATAAGATGTGAGCATAGCTACGCCATAACCTGCAAAACCTCCCCACGCACAAGCTACATAACCGTATCTTGGCACAAAGATTATGTTGATAGCTATTAGTACTGTACAACCTATACCTGAGAAGATTGCACCCCAGATTGTCTTATCTATAAGCTTATACCAGAAACTAAGATTGAAATAAACACCCATCATAATCTCGGCAGCCATAACGATAGGCACAACGTTAAGACCTTCCCAATAGTCTGGAGCTATGATATAGCGCAACAAATCCATATATCCCACAACAAAGAGGAAAGCTAAAAGGGTGAAGATAACAAAGAACTTCATTGCCTTTGCATAGGTTTCTCGATTATCCTTTGACTTGTTCTGTCCAAATACAAATGGTTCATAAGCCAAACGGAAAGCCTGAGTTATCATAGCCATAATCATGGCTATCTTTGAAGCTGCTCCATAGATACCTAACTGTGTATGAGCATCAGTCTTCTCATAAACAAATGGGAATAGAATCTTGTCGGCAGTCTGATTGAGGATACCAGCAATACCCAAGACAAGGATAGGCCAGCTATAGCTGAGCATATGCTTGAGAAGAGCTTTGTCAAAACCAAAACGGAAACCTCCTAACTCCTTAGCAAGAAGAAGAATCTGGAATGCAGAACAGAACAAGTTTATATAGAATACCCATTTCACATCTGTTACTCCCATGAAAAGATAGGCCACGCAGTTGAGCACTATCAGCATGGCAATATTGATGAGTTTGATAGTAGCAAACTTTATTGGGCGGTTCTGAAAACGCAGATAATCAAAAGGAATGCAAAGCGTTGAGTCAATAGCTACTGTTATAGCCATAGTGGCAATATATTCTGGATGATCAGCATATCCCTGAAAGGCAGCTATAGGGTTCAAGAAAACAAGTACTAAAACTACAAAAATTGCCGACACACCACCTACAGACCATAGAGTAGTACCATATACTGTATTAGCATCCTGTCCTTCCTTATTGGCAAAACGGAAGAATGTTGTCTCCATACCAAAGGTAAGGAGCACCAGCAAAAGAGCTGTATAGGCATAAACATTAGTGATAACACCATAACCACCTGATGCAGCAGATATTTTTGCTGTATATAGAGGAACAAGCAGATAGTTAAGGAATCGTCCAATAATACTGCTTAAACCATAGATTACTGTATCTTTTAATAAACTTTTTAAGTTTGCCATTATTTTTTAAAAGGGAATAATTACGTGATACTAAAAGAATATATAGGCGATGACAATAGCTGCAAGCGAACCGATGAAATCGGCAAGTAATCCGCATGTCACCGCATGACGAGTGTACTTTATGTTTACCGAACCAAAATATACCGCCAGAATATAGAATGTTGTGTCGGTACTTCCCTGGAACATACAACTCAATCGGCCTACAAAAGAGTCTGGACCATAAGTTTTCATTGCCTCGAGCATCATTCCTCGTGCACCACTTCCTGACATAGGTTTCATTAGTGCTGTTGGCAAAGCCCCAACAAAATCAGTATTCACGCCAAACTGATCCAAACACCATGCTATACCGTTGATAAGCATATCCATAGCTCCAGATGCACGAAAAACACCTACAGCAACAAGAATAGCCACAAGGTATGGAATAATGCGAACAGCAGTATTAAAGCCTTCCTTTGCTCCTTCGATAAAGGATTCATATACGTTTATTTTCTTATATAAGCCTGCACCTATAAAGCTAATAATAACGCTCAGAAGGATTAGCGGACCAGAAACAGAGGTTACTGTAGCCATTGTCTGATGATCCATCTGACCGAAACTCCATACTACAATTCCTACAAAGGCACAAAGTCCCAGCATAAATGCCAAGAGCACAGGCTGGAAAATATTTATGCGCTGCCACATAGCAGTAATAATCATACCGGCGAGGGTGGCAACAGTAGTAGCAAGGAGGATTGGTACAAATACGTCGGTAGGACTTACAGCACCATAACTTGCACGAAAAGCAAGAATGGTAGTAGGAATGATAGTTAATCCTGATGTGTTAAGCACCAGAAACATAATCATAGGGTTGGTAGCTGTATCTTTCTTGGTGTTTAGTTCCTGCATCTGGCTCATAGCCTTCAAACCTGTTGGTGTGGCTGCATTATCAAGACCAAGCATGTTACTTGCAATATTCATAAAGATACTTCCCATAGCAGGGTGGTTCTTCGGAATATCAGGGAATAATTTTGTGAAAACAGGACTAAGAACACGAGCCAGCACATTTACTACACCAGCCTTTTCACCAATCTTCATAATACCTAACCACAGGGCAAGCACACCTGTAAGCCCTAATGAGATTTCAAAAGCAGTTTTCGATGTGTCGAAAGTAGAATCAACAATCTTTTGGAAGACAGTAGTGTCGCCCATTAAAAACTGTATCACAGCAAAGATAAATGCGATGATAAAAAATGCTATCCAAACGTAATTTAATACCATAGTAAATGCAAAAGTAAGAAAAAAAAGAATTAAAATGTCATTTTTCTCTTTTTTATTGTTACTAAAGATGGTATTTGGGTTATTTACCGTAACTGCCCTATAATCTTGACCTTAGGGTTTCTGGATAGATTTCCGGGATTACTTCCAGGAGCCCCTTCGGGTACTTTTTTTCCTGCTTTACGATAGTATTCCTTCCAATAATTGGTGATTTCACCGCTATTATCGTGAAAACTCATGGGTATTGGTTCAAAGAGAAGATGTCCCTTTTTATCTTGATAGTTTATCTGCACAAGCTCGCTACAATAGATGGCACTATCGCTAGGTTCGAAATAAAAATCGTATGGGCGACCAATATAGCTTTTTGCCTTTGCAACAGAAGCCTCAACATCCCATTTGCCTTGTATTCTGCCGATAAAAATGTGTTTCTGTCGCTTATCCATTCGTACAAAGGTACTATCTATAGGTTGCAAGATAACTCCTTTATGTGTGGCTTCAAGAATATATGGTTTGTTGTTTACTCGGGTGAAGATAGAAACATGATCTACTCGCCTATTATCAAAGCCACTTGTCACATCAGTTATAGGATTGTTTGATTCTGATGTATAGAACAACAAATCGCCTTCTTTAAGGATAGACGAAGAATGTTGTGCATAGCCCATTAGGGCTACACACAACAATATAATGCTTAATAAATACTTTTTCATAGAGTAATATTTATCTTTGCTCCTGCTATAAACCAGAAACCAGGCTGTTGCAATCGTCCAAAATCAACATAACGATGTGACAGAATGTTGTTACCCTCTATATAGATGCTGTAATTGGGTCTGTTCCACGACAGGCGTGCATCAACAACACTATATGGCGAGTATTTCTTAAGAAGATTAGTCTTGGTTGCCTCGTCATATCCTATTACATAGTTTCCATTTCTTTTCTGAAAACGAAAGTTTACGCCCAGATGCAGACTCTTCCACAGATTCGTCTGAAGGTTTGCCACCAGCTTATGACGAAGATACTCAAGAACATATCTACTTGTAATACCATCATACTGTTTTTGGTCCTGATTAAGATAAGCATATTGTAATGTCAGCTTTTTCAGGAAATGCTGATTTGGCAATAACTCTGAAAAGTTAATATTAATATTTGCCTCTACACCTATAGCATTAATCTTACCGAAGTTTGTTGTTGTGAGAACAGCAGAATCGGCCTTTTCATCGATAATCCAGTCTATAAGATTGGTGTAGTGATTAAAAAACACATTAGCTGACGCCTGAACAGGATTACTATTGTATTTAGTACCAAACTCCAAGGCTGAAAGCTCTTCTGGCTTTAGATTCCTGTTAGCGTTGTAACCCTTTGAGTTATAATACAACTCTGTTACTGACGGCATACGTAGAGAAGAGTTGTATGAAGCATACACCTTCCAATTCTCATTCAATCGGTAGCAGGCTTCAACAGCTGGATATACACGCATGTTCATTTCTGACCAACTGTTTTTTACAGCTGTAATACCCATTGAAAGGGTGAATTTGCGAAGCAAAATATTATGTTCAAGAATAAACTGAACATTAGTACGGTTTATACCATTGGTGTAATTGCGGTCTGTGCCATGAATATGGTGTATGCGAGTGAGTTTCTCACCCAGATTACCACTCACAAGGTCTTCCTCACGCATCTCTGCTCCAAAGGCTGTTCGCCCTGCTTTCCAATCCAAATAGCCATTGAGGTTTACTCCAAACACATCTGTTCTATGATAGTTAAAAGGATAGGCCTCAGGATTATTACGAAACAGTTCAAAGCGATCCATATTCCTATTCCAATAGATAATAGGATGAAAGCGGAATATGCCCCTTTTGTTTTCGGCCTGTATAGCTGTATATGTCTTTAGGGTTCTTTCGTATTGTTCGTCAGAATAATTGCTGTAGAACGTGTTACTACCATACCCCTTGGTGCTTAAGCCTGCGTGCCATTTCACACATATATCAGCATCATCATAACCGCCTTGATAGAACACCTTTCCACCGTTGAAGTCCATATTCAAAGCGCCATTCTTGCTTCTGCTATAGCCATCACTACGGGTGTATGAGCCCGAAAAAGAGTGATTCCATCGTAGATAATTCATCTTTGCACGTGCACCCATCTTAGCATAGCCATAGCTTCCGCCTTCTGCATAAGCGGAAAGAGAAGAGGAATCATGCTGTTTTGTAACGATGTTAATAGCTCCGAGAAGAGATGAAGTTCCGTAAATATGAGCAGCAGGTCCTTCCAGAACTTCTATGCGTTCAATATCAGCAATATCACAAGGAAAATCAAACGCGTTATGACCTGTCTGCGGGTCGTTGATGTTCACTCCATTAAGGAGGATTGTAATCTGCTCGTAATTTCCACCCCTGATACTCACATCAGTTTGAGCTCCTACAGGGCCTCGTTGCCTTACATCAACGCTGGCAACATACTTCAGCAGATCATTAATACTTTGTACCGGTGCCTGGGCAATATCCTCACGGCTCAGTACAGTTACCATTCTCGCTTGTTGGCTTTCAGCCAATGGCGCACGCGATGCCGTCACGCTGACTTCATCGAGCTCAAGTGCTGCTCCACGATAGAGAGAGTCGGTGGTAATCTTGCTGACCTCTGTAGAAATGCCGTTAGCCTTGGCATATGTCAAGGTAGCAACACTCAGAGTGCCCACAATCACCTCTCTTCCCAAAACGGAGAACAAAGAGTAGCCCTTGTTCGAGAAATGCTTGAACTTCAGGCTTGTGCGCTTGTTGAAAATTGTTTTGTACATATAATAATTTATTTTCGCTACTTAGCAAAATATCGCTAAGCGAGTGCAAAGGTAATATAAAAGTAAAAAAGTAAAAGAGTAAAAAAGTAAAAAATAGCCTTATGCCTCTATATTCCTTCTATAATCCGTCTATATTGAGAACTATTGTTATGCTGTTATGTTATGCTTTTATGTTGTTTTGCCTATATAGCTTACAATACAGCACAGCATAACATAACAGCATAACATAACAGCATAACAATAAAAAATGCACATTATTTCCTACCCTACTAAAGAAAAAATACTGCTTAGTTAGCCAGTAAATTTTCTCTAGCTAAAGAGAAAAAATAATGTGGAATTTGAAATTATTCATCAAACTCCACATTAAAAACTTAATTATCGCGTTTTATTTTTTCTTCTTTGGATAACGGCGAGCCCAGCCTTCTTCGCTGAAATCAGGTTCTGAGCCACGTAACTTGATGTCTTTTGCTTCTTTCATCAAGCCTCGCCAATCGTCTTGCTTTCCGCCATAGTTTTTACTGCGTTCAGCACCACGACGAGGAGAACGAGAACGTGAACTATCATCACGACGTGGTTTTTCACGTTTTGGCGCACGCTCAGAACGTGAACCAGCTCCACGTGAGGCTCTTCCATGTCCTGCCTCTTCTGCGTCGTTACAACGCACTTCTCGACCTTTATACACTGTTCCGTTAAGAGCCTTCATAACTTTCTTTGCATCATCCTCTGGCACTTCAATATAAGAGAACTTCTGCAAGAGGTCAATATGTCCTACCTCCTGACGTCCATGAATGTGCTTGTTGAGATATTGCATTATCTCGCCTGGATAGAAACCATCAGCCTTACCAAGATTAATAAAGAGGCGCTTGAAACCTTCCTCTGCCTCATGCTTGCGGCGACCTCCAGAAACCTTGTCCTTACCCATCTTACCAGTTTCCTTAGAACGACCTGTAGGTTTCTCAATAACAGGAGCATTCTTATAGTAATCAAGGAAACGGCCAAAGGTGATAGTAACCATCTTCTTAATTATATCTTCCTTGTCGATAAACTCAAACTGACGGTTTATCTCATCCATATAAGGCGCTATCTGATCTTCGTCAACATCAGTCTTCATGATGTCATCCATAACCTTATAGAGCTGTTTCTTGCATATTTCCTCAGGTGCAGGCAGGTCGCCATCAATAAAGTTTTTACCAATTTGCTTTTCTATCTGGCGAACCTTCCACTTTTCCTTTGTGTGGATAATGCTGATAGATGTACCATTTCGTCCTGCACGACCTGTACGTCCCGAACGGTGAGTGTAGCTCTCTATATCATCTGGCAAACCATAGTTGATGACATGTGTGAGTTCATCAACATCAAGACCACGTGCAGCCACATCAGTAGCTACAAGGAACTGCACATTATGATTGCGGAATTTCTGCATGGTGAGGTCGCGTTGCTGCTGACTCAAATCACCATGAAGAGCCTCGGCATTATATCCGTCTTTGATAAGCTTGTCGGCAATCTCCTGTGTCTCTACCTTTGTACGGCAGAAGATGATTGCAAAAATACGTGGATGATAATCAACTATGCGTTTTAATGCAAGATACTTGTCCTTGCTATGAACAAGATAATAGATGTGATTAACATGCTCAGCGCCCTCATTACGGCTACCTACAACAATCTCCTTATAATCGTGAAGGTATTTCTTAGCAACACGCTCTACCTCCTTACTCATGGTTGCTGAGAAGAAAAGAGTGTTGTGGTCTTCTGGCAACTGCTCAAAAATAGCATTAATACTATCAGCAAAACCCATGTTAAGCATCTCGTCAGCCTCATCAAGAACAATATTGCGCACCTGATCGAGCTGCGCAACTCCACGTTCTATCAAGTCAACTAAACGACCAGGAGTAGCCACAATAATCTGCACACCATGCTTGAGGGTACGAATCTGTGCTCCTATGTCCGTACCACCATACACAGCTGTGATATGCAGATGATCAATATACTTAGAGAAAGCATTCAGCTCATCAGCAATCTGCAAACAAAGTTCACGGGTAGGACTTAGGATAACAGCCTGAACATTTTTCTGTGATGCATCAGTCTTTTGCAAAACAGGCAAACCATAAGCAGCAGTCTTACCTGTTCCCGTTTGTGCGAGAGCAATTACATCATTTTTATTACCAAGTAAATACGGGATTACTTCTTCCTGAACTGGCATTGGCTGTTCAAAGCCAAGCTCTTCAATAGCGCGACGAATCTCTTCGTTAACGCCTAACTCTTCAAATGTCTTCAATTCTTTTACCTTAATTATGGAGGAAAAACAAAAACCCTCCCCAGCCATAATTAGGGTATACGTTCCTCCTCAAATAAATAATTCGGCTGCAAAATTAATCCAAAAAATTGAAAGCAAAGAATTATTATACAAAAAATTTGTAAATATAAAATAGTTTTTGTAGTTTAGCGGCGCAAAATAGCTAACTTATATTTTTTAGACCTAAATAATTTATTAAAACCTTTTTTCTATGAAGAAAATTTTACTCGCTTTCGCCCTTACAGGCGCAGTTATTAACATGCAGGCACAGTCTATGTATGCCGACACAACAAACCCATTATTAACCCAAGTTTCTCAGATTGAAGTTAGTAGTTTAGCTACAGACGAAGGAAGTATTGCAGGTCTGTTAGACAACGATTTTGAAAACGATATCCAAGATGATATCAATTTCGTTTGCGTGAGCAACTTGGATAATAGCGACCAGTCAATTACAGTCACATTACCAAGTGCACAACAAAACGTACAGGTTCAGTTGCGTGAGCGCTGGGCAGCAATATGGATTACCGACGGTTGGACTTACGACTGGGCCCCACGTGAGACAAAGTTCCAAGTTTCAGCAGACGGTAATGAATGGACAACCTTAGAAGAAAAGCCTGTTACTTTTAATACCGAGTTTAAGAAAGATGGTTCTTTTGTAACCATAGACCTGAAACACACAACAACCTTCAACTACATACGCTTATTGTTCGTACAAAACCCCGATAAGAAAATCGTTCAGCTTGGTGAGTTGAAAGTATTTCCTTTAAAGGCCACAACAACAGGCATAGATAATGTAAATGTTGAAAAAGCAAACAACAACGCTATTTACGATTTGCAGGGACGCCGTGTAGAAAATCCAAAGCATGGTATCTACATTCAGGCAGGCAAAAAAGTAGTGTTATAAATAACAGAACTTTCGTAAGTGCATCCACTTACGAAAGTTCTTCTTTTAGCGCTTTGCGCTCCATTTCCTCCCTTCGGTCTGAGGAACTCTTCAATATTAAATATTAATTATTCAATAGCTTCGCTTGCGAAGCGCTTAATGTCTTCTAAACTATCCGCTACAAGTATATAATCGTGCCAATTGCCACGAATAAAGCCATCGGTTTCAAGTTTATCAAGAGTTTCGATTAGTTTGTTCCAAAAGCCTTTCATATTGTATAGGATAACCTTCTTGTTATGATAGCCAATAGTATGTGAAGCTGCAACTGAAAAAACCTCATCGAGCGTACCTATTCCTCCTGGCAAGGCAATAATAATATCACTCTGCAATAATAGAATATCTTTGCGGTCGCTAAGGTTATCACAAGGTATCTCTACATCGTTATATCCGCTTGCTCGTCCGTTTTTCTCAACGATAGTAGGCGCAACACCTACCACGCTACTACCACCCTCATGAACCGCTTTAGCTACACAGTCCATAAGTCCCATGTTTGTTCCTCCAAAGACAAGCGTATGCCCTTCTGAAGCCATCCATTCACCTAATTCCTTAGTCAAAGAAAAGAAATCAGGATCAATATTCTCATTTGCCGAGCAAAATATTCCTATTTTCATTTTTCAAAATTTACTTCCCTCGTATATATTTCGTTATGTAATAATGAAACGTACAGCGCAAAATATAATTCTTCATTAAATAATCGCACAAAG
>R22__coassemble_385_pt1 | contig 29986 bp, 17 predicted proteins | sample R22__metabat2_high_PE_007 | metagenome-assembled genome bin R22
CACTATTTATGCAGTCAGCATGCAGGAGCAATTCCTTTGGATGCGCATAACGAATCTGATACATAAAATGTGATAGGAAAATATACTCCATATACTCTTGCTTCTTTTTATAATTAGAAGCAACCATATACTCATCCTCCTCGGTATAGCGCGAAAGAATACTTATTGCATCTTCTTCATCTATAATAGAGGTCTCTGCAGGAATGAGGCCTGCATCAAAAAGAAACTTACTACAGAACCTATGCACATTTCCAACGAACACATTTCCTACATCCTCGTCGTCAATATTCTCATGAATACGTTCCTGCATACCACGGGCAGCACGATTAGTAAAGGTCAAGCAAAGCATGTCTTCATAAGGCACACCCTGCTTGTGAGCGTTACGAATACGTTCGGTTAGAATCTGAGTCTTGCCACATCCCGGAGGAGCCAGCACAAGATGATAACCTTCATTAATATCAATTACCTCTTGTTGAGAGGCATCAGGAGTAAAAGTATCTTTCATAACACACAAAGATATATTTTTTCTGACACAATTGCAATATTTACGCAATTTTTTATCCTAAACTCATCCAAAGCGCATCCAAAAGGCATCCAAAAGGAAAACAATAAGAAAAGAGAAAGCCTCTCAGAAATCACAAATTTTTACGTTAATATAATCAAACAAAACTATCACTAATACAATAATCATTAAAAAACAGCTCAAACACTTGACACGCATAAATATTATTGTTATGTTTGTAGTCCCTCTCTATTTTAGGGTGGGTATAATAAATCTATCACATATAAACCTTTAACCGCGAAAAAATGAATTTAAGTAAGACAAGAACCCAAAGCATCTACAAGGAGTATATCACTCCTAAAAAAGGTGACGAAGACGTACAGATACTCGGAGGCGAGTACTGGTACAATTGATGTTGAAAGATATGCGAAGCCTTTTTCCAAATAAAAGACTTCTACTACGAGATGAGGCAGCTACAAAAGGCTGCTTTTTTTTGTATCTCAACAAGAAAATATTCAAGCTGTTTTTTCGTTTATATAATATAAACAGAGATAAAATGATTAGAAAACTACTTTTTGCCATCGTTCTCTTAGCATCAATAACTGCAAGAGCAACAGACTACACCATTTGTTCGCCAGACGGCCGTTTGATTGTAACCATCTCAGATGAAGGAGGAAAAGCCTCATACAAAGCCTCTTTCGACGGTTACGATGTTATAACTCCTTCACTTCTGGGAATAAATGCCAACTATGCCGATTTTACACAAGGACTGAAAATAGTTAATGCTACTGAAAGCAAAATCAACAAGAGTTATGATATGACCCGCATAAAGACAAGTCATATCAACTATCAAGCCAACCAGATAAAACTTGAACTTGTAAACGAAAAGAATCTGCCTTTACAGATTGTCTTCAACGTAAGCAACAACAATATTGCCTATCGTTACCTGTTACCTCGTCCTGAAGCAAACAACCCAAAGGTGGCAGTAGTAAACTACGAAACAAGTAGTTTTCAGTTTCCTTCTGCAACAACCACCTTCCTAACCCCTCAGATTACCCCTATGACAGGTTGGGAGCGTACCAAGCCATCTTATGAAGAAGACTATAAAGCCGACAAGCCTCTTTCTACCCCATCGCAGTTTGGCGTTGGTTACACCTTTCCCTGTCTTTTCAAGATTCCTTCAGAGAAAGAAACACTATGGGCTTTGGTAAGCGAAACAGGCGTAACAAGCGCCTATTGCGGTAGTAGATTAAGTGACTGGGATGCAGAAAAAGGCTATACCGTTACCTATCCACAGGAAGACGAAGCTAATGGTTGGGGAAGCAATACGGTAGCCATTCCTCTTCCAGGCGAAACACCATGGCGCACCATCACCATTGGCAATTCCCTAAAACCAATTGTAGAGACAACTATACCATACGACGTAGTAGAACCGCTATACGAACCAAAATACACCTATAAGCCAGGACGCTACACATGGAGCTGGCTCATTTGGCAGGACAACAGCATAAACTACAACGATCAGAAAGAGTATATAGACCTTGCTGCCAAGATGGGTTACGAATATGTGTTAGTAGATAACTTCTGGGACACACAGATTGGATACGACAAGATAGAGGAACTATCTAAATATGCACAAAACAATGGCGTTCATCTTATGCTGTGGTATTCAAGTAATGGTGTTGAAAACGACGCCCCACAAGGTCCGCGAAACATTATGAACAACTCCATAGCTCGCAAAAAAGAAATGAAGTGGATGCAAAAGATTGGAGTTAAAGGCATAAAAGTTGATTTCTTTGGTGGCGACAAGCAACACACCATGCAACTATATGAAGACATTCTAAGCGATGCCAACGAATACGGCCTGCAAGTAGTATTCCATGGTTGCACCCTACCAAGAGGATGGGAACGCATGTATCCAAACTTCGTGGCTTCAGAAGCATGCTTGGCAAGCGAGAACGTGTATTTCAGCGACTATCACGCCAAACAAGAAGGCTTTGAAATGACCATGCATCCCTTTGCACGCAACACCGTAGCAAGTTTCGACTGGGGAGGCGTCATCATGAACCGTTACATGAGTAAAGACAATAAGAGTCGTCATCAAAGAGAAACAAGCGATGTGTTTGAAATGGCAACAGCCATAACAAACCAAACAAGCATAAACTGCGTAGAAGTAACTCCAAATGGTATCGATAATCTTAAGAACTTCGAAATAGAATGGCTTAAGCAGATTCCAACCACATGGGACGAAACACGTTTTATTGATGGATACCCAACAAAATATGCCGTTATTGCCCGCAGAACAGGCAACAAATGGTACGTAGGTGGCATAAACGGCACCAACAAGCCAATAACACTCACTCTCAACCTTAGTATGCTGGCAGGCAAAAAGGTGAAGCTATACTTCGACAAGAAAAAAGCCAAGAAAGCCTTATGGCCAGAACCAGCAATGAAGGAAATAAATATCAGCAAAAACGGAATGACAAAGATAACCATTCAACCAATGGGTGGAATTATTATAAACAGCCCATCCCCTACCCTTCCCAGTAGGGAAGGGAGTACCAACTGATTGAATTATTAACAGATAGCTCTCCCTTCCCTACCGGGGAGGGGCGGGGAGAGGCTTCTTAAAAAACTCAAATATTATGTTAGAAAACGAAGTATTAAAGGCTATTCACGAGCGCAGAAGCATTCGTCGTTTCAAACCAGAACAAGTAACCGATGAAGAACTGCAAACCGTTCTTGAAGCAGGGACATGGGCACCTACAGGTCATGGCACTCAGGCACCATTCATAGTAGCTGTTCAGAATAAAGAACAAATAGAAACCCTCTCAAAAATCAATGGCGAGATTATGGGCGTAACCTCTGACCCTTATTATGGTGCGCCTACATTAGTACTTGTATTTGCACCTAAGGACAACGAAAACAACTATCGTGACGGTTCGCTTGTTCTCGGTACTATGATGCTTGCAGCCCATTCTATCGGTTTGTCAAGCTGCTGGATAAACCGCGTTGACAGTATGTCAGAGCGTGAAGATATCAAAAAACTGATGAAGGAATGGGGACTTCCTGAAGGTCTTACAGGCATTGGCAGTCTTGCTTTAGGCTATGCCTCTTCTCACCCTAAAACCATCAAGTCTCGTAAAGACGATTACTACAGAGTAATCAAATAATTTAAGCTTCACTTGCTCAATAGATAATTGGAGTTAGAGGAAGTTAGAAGAAAATAAAAGACAATTGAATTATAGTTCGAGTTATTGCAAACAAGCAATACTTGGAAAAATAAATAAAACTCCTGCGCCAAACACAAACGGCACAGGAGTTTTTGTGTTTCTGACACTCTCATCAGAAACTAAGGATATCATGAAAAGTTTAATTTTGGTTCTTTATTACAACCTTACTGCCACCATGGATATAAACACCCTCGACAGTTGGCTTTTTATTTAGCTTGCGACCATCAAGCGTGTACCAGCTATCAGCCTGTACATTATCACTTTGAACTGATGTGATACCAGTCTTGGTTGTTCCATCAAAAACAAATGTTGTAACCTTTGGGGTATTGTTTGATGCAGGAACATAGAAATAGTCAGAGAAACTGCTGAGAGTGCGACTGCTCTTTAAATAACTTGGAATATCAGCATCTTCGAGAGTAAGAATTTCATATAAGTTGCCATCGTCACCCTTAAATGTGTCACCAACCTTGAATGGAGAATAGTGTCCTACGAAAGTTACACTTCCATCTTCAGAAACAACAGCTATAGGTTGTGTATTTGTTATTGTGACATCAACAAATGTAGGGTCATTAATCTCGGCATTTCCGCCTCTCAATCTTAAAGATTTAGCACTATTCACATCCCATTTCACAATGTAAGGTTTACCAGCTTCCATGGCAGCAACCTCTTTAAAGTTAAGAGTTAGCACACCATTAGCATCAAGATTAGATGTAGTAAGGAATTCCTTTACTGTAGCTCCCTCAAGAGGAGTGCCCTTGAAGTCTTTTACATCAAATGGCAAACAAAGTGTGTTCCACTCGCCATCCTTATATAGCTTGTGTCCCTTTAGTGTGATATTAGCCACACCACCTTTCCAGTTGCAAAGAGCTTTTGTATTGTCAACATCATCATCAAGCGCAATAGCCTTGAATGGTGCGAGAGTCATACCATTAATGGCACTTATCTGTTCATCGCTTAGCTTCCCTGTGTATGTTTTTTCGTCATCTGCAATAAATGTAACATCCTTAACAATAAATACGCTACCGCTGATACATGATTCTGCAGAATTAAGGGTTTGAGCCTTGAAACGATCACTTGCATTATGGCTGTTAAGAGTAACATTAGCCCGAATAGCATTCATATTTTTACAGCAAGCCATCAATTTTCCACCATTAAATTCAAGACCATTATCAGCATAAATTGTATATCCATTATCAGTATTGGCATTTATTATTCCGCCATTAACTATAAGTTTACCACGATATACATTTATAGCAACGTCTTCATCGTTTATTGTAAGTTTTCCACTTCCCTCGCTCTGACCATAAATAGCCAAATCTGCCTCAGAAACATTGAATTGTCCATCAATAGTCATCTCTGCATTATCACATAAAATAAGGTTTACAGTGCCGTTGTCACCCCATAAAGAACCTTTATAAGCAACATCTATACCGTTATTTTTATTGGCATCAGTATTGCTATTTCTAACAACATACCAACCTCTAAGGAGTTGATCATACACTTCGCTACCAGTCAACACATATGCGTCAACATCAGCTGTAGAGCCATTGGCGTCAACATAGCTAACATTGGTTTTCCACATAGCCTGCAACATCAAAGAATCACCATCGGCATAAACCCTTTCATCAATTCCATTGAATAGTCTATATCTTTCTTTCCAACCTGCAAATTCACATCCTTCTGGGGCTGTGAAACCACATTCTATAAAAAAGTCGTTACCTATGGTAATATCATCCATCTTACCAGTACCGCCGTTGGCAGCAAAACTAACCTTTACAGGTCTATCGAATCGACCTTCTACGATTACATCATAAGCTGGCATTATAAAGGTATAGATACTATCATTCACCTTAGTAAGTGGCAATACTATTCGTTCTTGCTCTTCGCGATAAATTTCATTTATTACCCTCAAGTAAGATAAAATATAATCTTTATTATTTGAAATCAACTTTAAAGTAACCTTTGTTCCTGGAGCAATATAACCATTTTCTCCAATATTGTCGTTACCATCAACACTAATGGTCACAGAGCAATTTTGCTTATTATAATCATAGCAGTATATACTATACTTTGTTGAAGCATTGATTGTAACAGGTTGTTCGGGCATTGTGAAAGAATAGTATCTACCACCACGTTCTGTTATAGAAACAACAGTATTATCTGCGCCTATAACACTTTAATCTTCCACATTCTCTGTGTTGAATTGCAGCCATATCTCTTCACCTGCATCAGCAGATTCTGCAGGTATATTATTTACTTTTGCCAAGACTCCCCCATCAGAAAGTTCTTTAGCAATATTAATGGCATATTTACCTATTCTATGTATTTTGGCGCATATTTCAACATAATTGTCAGGCATAACAAATGTGTAATGTGTGTCATCAACCTTGGTGAGAATTAGTTCCTTTCTTTTTTTACTACTATAGGAATCTTTGAGTTTTTTAGCATTCACCGCTTTCTCATCATCTTCATCATGAAGGTAATAAGTAGCTTTCAACTCATCAAGCACAATATTATCAGCTTTCTGAATAATTAAAGTAACAGTCTGACATTTTGAAGCTCTCGCTACAGAAGGTGTTATATTGAAGCCCTCATTATAATCTGGAACATTAACTTCATATGTCTGCTTACGGATAATGGCATTTACTGTTACATCATCAGCAGGCATAATAAAGTCGTAGATAACAGAGTTGCGCCTATAGTCACTATTATAAGTCACATTTTGATTGTCGCCGCATGTAATAGAGAAATTCTCTTCATCCTGTTCGTAACCTTCTTCCCAACTAACGGTAACAAAAACTTTCTCACCTTCTATCTCCTTCGATACAGAAGAGGTAACAGAACCATGTTCTATATTTGTTGGCAAAATGATAGAATAATAATCAGCCACGCTGAATACTATTTTCTTTTCACCTTTATAACTACTTCCCTCAGCAGCTTTTATAGTAAATGTAAATTTGCCCTTTTCTGTCAGTTTATACACGCCATCTGTTTTGCTGATAGCCTCATTTTGTTCGTTTTTCAGTTCTGAGATATAATCAACACCTTCTGTCAATGCTGTTGTTTCGCCATAAGCAGTTACAACAGGTGAAATGGTGATGCCATTTTCTGAGAAAATGTAACGTGATTCTATTCCTTTTATGGTTGCTACTGCAAGACTTTTTGTATCTTCAGGAGCCTTAAACCTAAGTTCGCATAGCTGCATAAAATCAGCTCCATGTGTTTCGCTTATCATAAAGCGGAAATACTTATAGGTACCAGGCGCATCAAGCGAGAACTCATAGCTTTCAAAATCCTTATCTTGCATTGTGTTATCGCCTTTAACAGTAGCTATGGTTGTCCATTCGTCATCTTGCTTGAGCTTGCCTTTAAGCACCCATGACTTAGGGTTACGATTATGCCATGCTGTATTATCATTACCTGTGGTAAGAATATACTTAGCTACGCCAATAGCCTCGTTGGCATGAAAATCAATCCAATAATAAGAACCTTTTTCATCATGTGGTGTACTCTTGCTATCCGTACCCCATTTGGTCCAGTTATCACTTGTAAACTTGCCGTCAACCAATCTATCATAACCTTCGTTGCCATAACCTCCCGAAGCATCATCGGCTATAAAACCCGCATAGATTGTTGGCTCTTGTGCCCATGCCGTCATGGCTGTGAGCAACATCACAAGCAACATGAATGTTACTCGCGACAGTTTTCTTAGTTTAAAATTTTTGTTTATCATATTTTTTAAGGAATAATTATCTATCAGAAATTCATCATCGCAAAGCATCTTCCGTGGCACAAGTACCAGCCTCGATTACACGTCCATACTCTGCAAGAGAATAAAAAATATAACAGAACACTATCATTCCAGCTATGGAGAGAATAGTGTAAGGAAAGATTTCTGTAGGGAAACAAGCTGTTACAACGATGCTTCCCAAGCCAAAGAACACAATGAGATGACACCCCAACACAAACGAATGATGTCGATTGAGCACACGGCGCTTGGTTTCCAAAGTCCACCAGCGTGGCGCTTTCTCATTTGCAGGCATATCTTCAATATTACGACGCACTATATAATATGTGCGATAAAATATCAAAGTGATAAAAGTGGCATGAAGAAAGAAAACAATAAGTGATAATTGAAGAGCAAAGTGCGAATGCCAAGCCACAGATAACCAGTATCCAGTTAAACCCAAAAACAGAATAGCCACATCACGTAAAACAATTCTGCGTGACATATAGTCGGGCTTCATCAATGATGTGTGACTCCAGCCAAAGAGCACAGCACCAATATGGAAATAAGATACCGAGAGTGCCGTAGCAGCTTCAGAGCATATTGTGCGCCATTCAAAATGTGCATGAATCAAAAAACCAAAAGCAAAAGCAGCATATACAAGTGCCGAAAAAACTCTAGAACGCCGATACACCTCGTAGTTTCGATATTCATAGTTATTATACAACAGCACAAAGGCAAGTATCAAGTTGATACCTCCCGCTTGATAGAGTACTGTTTGATATATTTGTAAATCCATTTTTCGCCTAAGTTATTCTGCCACAAAATTATATTTTTCACTCTGCAAAATGTGTACGGGAAATAACAATAGTGTGCATTTTACCCTAATCTAAATCAAAAAGGTGTGCATTTTAGACAAATTTGCACACAGAAATCGTTGTTTTGTTGCTATTTTTTAGTAATTTCGCACCTTGGTATGACAGCAGAAATGATACAATTCGCAGCTATTGTGCTGATGACACTCTTAACTTTGAAACTGCTCACACTTAACGGACGAGCACTAAAGAGCGACATCATCAATACGTCGCGTTGGCTAATGACAGTCGGCACGACATTATTGTTGGTGCAATTCACCACACAAATGACATTAGGATTGCGAGCTATGGGCATCACCCAAGGCGTAATGTTGAATCTATTAATGTTTGTACCTACCTCATGGGTGTTTTCTTTGTCGTTGCTCTACTTACAAAGACAAGGACACCTTAACAAATGGGATAAATTTGTGGGCGGTTTCACATGGGCTATTGTAATAGTATTGATTTTAGGTGCAAATATCATCGACGAGAAACCACTTTTCAGCGACACCCCACAAATAAGAATAGCCGAGAAAATAGCAAGCGGATGCTATATCATAATGCAAATATACTATGCTTGTCGTCATGTAAGCAACCTTCGAGACATGCAACTCGAATTGCTTGATTATTTCGACCGCGACATGAGTGGTAGGCTAACATGGATGAATGTTACTCTGTGGGCTTTAGTAGCATTGGCTTTACTTGTACCATTTGGCATTTTCTTTACAGGCAAATTAATTATAGGTATCGCTCTCTTATTCTTTTTCTGCATACCATATATGGTAGATAGATTCTGCGACTACGTAAAAAGCGGAACACCAGCCAAAATACTCGAAGCCGAACGCAATGCCGAAGAAATAATGGAAGAGAGAATACAGGAAAAAATAAGCGAAGAACTTCAAGTAAAAGATAAATCTCTTATAAACAAAACAAAGGAAAAACGCCTTAGAGTTTCAAAAGCTGTAGCTTCATGGCTCGAACAGGAAGGACACCTACGACAAGGTATCACCCAACCCATTGCTGCCTCTGAAATGGGTGTTCCAAAATATCTGTTCACAGAATGGCTTAGCGACCAAAATACAAACTACAACGAATGGCTTGCCAAACTGCGAATAAAAGAAGCACAACGCATACTTGTTGCCAAGCCCGACTGGAGCAACGAAACCATCGCAGAACATTGTGGTTTCAAAAATCGTGCACATTTCCAAAATAAATTCAAGGAAATCACAGGTAAAACACCTACCGACTGGCTAAATAAGCAATAAATGGGCTCAGTTGCATAGGCAACCAAAGCAATATCTAAATAAACTGCATAAGCTAAAACAAAGAAAAGACTTTATATTTTCCACACATAATAAGAATGCATCAAATTTTGGCATTTTTACAGCCCTACTTGAGAATATTTTTTTTCTAACTAAGCAGTAAAAATTTCTTAGTTAGAAAAAAAACATAGGTATATTAAGTAATTTTTTTTCTTAAAACCAATTATTTTACATTCCTTCGGTATGCCTTCGGTAACCCTTCGAGACGCTTTCGAGATTATTTCGGAATATTTTGTCTTACTTTTTCGTTTTTTGAATATAAAAAACATCCATAACGCAAATTACAAACTAAAAACGAAACTAATACTAAGCCTCTCCACATATATTTTATACCCAATATATGGTACAAAATTATACCCAAAATTAGGTATTGCTCAACGATGTGATTAATTGTAATTTTGCAGGCGCAAAAACATTATAAGTTATAAGAATATCAACTAAATATACATTATGAGAAAAATTATGTTTAGCCTGATGCTGTTGTTGACAACAACTATCACGGCGCAGAATGTAGAGACAGATAAGAGTTTTAGACAAGGCAAACTTGCTAACGGTATGACCTATTATATCCGTCACAATGCCAAGGAAGCTGGTATTGCCGACTTTTATATTGCACAGCGCGTGGGTAGTATTCTGGAGGAACCACGCCAGCGTGGATTAGCACACTTTTTAGAGCACATGGCGTTTAACGGAAGTAAGAATTTCCGTGGAACAGCCGACAGTCCAAGTATAGTTCATTGGTGCGAGGCACACGGTATAAAGTTTGGTGCCAACCTAAATGCATACACTTCTGTTGACGAAACAGTATATCATGTAAGCGCCGTTCCTGTGAAAGGCGGAGCCAATATTGATTCCACCCTCTTGATATTGCACGACTGGAGCCACTACTTGTTTCTCACGGATAAAGAAATAGACAAGGAACGCGGCGTTATTCATGAAGAATGGCGTACACGTCGTGCAGGAATGGCAACACAACGCTTGATGGAAGATGCTATGCCCATCATATATAAAGGTTCTAAATATGCCGACTGCATGCCTATAGGCTCTATGGACATCGTTGACAATTTCCCTTATCAGGATCTACGAGACTATTATCAGAAATGGTATCGTCCCGACCTGCAAGCCATTATCGTTGTTGGAGATATAGATGTTGACCAAATGGAACAGAAGATTGTATCTATATTTGGCAATATTCCTATGCCTGCAAATGCAGCAAAACGTGAATATTTCCCTGTTCCAGATAACGATAACATGATTGTAGCATCACTCAAAGACCCAGAGCAACCTGTTATGCTGGTGACACTCTACATGAAGCATGATGCCACCCCCGACTCAGAAAAGCAAACCATAAAATATCAACGCGACAGCTATGTTGATAATTTGGTGAGCTACATCATCAACGATCGACTTGACGAAATGCAGGATGGCAAAGACAAGCCTTGCCTAAGTGCCTCAAGCCGCCTCTCAAGCTTCTTCATCAGCCGCACAAAAGATGCGTTCATCCTTTCATTCGGAGCACGACAGGAAAATGTTAAAGGCTCATTTGATGCAGCAATAGGCTGTATAGAACAGATTCGTCAGCATGGTTTCACACAAGCCGAACTGGAACGTGCCAAAGCATTCCAGCTTATGGTTGCCGATCGACAGGCAAAACAAGTTAACGATCGTCGCAACTCATACTATGTAAATCAAGCCAAGCAAAATTTCCTTGAAGCTGAGCCAATAACCACCGATGAATACGACAAGAAACTTGTTGAACAGTTTGACAAGCAGGTTACTCTTGCCGAAGTAAATGCAGCTATGCGCAACGCCATTAGCAACAGAAATCAGGTGCTGGTAGTTTATTCACCAGACAAGAAAGATTTCAATATCCCTACAGACAAACAGCTTCAGCAATACGTTCTTGACGCCCAGGCACGTAAATATCCAGCCTATAAGGAAAAGAAATTAGACAAGCAGCTCATTAAGCGCTTGCCAAAGAAAGGCAGCATAGTAAGCGAGAAAGCCACAATACATGGTAGCACCGAATTAACTCTAAGCAATGGAGTAAAGGTGTATTTCAAGAAAACAAATTATAACAACGATCAGGTAATAATCGATTTCTTTGGCGAAGGCGGCACTTCACTATATCCCGACAAAGACATTATAAACACAAAATTCATAGGTACAGCTGTTAACGAAGGCGGATTAGCTAATTTTGACAAACTCACATTAGACAAGATGCTCTCAGGAAAAAGTGCCCATGTAAATGCCAACGTGGGTATTGAAACACAAAGCATCACAGGTCAGTCATCAGTAAAAGACGTAAAGACCTTGTTTGAGTTGGCATACCTTCACTTCACCTCATTACGCCGCGATGACAAAGCCTTCATGTCAGAACTAAATCGTATGCGTTCGTTCCTCACCAATCGTGAGGCAAGTCCACGTGTAAGCTACAACGACTCTATCAGCAGTATTGTTTACGGCAATTCACCTCGTGTGCAGCCTATGAAAGCCAAAGATATAGCTGATGTTGACTATAACAGAGTGATGCAGATTTATCGTGAACGTTTCAGCAACGCATCTAACTTCAAGATGATAGTTATGGGCAACATCTCGCTCGACACTCTACGCCCATTACTGGAACAATACGTAGCATCCCTGCCATCAACAGGCAAAAAAGAAACCTATGCGCCAACCTATCCAAACGTGCGCAACTGCAACGAAACTCACAAATGGGAAAAGCAAATGCAAACCCCATTGTCAAAGGTAACTATTTTCTACACATGGAACGAGCCATACACAGCAAAAACAGATTTACAACTCGATGTTCTCAAGCGCGTGTTGTCAATTGCCTATACCGATTCTGTACGCGAAGAAAAAGGTGGAGTTTATGGTGTTAGCCTCTCTGCAAGTCTCGACAAGAATAGCGATCCACACGCCTTGATGAAAATAGCATTCGACACAGACCCTGCAAAATACGATATTATAATGCCAATCATCTACAAACAGATTACTAATATCGCCCAGTATGGTCCAGAACCAAGCAGCATGCAAAAAGTGAAGGAATACCTGCTTAAGCAATATGATCAGGTTGCCATCACCAACGATTATTGGCACTATGTGCTCTACAACGAATTGCGCTATGGCGTTGACTTTGATAAAGACTATAAGAAAATGGTTAACGAAATAACAGCCAACGAAATACAACAAATGGCACGCAACATCATCAACAGTAACCGACGCATAGAAATAACCATGCTGTCAAAAAAATAAAAAACGCAGAATTATCACATTTCATTAAAAAGTGGTGAATATATGAAATATTGCTTAGGAATTATTCTTTGCTGCTGCATATCAACAATCAAGGCCCAAACAACAAAGAAATCGGGCCTTGATTCTGTTCAAGTATTGCACGAAGTAGTGATAACAGCACAAGAAAGCAAAGGCCTCTCGAGTGCTTCTGTTATCAAACGTCGTGCTATGGAGCACTTGCAACCATCAAGTTTTTCAGATATACTTGAACTTCTTCCTGGAGGCAGAGCTACCGACCCATCGTTATCCACTCCAAACATCATCAGCATTCGCGAAGTACCAATTTCAAGCAGCGACTATAACACCTCTGCCTTAGGAACCCGTTTCATGATTGATGGTGCACCAATAAGCACAAACGCAAATCTACAGTTCCTAAAAGGAGCAACAGACAACAAATCCACCTCACGCAGCTTCGTTAATGCGGGGGTGGATATGCGTAGCATCTCTACCGACGATATCGAACAAGTAGAGATTATACGTGGTATTCCTTCAGTTGAATATGGCGACCTTACCAGCGGACTGGTAAAGGTGCTACGCCGCAAAGGTGGTAACAACATATCAGCACGTTTCAAAGCCGATATGGACACCAAGCTGTTTTATCTGGCAAAAGGGTTTGAATGGCAACCAAAAAGATTAAGCCTTAACCTCAGCGCCGACTATCTAAATAGCAAGGCCGACCCACGCGACTTGCTTGAGACATATAAGCGTATTACATTTTCAGCACGACTAAACAAAGAATGGCTCACCAGCAACTGGCGAACAAATGGCTCTTTGAATGTTGACTATAGCGGTTCGTTCGATGATGACAAAGTTGACCCAGAACTCAACTACGGAGGAGTTGATAAATACAAGCAAAACTATAATCGTTTGGCTTTTAGCGCATCCTTGAAATTCCACAATAAAAACTATCATTCATGGCTCAAGGAAGCACAACTTCTCACATCAATATCATACGAAAACAATACCACAGAAAGAACTCGTTTAGTACAGCTAAGTGGCGAAACACCCGCCGTTTTATCAAAAGAAGAAGGCGAACATCAAACCACTTTGATATACCCATATAAATACACCGCAACACACTCGGTTGACGGAAAACCATTTAACCTGTTCGTAAAGGCAAACACCACCCTATCCGTTCCACAAAGATGGGTATCAAATAAGCTATTGCTTGGTATTGACTTTCAAGCCGACAAGAATTTTGGACAAGGACAAATATTTGACGCCTTGCATCCACTATATCCTGGTAGCGACAGCCGCACACGAAAATATAGCGATATACCTGGTTCATACGATTTTGCTTTTTATGGCGAAGAGAAATTGGGTGTTTCCATTGGACGCAACAAACTTGATTTGCAGGCAGGAGTACGTTGCGAAACATTATTAGATCTTGACAAGGGATACACTATGCAAGGCAAGTTTTATCTTGACCCACGTGTAAATCTCGGTTGGACCTTCCCTACATTTTATGTTTCACGCAAACCAATGACGATGTCAATAGATGCAGGCATGGGATGGCACACAAAGTTCCCAACCATCAGCCAGCTATATCCAGATATAACCTATATTGATTTGGTAGAGCTAAACTATTACCACCCTCAACATGATTACCGAGAGATTGTGGTACAAACATATAAGCAGAATCCAACAAACTATAATTTAACTCCAGCACGCAATCTTAAGTTTGAAATACGAGGTAACGTAAGCTGGGCAGGAAACAATCTTTCAGTTACATTCTTCCGCGAAGATATGAAATCAGGATTCCGTCAGATGTCTGTTTATCAACCATACACATTCAAACTATACGACTCTTCAAATATTGATGATAACAGCATCACTTCCGCACCAGATTACACATTATTGCCATACACGCAAAGTGTTATCACACGTGCCCATGGAGAGGTAAGTAACGGAAGTCGCACACTTAAAAAAGGTATAGAATATACTCTATCCACAAAAAGATTTCCTGTAATCAACACCCGTATCACCATCAACGGAGCATGGTTTAAAACAGAATATCACAACTCACAGCCCGTAATGTACAAGCCTGGTGTTGTGGTTGCAGGAAAAGAGATTCAGGAAGTTGGTATCTATAACGATGATGATGGATATATCCGCGAGATGACAAATACCAATTTCACCTTCGATACAGATATTCCAAAACTAAAGATGGGCATTTCACTTTCGGCACAATGTATGTGGTTCACAGCCAAACAATCTATGTTCAAAGAAAGTTTACCTATCTCATATATGGATATTAATGGCGACATTCACCCTTATACAGATGCTGAACATAATGATATACTCCTCTCACATCTTGATCGCCATTACAATAGTTCAGCTTTCGACCGTCAGACTGTACCATTCAGCATGAATCTTAATTTGAAAGCAACCAAAAAACTTCTTCAGGACAAACTCATGATAGCCCTTTTTGTAAACAAGCTATGGGACGCCAATCCTGATTACCAACGTAATGGATTCACCATTCGCAGATATGTAACTCCATATTTCGGACTCGAAATGAATATAAAAATATGAAACATATTATTCAACTGCTCTTAGCATCAATAATAATGTTTGGCATAACAGCATGCCACACAGAAAACGATGATTATTATTCAACGGTTAGCATAATCCTTTCGGCTAATGATGATATAACTATAGAGCAAATGCAAGGAACTATTACATTACGCAACACAAGTAATGGACAGCAATACTCCAGTTCATCAATAAACAGAAACTCAACAACTGTTTACGTGCTAAAAGGAGCCTATACTCTATCTGCCGAAGGAACATGCAGCTATAAAACAGCCGATGGCAAACTGCACACCTCATATTTCAGAGCATCTAACGACTATCTGGAGATTATAAATAACAACACCCTAATCACATCAAACATAAAATTGATGAACCAATGATGAAACAGTTTTTTTTCACCATATACTTGCTGGCTTTTGCTATAAATGGAATGGCAGTCAAAATAGACTCTACGGCTATGATAGAGCATCACAGCTTATGGAATAATCTGCTTAATGCTGATAATAATCCTGTGCTGAAAAGCTGGCAATACAAATCAAACCTTTCATGTATATATGCAACACTTGACTACAAACATGCCAACAAAGCATTAATTACAGAAATGGGGAATGGGCATAGCTTTTATGATGTTGCAGCAAACTCATACCAACATCTAAGTCCCACAACTACTATATGGGGCGGAGCCTCATATCGCAACGGAACAAAAAACAAGATCAAATTTTGTTCAACAGCCGACTACCAGCTGCTCACACCTTATGTGCTTGCCGATAGCATGGGAGGCAATCTTAACAACGAACGGTATATGTTTCACGGAGGTATTTCACACACATCGGGGAATTTCACCTGGGGCGCATCAATAAACTTCAGAGCAGAACACGAATATCGTACCACCGATCCGCGTCCACGCAGCATCGTTACCGACCTAAGTACAATAGTATCGGCAGCCTATCGATTTAATGATTATCGTGGCGCTCTTGCTGCTGGGGTACGTTTCTATAAACAAACGAATACTGTAAAATTCTTCCGCGAAGAAGGAGTTATCCCAGAATACCACATGACAGGTTTAGGTAGCGATTACGTGCGTTTTTCAGGAAACAACAATTCCACCTATTACAAAGCCACAGGTTTAATAAGCAACATAGCCATAGAACCTTATTCATCAAAAGGATTCTTCCTTCAGGCTGCCTACAACTACACTCCATTCCGTAAAATACTTCCCGATCTTAATGCCCTACCATTTGCCACTTTATTTCTTACACAAGCTCAAGCAAAAGTAGGATATAAACACAATGGAGAACTATCCTGGGCTGCATACGTTGCTACAGATTTGGAACAAAGATTAGGCGATGAACATATTTCGGGCAGTTCATCAGGTACAGAATATCGCACACTAATAGATCTCACTATGTATCATAGCCATCTGCGCAACCATTATGCCACAGGTTTGCTGCAAATTACTCCATCACATCTCACCTTTCAACTCACAGGAGGATATATTGATTACGACAGTAAATACGAAGACCCAAGGCGAGCTATGGATTTCAGCAAAGCCTATGGAGAACTACAAATACAATGGGCACATCACACATCTCACAACAGTCTATTGATGTGCAATATAGGGGCTTCATATTATGATAATCTCAAAAGCAACATGGTGATGCCATATATGTATATGGACGAAGCACGTACCCAATTGGTAAACGACAATTATGAAAGCGCCCAAAACAACTACCTGCATTTGTCAACCAGCGTGCTGTTCTCAGCCATGCCACAATCATGGAAGGGATATGGCTATTTTCTACAATTAAGTTCAAGCCACACCAGCAATTCCAACTATAATGATTATAGCCTGAATTTGAGTTTAGGAATCACCCTATAGGGGGATAACAAAACAAATAGAAAGATAACAAAACAAATATAAAGTAAATAAAAATGAAAAAGAAATTCTTTACGCTGGCTTTATCTGCCTTAGCATTAACCAGCATGTTCGTTTCATGTAGCGAGAGTAATAATGATCCAGAGCCAAACGCTAATTATGCTATCACTCTTGATTTGCCACTTAATCAGCAGAATGGTACCCTTTCTGATACCAAAGCTACTCTCACTAATGTTCAAACCAAACAACAATATCCAGCTAACTCATTCAGCAAGAACGGAAACGTGTATGTTGATAGCATCTCTGTACCACAAGGTCTCTACAATATCGAGGTAACAGGAAAGATTAGCTATAAGGTAAACGGTCAGAACGTAGTAAGTTCTGTAAAGGCGAAACAAGAAAATGTAAACATCAATCTGCAGGCTGCCTCTAACCATAACAATAATATCACAATGGCTCTCAACACTTTTAGTGCTGCACAGGGATTTGTTATTTCTGAGATTTTCTTTACAGGAACACAAACATCTGAAGGAAAGACATATACCGACGACCAGTATTTCCGTATTGCCAACAACAGCAACGAAACCCTTTATGCCGACGGACTTGCCATCGTTCAAGCCGATTTTCTCAGTACAGACAAACAGGATTATACACCTAATCTGCTCGATTCTGCAATAACTATTGATGCTATCTACGTTATTCCTGGCAACGGAACAGATTATCCTATACTTCCAGGGCAAGAAATCACCATCGCCCTTAATGCCATAAACCATAAGGAGTATAACCCAAACTCCATCGATCTTAGCAAAGCCGATTTCGAATTCTACGATGCTATTGATGGCAAGGAAGATATTGATGTTGACAACAAAGATGTGCCTAACCTAATAAACTGGTATAACAACTTCAAAAGCGGATTTATCCTTCACAATCGTGGTTTCAAATCATACGCCTTGGTAAAGCCCGAGGTTGATATCGACACCTTCAACAAGAATTTCAAATACACTTATAATTGGAAATTTGTCTTCGGTCAGTATTCATTCGACCGTAGCGACGAAGCTTTCTTCATACCTAATTCATGGGTTATCGATGGTGTTAACCTGAGCGTTCCTTCTTTATGGCAATGGAATGTAATGTCGTCAACAATCGATGCTGGCTATACCCATTGCGGACAGGTTGATAAAGACCAGAACCGTTTCGGTAAGGCTGTGGTACGTAAGAAGAATGGCAATATGTGGGTTGACACCAATAACTCAACCAACGATTTTGAGGCTGATGCCAAACCATCCTTATTCTAAGCATTCAGCATAGCAACATTTTAAAAAGGGCACTTGCATTTTTGCAGGTGCCCTTATATTTTAGATATACTAATATCTTAATGTGAGTTCTACGAACTTACGCTATCTTACTTCTTGCAATCGCCGCAAGGAGTCCAAGGTTTCAACTCCTTAAAGAAGTCGTGACCCTTATCGTCAACAAGGATGAATGCAGGGAAGTCCTTAACGGTAATCTTCCATACAGCCTCCATACCAAGTTCTGGGAACTCAACACACTCGATGCTTGTGATAGAGCTCTGTGAAAGAACAGCAGCAACACCACCGATAGTACCAAGATAGAAACCACCATGCTTCTGACAAGCATCTGTAACAACCTGTGTACGATTACCCTTGGCAATCATCACGAGTGAACCACCATGCTCCTGGAACTCATCAACGTATGGATCCATACGGTTAGCTGTAGTTGGGCCCATAGAACCACATGGATAGCCTTCTGGAGTCTTAGCAGGACCAGCATAAAGAACAGGATGATCCTTGAAATACTGTGGCAAATCCTCGCCAGCATCAAGACGTGCCTTGAGCTTAGCGTGAGCGATATCGCGGGCTACGATGATAGTACCGTTGAGAAGCACACGAGTAGAAACAGGATACTTGGTGAGCTCAGCACGAACAGCATCCATACCCTTGTCAAGGTCTATTTCAATACCCTTGCCACCCTCGCCTGGCTTGCGGTATTCTTCAGGAATCAACTCGCCTGGATTGTCGTCCATCTTCTCGAGCCAGATACCATCCTTATTGATTTTACCCTTGATATTGCGGTCGGCAGAACAGCTAACACCCATACCGATAGGACAGCTTGCGCCATGACGTGGCAAACGGATAACGCGAATGTCGTGAGCAAGATACTTACCACCAAACTGTGCACCAAGACCAATCTTGTGAGCCTCCTCGAGAAGTTTGTTCTCAAGATCGATATCACGGAATGCACGACCAGTCTCATCGCCTGTAGTAGGCAGATTATCGTAATACTTGATAGAACCAAGTTTAACAGTCAGGAGGTTCTTCTCAGCTGATGTACCACCAATAACGAAACAGATGTGATATGGAGGACAAGCAGCTGTACCCAGGTGCTTCATCTCCTGAACAAGGAATGGCAACAGAGTGCCCTCGTTCTGAATGGTAGCCTTGGTCATTGGGTAGAAATATGTCTTATTGGCAGAACCACCACCCTTGGCAACCATAACAAATCGATACTCATCGCCTTCAACAGCCTCGATATCAATCTGAGCAGGAAGGTTACACTTGGTGTTCACCTCGTCATACATGTTGAGAGGAGCATTCTGAGAGTAACGAAGGTTCTCCTCGGTATAGGTGTTGAAAACACCACGTGATAGCGCTTCTTCATCCTCGAAACCTGTCCACACCTGCTGACCTTTCTCACCATGTATAATAGCTGTACCGGTATCCTGACAGAAAGGAAGCACACCCTTTACGGCAGTTTCTGCATTACGAAGGAACTGCAAAGCAACATACTTATCGTTCTCTGAAGCCTCAGGATCGGTAAGAATCTTAGCTACTTGTTCGTTATGAGCACGACGGAGCATGAACTCGCAATCGTGGAAAGCCTGCTGAGCCAGAAGAGTCAAAGCCTCTGGAGCAACCTTCACAATAGTCTTGCCTTCAAATTCGGCTGTTGTCACGCCTTCCTTGCTGATAAGACGATATTCTGTATCGTCCTTACCCAACTGGAACATTGGCGCATACTTAAATTCTACGTTTTTGTTTGACATAATGTTATTATATAATGTTTAATTTTTAATGTGGAATGTGGAATTGGTTGCACTTCGTGCAATTACAAATGACTGAATTAATAATTATATTCCTTTGGTCAATAACCTTAAACGCATACTTGCGCCCTTAATTCATATTTGCCCTCTGAGTTTTCCAACTCTCCCCCCAACCCCTCCCTTCATAAGGGAGGGGAGTTTAATATCCAAAGATTTCGGAGGTTGATACACGCTTAATAGTACCAATCTTTTCCAAGCCCTTTATATCAAGGTCTTTCTCGTTACCAAGAATGATGTACTTGTAAGGCTTGTCAGAGATACGTGACTTAGAGAAATCAACAAGATCCTGAAGTTTCAAAGATGGCAACTTCTCATAGATTGTTTTATTGATATCGTAGTCAAGACCTAACTTCTGAGCTCTTAGATATGCATCAAGAATAGAGAACTTAGTTACTCTACGAGTAGCAAGGCTCTTAAGCAATCCTTGCTTAGCAAGATCAAATCCAGCCTGACGTGCAGGCATATCATTAAGAAGGTTGTTGAACTCCTTAACACAATCCATCATCTTATCGCTCTGGGTGATGATGTAAGTAAAGAAGCTTTCGTTATCACCCTTTCTTGATGGCTCTTTATATACAGCAGCAGCAGAATAAGCCAAGCCGCGAGCCTCACGAAGTTCCTGGAATACAATAGTGTTCATACCACCACCGAAATACTCGTTGAAGAGAGCATTAATAGGTGCATTCTCTGGTGTCCACTCTTTGTTCTCATTATGATACTGAATCATATAGATGTTCTTTGCATCGTATGGTGCAAGAAGAATCTCAGTCTTTGGAGTTACTTGTTCCTTATAAGGCTTTGCCTCAGGCATAGCAACAGTCTTACCCTGACGGAAGTTCTTCTTAACTGTAGCAGCAAGAGTCTTTATGTCGGTAGGACCATAATATAATAATGTGTAATTACCCAGACCATTCAGTTTATTAAGTAATGACTGAGGATCGACAGTCTTCAACTCGTCCTCGCTCATGATATTGCGAGTAGAGTTATATTTTCCCATCATGCCATATTTCTGCAAAGCTGTGAAATTGCTTCTCTGGTTTGTCTTAGCGTCAGCACGTGCCTTGAGCACAAGAGCAACATAGTTCTGCCAACTTTCCTTATCGGCCTTAGCATTATTAAGAACATCACTTGCCAACTTCAAAGCAGCAGGCATATTACTGTTCAAACCAGAAAGAGAGACGCGTGTTTCATCGCTTGATACACTAACCTTGAAATCACAAGCAAGCTTATAGAACTGCTTCTGAATTTCGCTGGCACTCATCTTGTCTGTACCAACATAATCAAGATAGCCTTCAGCCTCATCCAACTGCTTATCGTTCTCTGTTCCTACAGGATAAACAAAAGAAAGATTGAACAAGTCGTCCTGAGTATTCTGCTTATAGAGAACTTTAGAACCATTCTTCAACTTATTCTTTACAAGGTCGTTCTTGAAATCAACAAAACGAGGCTGAATAGGTTGTGACTTAGTATTCACGATTTCCTTCAAGAAATCGCTCTGCTTATCGTTGTTTGTTGGGATAGGTGTGATTGTTGGTTTATCAATCTTATTAACTGTTGTATCTACGCCCTGACGCTTGTAAACACATACATAGTTGTCGGCAAGATATTTATTTGCAAAAGCAACAATCTGCTCCTTGGTCATCTTACTCTGACGATTAAGACGCTCAACAGCATCTTCCCATTTCTGACCATTAATAAAAGCATCCTTCATTGCCTCTGTACGGTTTCTGTTGTCGTTTAAAGAAACATAGAAATCGCGTTTCTTATTAGCAAGAACACTTTCAAGAAGATCGGCATCAAAATCGCCTTTCTTCAGTTTTTCCAACTCAGCTAAGAGAAGATCCTTTGTTTCTTCGAGCTTCTGTCCCTCACGAGGCAAACCCTCAATAACAAATACAGAATAATCAGTTAAAGCGTCTATGAAGGCACCAGATTCCATTACCTTCATTGGCTGATTAAGGTTTACATCGAAAAGACCAGCCTTACCATTAGAAAGCATATCTGCAATAACATCTATAGTATCAGCCGCAAAAGAAGCAGCCTTAGGGAACTTCCATCCAAGAAGAACATTCTCAGCCTCCTGTCCTACAACAGTAGTATCAACATGAGCTGTGAGATCAGCAACAGGTGCATATTCAGGGCGAGTAACCTCCTTAGCAGGCTTCCAATCACCAAAATACTTATCAATAATGGCTATAGCCTTATCGGGGTCGAAATCACCAGCCATACATATAGCCACATTATTTGGCACATAATAACGATGATAGTAGTTATAGATATTTACGATAGAAGGATTTTTAAGATGCTCCTGAGTACCAATAGTGGTTTGTGTGCCATAAGGATGAGTAGGGAAAAGCTTCTTGTTAAGAGCCACCCACTCTTTCTCGCCATCGTTGGCAAGACCAATATTAAACTCCTCATAGACAGCCTCAAGCTCAGTATGGAAACCACGAACTATCATATTCTGAAAACGATCGGCCTGTACCTTAGCCCAAGTATCAATCTCGTTAGAAGGAATATCCTCAATATAACAAGTAACATCATTTGATGTGTATGCATTTGAGCCCTCGCTACCAATAGCAGCCATCATCTTGTCGTACTCGTTAGGGATATTATATTTTGCAGCCTCTTGTGAAAGAGAGTCAATCTTATGATACCACGCCTTACGTTGTTTTGCATCTGTAATATTACGGTAAGCTTCAAAACGGTTCTGGATAGAATCAAGAAGTGGACGTTCTGCAGCAAGGTTACTTGTTCCAAAATGATTGGTACCCTTGAACATAAGATGCTCAAGATAGTGAGCCAAACCTGTAGTTTCTTTAGGGTCGTTACGCGAACCAGTACGCACGGCAATATATGTCTGCAAACGTGGTTTCTCCTTGTTTACACTCATATAGACCTTAAGTCCATTATCAAGGGTGTAGATGCGTGTTTGCATAGGGTCACCCTTTACCGTAGTGTACTTGTAATCCTTTGCCCAAGCAGATGATACTGAAAAAGCAAGGATAACAGCTGATAAAGCTAATTTGATTAATTTCATTTGCTTATTGTTTATAATTACTTTTTAGAATTCAAGAAGATAAGGAAGATTGAAAAAATGAAATAATGAAAACATTAAAGCGCTGTGCGCTTCATTATTCAATATTCAATATTCATTATTCAATTAATTCTCATAATCTATCTCATGATCAAGCTTGTCGATAAAGTCGTCAAGAACACTCTGCTCAACATCGCCCATACGGAATTCTTTCTCGGCGTCTTTTCGTATCTCGGCAATCCATGCACGACGAGCTGTTACATAGTCTTGACGAATTTGCTCTACATTTGCATCTGTCAGCTCGTCAATATGATAGTAGTCAAGAATAAGTCTATAGGTCCATGCCCATTGATATTCACGATAATGATTATCTATATCAACAAATCGCTCGTTCAATTCGTCAACAGACTCGATATAACCATTCTTAATTTCGTCCATGAGACGCAATTCCTCGCTTTCAGGAAGAAGAAGTCCTGAGAGGTCGTTCCATTTACCCAAGCCTATATCTGTATTAGGCTCTTCAATGGCACCCAAACGCTTATAAACACGCTTCAACACAGCACCCATATATATGCGCAGAGCTATATCGTAGTATTTAATACCCTTTCTGAGCGAAGAGGCATTAATGACATATTCATGATAATTATATGTTGACACATCCTCGCCTGAAGCAGCACGAAGGTCTTCAAGAATCTTCTTACCCTGAATAATCTCGCCTACAGAGAATGGTGACAACCAGTCGAAGTTAACAATACTCTTTTGTGCACCCTGTGGACGAACATCACGTTTTGGCCATTTCTTTGTATCACGATAAAGGCCAACGGTAGTTATGTTTCGTCCTGGCGACAGGTACATGGTGCTGCCATAGGCTATGAGATAAGAGAATGGCAGATTACGAGTATCAGGATGATACATCAGCTTACCGAAGCACACAGAGAAAGTACCGATATTTGCAGGCATAAGCACATAAGCGCCACTTGCAGTCTTGGTGCCTCGCTCAAAAATACCATAGTGCATTGGTCCCATCTTGTATGCATGGTTACTGAAGTTTGTAGCCGAACCAGCATTATAGAAAGAGAATTCACCACCAATAAGAAGCGAGCTCTTATGATGACTGGCTGTAAATGGTCCACAGAAAGCAGCACAAGCCTCACCATTACTCATGAAGGAATTAGCAAAGAACACACTTGCCGATGCTGTAAAGCCATTACTTATCTGACAGGCTTCGCCTACGAAGCAATCCTGCATCTTCACAGAATTAACGATGCTTGTTCCATCACTGATGATAGAGTTTTCAAGGATTACTCCAGTACCTATAAACACATTTGCATTTACACTCGAAAGAATGGTACAGTCGCTTAATCGCGAAGCACCATTTATCTCACATTCGTCATTTACAACGGTATTGGTGATTTCTTTTGTATTAACAATCTTAACCCCATCCCCTATTGTACCACGTTCTGGAACTTTATTCTCTATATCCTCAATTATCAACTGACGAATAGCATCTTTCAGTTCCTTATCCTGAGCATGCTTAACCATAAAAGCAGCCAACTGACTATTCAGGCCGCTGAAAAGCATGAGGTTACCCTCTCCCACCTCATTAAGCACACTAATGAGGTTGCCCTGTCCAAAGGTAGCCCCCTCGGTAGTTTCCATAGTGCAAACGTTGCTTATGTAGCAATCGTTGCCTATGGTGTAGTTATTGATATAGTTGCCTACATTCTCTATCAAGCAGTCGTCACCAACGCTTACATTACGAAGGGTGGCGTTGTTGATACCTGAATGTTTAAAGAAACCTTTACTAATTTCAATATTTTTATCACACGCACCAAGTTCTATCTCGCCATAAAACATGACACGATGATAGTAATTGGGCATAAAGTCATCACTAACGCTGATGGCTGTCCAATCTTCAGCCCAGCAACTATTGTCTTCTAACTGGGTTATTTCTGTTTCTGTAAGTTGTCTCATTCTTCTATTTGTGGATATAAGAAATCGTTGTAAGGGTATTTCTGAACATGAAGTTCACGCACCTTTGAATAGAGCACCCTTCGATACTCGTCTATGTTTTCATGGTTCTTGGCAGAGATGAAAAGGCAGTTGTCATTAAGACGTGCCATCCATGTCTTTTCCAAACGTTCAAGAGAGATATTCTCCTTTGTCTCTGGTGTAAGGTCGTCTTCGTCTTTCTCAACCCAAGTATAGTTATCAATCTTATTGAAGATAATCATAGATGGCTTGTCGCTAACACCAAGATCCTTCAGGGTTTCATTAACAACTTCTATCTGTTCTTCAAAGTCAGGATGTGAAATATCCACTACATGAAGCAACAAATCGGCCTCACGAACCTCATCAAGGGTTGACTTGAACGATTCAACGAGGTCGGTAGGCAATTTACGAATAAAACCTACGGTATCAGCAAGCAGGAAAGGAAGGTTTTCAACAACAACCTTACGCACTGTAGTATCAAGAGTGGCAAAAAGCTTATTCTCGGCAAACACCTCGCTCTTTGCCATCATGTTCATAATGGTTGACTTACCCACATTGGTGTAACCAACAAGGGCAACACGGATCATTCTACCACGATTCTTGCGCTGGGTGCTCTTTTGCTTGTCAATCTCAGCAAGACGCTGCTTAAGAAGACTCATACGCTGAAGAATGATACGGCGGTCCATCTCCAACTGTGTTTCACCTGGACCACGAAGACCTACCGAACCTTTTCCGCCACCCGAGCCAGAGCCACCACCCTGACGTTCAAGGTGAGTCCACAAACGTTGCAGACGTGGTAACATATAGCGATATTGTGCCAGCTCAACCTGTGTCTTGGCATTAGCTGTCTGAGCACGCATAGCAAAGATATCGAGAATTAACGATGTACGGTCGAGAATCTTCACACCCAGCTCGCTCTCTATATTCTTGAGTTGCTTTGCCGAAAGTTCATCATCGAAAATAACCATACCAATAGGTTCTTCGTTATCCTCGCATTCTTTAATATATTCCTTTATTTCCTCGAGTTTTCCCTTTCCAACATAGGAAGTTTGATTAGGACCTCCCACACGTTGGGTGAATCTCTTCACCGTTACAGCACCTGCTGTATCAGCAAGAAATTCCAACTCATCAAGGTATTCTTTGGTCTTGGCCTCATCCTGCTCTTTAGTTATCAAACCTACGAGAACAGCTGTTTCGGCCTTGGCTTCAGATATTACAAATTCTTTCATTCGTGATACAATAATATTATTTGGCAACAAAGTTAATAATAAATAAGGAGAAAACTATAAAATACGGATAAAAAAAACAGCCTCACCCCTTCCCTCCCCGATGGGGAAGGGAGTACCATCAGCTGGAGTTTCTGGCTACTCGTCATTAGTTTTAACTCCTTCCCTACCAGGAAGGCTGGGATGGGCTAATCCAATGTCAAAATATGCAAAGTCCGTAAACGTTTACGTAGTTTTTTGCATAAAAACTAATCTATATTTTGACAGCTAACAATCTTTTACATACCTTTGCAGCATTAACAAACCAAAGAAACTTGATTTTCAAAAAGTTCATTACTACATAAAACATATACTGCAAAAACTTTTCAAAAAGAAGGAAAAGCCTCGGCGTGATGTCGAGGCTATTTTTCGCTTGCGAAACGATAAATATATTAAAAAAAACTACTAAATTATAAATATTATCCAAATTTTACGTATCTTTGCCAATTCAAGAGAATATGTACTAACTATAAAAATAAACCATGAGATTAATTATTGAGCAAAACTACAGTCAGCTCTCTAAATGGGCGGCTGAGCATGTTATCGAAAAAATCAACTCATTTCAACCAACACCCGACCACAAATTTGTCCTCGGACTACCAACAGGTTCTTCTCCAGAAGGTATGTATGCAGAACTGGTAAAGGCCTATAAGGAAGGGCGCGTAAGTTTCAAAAATGTAATCACTTTCAACATGGACGAATATGTAGGACTTCCAGAGAGTCATCCTGAAAGCTACCATTCATTCATGGCACGTAATCTCTTTGATCATATTGATTGCCCAAAGGAGAATATCCATATTCTCAACGGTAATGCAGAAGATCTTGAAGCTGAGTGTGCTCACTACGAGCAGATGATTGTTGAAGCAGGAGGTATCGACTTGTTTATCGGCGGTATTGGTCCTGACGGTCATATTGCTTTCAACGAGCCATTCTCAAGTCTCAGCAGTCGCACACGTGTGAAGACCCTTACAACCGACACCATCATCGCCAACAGCCGTTTCTTTGATAACGACATCAACAAAGTGCCTAAGTTGGCTCTTACTGTTGGAGTAGGTACTGTTATGGATGCCCGCGAGGTTATGATTCTCGTTAACGGTCACCACAAGTCACGTGCACTTCAGGCAGCAGTTGAAGGCCCTGTTACTCAGGCATGGACAATCAGCTCACTTCAGACTCATCGCCACGGCATCATCGTTGCCGACGAAGCAGCTTGCGAAGAGCTCAAGGTGGGTACATATCGTTATTTCAAAGATATCGAAAAAAAGTAACAACCAACGTTTCGCAAGCGAAACACACATAACTAACTAACAAATGAAATTACATCTAAGCTCACAAATTGTTCTCAACAAAGTTCCAGAGGAATTCTATCATCCTCGTACAGCTGTTGAACGTTCGGAAATCACTCGTTGCGAGAAGATTCCAACAGACATCTTCCCAAAAGTAGAAGAAGGTGCTGCAAGTATTGCCGACGAAGTAGCTAAACTCATCAAGCAACGCAAAGACGAAGGCCGCTATTGCGTACTTGGTTTAGGTACAGGTAAGTCGCTGATCCCTGTTTACGATGAACTCATCGCACGTTACGAGAAGAAGAAACTCTCTTTCAGCAACGTTATCGTATTCAACGCCTATGAGTATTTCCCATTGGCAAAAAACAGTCAGCATAGCGCCATCGCTCAACTTCATGCGATGTTGCTCGACCATGTTGACATAAATCCTCAGAATGTATTCTCTCCAGACGGTACAGTAAAACAAGACGATGTACAGGAGCAATGCCGCCTCTACGAGCAGCGCATAAGCAGCTTCGGAGGTATCGACATGATGCTTCTCGGTATTGGACGTATCGGAAATATCGCTACCAACGAGCCTGGTTCAGCAATCTCTTCTGTTAGCCGACTGATGCTTATCGACGCTATCAGCCGCGAAGAGATGACTATGAGCTTCAGCTCACAGGAGCCTGTTCCTCCATGCTCTATAACTATGGGTATTTCAACTATCCTTGCTGCCCGTAAGATTTATCTTACAGCATGGGGCGAAGAGAAAGCCGACATCATTCTGCAAACTATCGAGGGTGGAATCACAGAGTCAATCCCTGCAAGTTACCTGCAAACACACAACGATGCTCACGTTGTTGTTGACCTTGCAGCAGCAGGCAAGCTCACACGAATCATTCACCCATGGCTTGTAACAAGCTGCAAGTGGACCGACAAGCTCACACGTGCAGCCTTGACTTGGCTCTGCCTTAAGGTTCACAAGCCAATCCTGAAGCTCACAAACAAAGACTACAACGAGAATGGTCTTTCAGAACTTCTTGCACTCTATGGTTCAGCTTACAACGCCAACATCAAGATCTTCAACGATCTGCAGCACACCATCACAGGATGGCCAGGTGGTAAGCCAAATGCCGACGATACCTATCGTCCAGAGCGTGCAAAGCCATATCCTAAGCGCGTTGTAGTATTCTCTCCACACCCTGACGACGACGTAATCTCTATGGGTGGAACAATCCAGCGCCTTGTCAATCAGGGTCACGACCTTCATGTAGCTTACGAAACATCAGGTAATATTGCCGTTAACGACGAGGAAGTAACACGTTTCATGCACTTCGTAAATGGTTTCAACCAGATCTTCATCAACGAGAAGGACGATACCATCAAGAAGATGTATAAGGACATTAAGAAATTCCTTTCCGAGAAGAAAGAAGGCGACATCGATACCGCCGACGTACGTACCATCAAGGGACTTATCCGTCGTGGAGAAGCACGTACAGCATGTACATACAACAATATTCCTCTTGATCATGTTCATTTCCTCGACCTTCCATTCTATGAGAGCGGTAAGATTGAGAAGTTGCCGATGACCGAAAAGGATGTTGAGATTGTACGCGCACTTCTTAAGGAAGTACAGCCACACGAGATTTTCGTAGCTGGCGACCTTGCCGACCCACACGGCACACACCGCAAGTGTACCGATGCTGTTCTTGCAGCCATCGACCTTGAGAAAGAGGCTAATGCTGAGTGGCTTAAGAACTGCCGCATCTGGATGTATCGTGGAGCATGGGCAGAATGGGAGATCGAGAACATTGAAATGTGTGTACCTATGAGTCCTGAAGAACTTCGTGCAAAGCGTAATTCAATTCTTAAGCACAGTTCACAGATGGAGAGTGCACCATTCCTTGGCAACGACGAGCGTCTGTTCTGGCAGCGTTCTGAGGATCGCAACCGTGCTACA
>R22__coassemble_401_pt1 | contig 29475 bp, 21 predicted proteins | sample R22__metabat2_high_PE_007 | metagenome-assembled genome bin R22
TCATTATTATCTCCTGGGTATGGTGTAAAGAAATGTCCTTCTTTATAATCACCATAGTTTCTTCCAAACATCAAATATGATAGTCTGTATTGTTTGATTATAGGAAGAAGTGTTTCAGAGAAAAAATTATTATATGGAATACCTTCAATTCCTGTTGTTAAACCTATTGGTTTATTGTTGTCTTGTGCAAACGAAACGGCCTTCGAAAGAATCTGTTTCAAGTTGCTTGAATAATCATTTGCTTTGACAGTATTATTATCTGTATAGTTTATATTTATAACCTCAGCTTCATTTGTGAATAGTTTTAAGAAAGAATTGTCGTTCTTATAAGTTTCTGAATAGCCCCAGACAACGTTCTTAACGTCATAGTCTTCAAGCAAATCTTTTATTTCTTTATATAAGTTGTTGTATTCTTCTTTGTTAAGCTTGCAATACCATGATTTACCATCAATAGGCATGATATTTAGTATTACAGGAACTTTAAAGCCATACCCGTCTTCAAGGCTATTCAAATAATATGCTACTTGTTTTACTTCTTCTTTAAGCATATTTTCAGTGTTTGCATTTTCAGGGCAAGTCCAATTCATAATGACTAATCCTCCATGATGGAAAAAGTCAATAACATTTTTCTTTATTGCAGTAAAAGGAAGGTTGTCTTTATTTTGTTTTTTTCCTGATTCTATACCTGCAAGCTCGTAACTAACAACAGCAGGATTATCGTTGCAGATACTATTAATATCACTTCTTGCACTATCACAACTCCATCCTATGCCTTGGATAGTACCATATACTTGCCCAATGATAACACCTTTTTGTGTGAATCGTGTTAAGTTTGTAAGCATATTTTCTGTTCTTGTAGTACGACCAGAAAAAGCATATTCTTCATAGCTTTTCTTCTTGCTACTTGAACAAGCAGCAAGAAGAATTATGAATGTTAGTATAATGATTTTTGTTTTACTCATTTTTTTATATTTTTCTTTATTCATTAGCTTTCTGCATTGCTTCTACAACAGTTGGTAAACTCCATTGAGGTACAGAACGGTCAGTACCATCAAAGATACTCATCCAATAGAATGAAGCAGAATTGTTTTGTTTGCACAGACTTACCATATTTGCAGCTTGGTCAGCAGCCATTTGAATCTTTGCAGCAGGTGAATCTTTACTTACTACAGTTTCTTTACCACTTTCGTCTGCATCACCAGAAGTACCATATTCACCAATGATATATGGAATATTGGTGAATTTATTATTCAAATCTGTGAATATACCTTTTAGAGTATTCTGACATTCGCTATCCCATGTGGTATGAGTGTTTATGAAGTTCCATGGATCGTATGAATGTACTTCTGCAATTAGATGATTAGCAACTATATCTGTTGGTATGGTGAAGTTGTTAAGCACATTACTGCCCTTAGCTGCAGCATAAGTGTTTACAATAAGGTTTCGTGTTGTATTGTTTCCACCTGTTGCGCGAACAGCATTAACAAAGTCTTGTGCATAGTTGTCCAATGCTGTGTAACCAGATGAAGCCTTAGGTTCGTTCCATGTGTTGCTATTGTCGAGCATCTCATTATATCCTTCAAAAATCAGATGTTGGTCATATTCTGCAAAGGTATTTGCAATTTGAGTCCATAGTTTTTTGAACTTATCTTTTGTATTATTGTAAACCTCTGTATCTGCCTTTATCCAAGCCAATTCTCCAGCACCAGTGTCGTGATGAACATTTATAATGGTATATAGTCCTGCGTTCATTGCATAGTCAACAACTTCTTTTACACGAGCCATCCAATCAGCATCTACATTTCCTTCATCGTCTATGTGTTGTATCCATGTAACAGGTATTCTTACAGCATTGACCCCATTTTTCTTTAGGAAGGTAAACATAGCCTGTGTTGTTATTGGCTGGCCCCATGCTGTTTCGTATTTTGAATATTCTTGGTGATTACCAATCCAAGCACCATTAGTTTCAAGAGTGTTGCCAAGATTCCATCCCAAGCCAAAGTTGTTTACAGCACTCTGTGCAGTTTCTTCGATGTAAGTTACATTTTGATTCACTTCATCTCGTGTTATAACAACTTCCTCATCCATGACCTTATTCCACCATTCGTTAGAAGGCATATTTTCGCCATACCATGGCATGAAGTTCAACCATTTAGCTCCTGCATTCCATGCTTCTAAAACATCTGCAGTAGGTGTTGTGTCAGTTTCTTCATCTTTTTCGCCACATTCAGATAGCGTAATCATTTTGGTAGGGTAGAGGGCTTTTAGCTGTGAGTATTCTGTTGCTTGGCTTTCAGCATCGTATCCATAAAGATCACGTCCAATGATATCAACGTATTCATCGCCGGGATACCAGTCGGAATCATTGTAAAACTGCTCAGAATTGCCATTATAGTTTTGTGAAGTCCATTCCCATATTAAGTTATGGATACCTTTATTGGTAAAGTAGTTGAACATTACCCTCCACAGTTCTTTGTAGGTTTCTGCACCATCTTCTCCCCACCAGAACCATGCTGTGCCCCAAGTATCTCCACTTTTAAGTGTTGCATTACCTGCAGCTTCATGGAAAGGTCGCCATAGAGCAACAACGCCTGCGTCTTGTAGTTTGAGAATTACATTGGCAACCTTTTCAAGCTGTTGCATAAAGAAAGTGTTTTCCCATGTGCCTGTAATAAGCGCATTAGCAGCCTTGAAAGTAGTTTTTGGCGAACTTATAGCTTGTCCGCTGCCGTCTGTTCCGATAACAGTATTCTCGTTTAGAGGTACATTGAAATGCCACATTAGGTTGACAATGCCTCCAGCTTCAGCCCATTCAGTGACAGGTGTTATATTGTTATAATTGATCCAGTTGTTTTCAGGAACAGCTATATGTATAAAATCATAACAGTTTATAGCAGGATATTTGCCTGTAAGAGCATGTATCTTATCAGCTTCTTTATGATTCCAGGCAACATCAGCCATGATACCTGATAAAATCTTGTTCCCGTAAATAAGTTGTAGGTATTTGTATAGTTTCTTTGTGGCATCTGTAGCATTAGCATCAGCAAGATTAACACCAGTAACATCTATTTGACTGTTGTGTGCAATATCAAATGTGATACTTTTAATATTATCAACATTCCATGTTGTAAATGCTCCCCCGAATTCAAAGCCAGTCATATAGTTCACTAATGTGTTGGCATCTGTGAACTTTAAGTGATTTTCGACATTAATTATATGTGTAGTACTATTACCATCAGTTGTGTTGACGGTATATTTATCCGTTGCTGCTTGTGCAAACGTAGTTAATGATATTATCGCAAGAGCTAATGTAGTAAATATCTTTTTCATTTCTTAATGATTTTCACTGATTTGCCATTTACATTAATGATATAAACAGATTTTGGTAATGGGTCAAGGTCAAGAACGTTAGCGTTGCCAGTTTGGATATTAGGTAGTTTGACAGGTGTTCCATCAAAAGAGAATATTCTTATTTTATTGTTTGTCCCTGGTATATAAAGCTTGTTCCCATTCATTAAAACGTCTTGTATTGTTGTATTGTCAATACCTGATGGTATACCAAATGTGAACGTTTTAACCTTGTATAGGTCATATTCTATAGTAGTATTTCCCGCATTGATAATCATTTTGTCATTTTCCATTAAGATGTCTGGTAGTTCAGCAAGTGCAAATGCTTGCGTTGTACCATCATTAAATGTAATGATGAGAGATTTATTATCTGCAAATAAAGAAATAGTACTTAGTAATGTTAGTAGAATGAGAATTAGCTTTTTCATATAAGACTGTTTTTTGGTAAAATTATGGCGTGATAAAGTATTTACCACGCCACATAGTTACATTATTTTTTGTTATTTCAAAGTTACCTTGGTAATTGTCATACCTGTACCTGTGAAAACAAGTCCATTGTTATTTACCAATTGGTCAAGGGCAGCTGCAGAAATGGTATATGTTAAAACTGTTGTAGAACCATTACCATTTAACTGATGATCTCCATCAAGGTTTATCCATTCAGTTCCCTGTCTAACATCTACGCAGCACCATTCGGCAGCAGGATCATTTGCAGTGCAGTAGAAAGTTAATACTTGACCTACTTTTACCTTACTCCAATCGTATCCTCCCCAAGCAAGATCTTGGTTTCCTGCCCATTCACCATTATTGAAAGAGCCTTCCCAAATAGTTACTTCTGCAGGGTTAACTTTAATTGTACCGCCAGTGTACTTTGCACCGTCAGCGTCATAGAAGTAAAGTGTGTATTCACCTTTTTCTATTGTTGTAGGAATCATGAATGTAATTTCCTCGTCAGAACGACTCTTTATCTTAGTTACCTTTGTTGTTCCAATGTAGATTTGTTCTGCATTGTTGAAGTTCTTTCCCTTAATGGTAACATATTCGCCAATAACGCCCTCTGCTGTTTCTGAAAGAACAGGGTCAGTAGCGGCAGTTATAGTGAGACCAGTAACACTGACAGTGGTACCGTTCTTCAGATTAAGAGTGCAACCACTACCAACAGCAGCTGTAGGAATGACAGTACCAATAGCTGTTGCAGTAATCTTAGTATCTTCTTCAGAAGCCGTAACAGGTGTTTCGCCAGGGAATGTTACAGATGCTACAAGGTCAAGATCAGTACCCTTTATCATAACCTTATTACCAGCCATAAGAGTCTCTGGTGAGAAAGAAGTTACAGTAGGCTTAACAAGTGTGTAAGCAACAGTTACAGTTTTACCATTAGCAAGGCTAAGTGTGATATCTCCTTCCTGAGCTTTTACAGGTACTACGGCTGTTACTGTTGTTGCATTTACAGTAGCAGGAGCAGAACTCTCTGTGTTAGGGAATTGAATACCAGTTACAAGGTCAAGGTCTTTTCCTGATATAGTGATTGTTGCACCATTTTTAATTGGCTCTGGAGAAACAGCGAGCTCTGTAGGAACAACAGTTTCAATCTCTCCTGCAGGTATTGACACACCACTCTTTGTAATAAGAGTTATCTCGCCATCAGTAGCTGTAGCAGGAACAACGAACGATAGAGACTTGCCGTCTTCGCTTATAGTCAAATCATCAGCAGTAAGTTCGGCTCCATTCAGTTTTACAGCTGCGATTTGGTTAAGACTTACACCTGTTATGGTTATTGTTTGTCCAGCTTTTGGTGTTTCATTGCTTACGTTGCTTGTTGTAGGCAGATTGATAGTAATAGCATCCTCAGATTCTAATTCTGTAGGAGTTTCTGCAAGATCAGTGAGAATGAATTTTCCAGACTTTGCTTCTGCTGGTATTGCAACCTGAATAGTGTAGCGATCATGTGCAATAAATTCATCTTCACGTACTGTATCCTTATCAGCGAAGATAATTCCGTGTAGAAGATTCAGATAGTCACCCTTAATAGTGAGAATATCACCTACATTACCAGTGAGGTTTGCCTCTGTACCGATATATACCTTACTTACAGAAATGTCTTCACGATAGGTAATAGGAGTTTTTGTTTCTATGACACCACCTTTGGCTGTTTTTAGAGTAATTATGCCAGGGGCGCATTTCTCTGCAGGAACCTGAATAGTAATCTCACTTTCGCGTCCGGCTTTGATAACCTCAATCTGGGTTATTGGGTCAGCGCCAGGAATATCGATTTCAGAAATCTGATCGAGGTTGCTACCTAAGAAGTGAAGAGTTCCACCACGAAGAACAGGACATGGACCAAAAACGTTAAGCGCCACCTCATTACCATATTGGTCGGTGTTTAAATCATCGTTATCGCCGCATGACGTTAGTGATAGTCCGCAAAGGACTATCGCTAACATTGTCAATATATTATAATAGTAAGTTTTCATACATTATGTGTTTAAAGTATTATTTGTTAGGAACAACACGTATGTTATCAATCTTGATAATTGGGTGACAATCTGTTCCTTCAGGTGTAGCAGATTTGTCGTTGTAACCACCTTTAACTACGAAGATTAGGAGTGAAGCGAAATCCTCAGCAGTTTTATAGCTTCCAGAAGCTTTATTACCATCCCAATCCATATTAAAGTCAGTAAGAGGAATAGTAACAGTAACCCACTTGTCTCCAGTATCATAGCTGCCACCATTTGTTACCCATGGCTGGTAGAGAGCTCGTGGCCATCCATCGCCAGTGTGGAAGTAGGTGTTGTTTGCTGCAGGGAAACCATTAAGGCCACTAAGAGTAACCTTATCGCAACCAGCAAATACAATCTGCATTGGAGCAGACATCCAAGGGTTAGATGAAGGAATAAGCATTTCAAACTTCAAGCTCATATTAGCGAAATCAGTGAAGTCGGCCACATCATTCAACTTAGGACCATCAGCATCGAAAGTATTATTCCATGTTCCTGGCCAATACTCGAATGAGAAGTTACCATCGTTCCAGGCACCGTTAGCACCCATGTCGACATCTCCCAGCATTAGATAATTGCCTTCAAGTGATGTTTCGTCACTCTTGATAACCTGATCGTGCCAACCATGGTTTCCAAGAACATTAACACCATCCCACGGTGTGTCGAAATCGAAGAGCATACCGCGTGTATCCATATATTTGAAAGCTGCTCTTGTTTTTCCAAACTTAGTGCTAACTTTAATATAATCCTTTGGCATATCTTCAGGAACGATGAATTTAATATCAGTTTTAGAAATCGACTTGATATTACTGCGAGGAATAACGTAGTTGTCGCCAACATTGATGTCTAATGGATAATTGTCGTAATCCAAGAAGTAATCACCAATGAGTGTAACTTCCTCACCAGGTTTTGCCCATTCATTACTCATAGATGAAACTATAGGTGCAGGAATGGTTACTTTGAAATCGTATTTTACAGTATCGTTGCTGGTAGTGATGAAATAAATCTTATCGCTAATAGTTGTAGGTATAGTCTTAGGCACAGTTAGAATGATAGAGTGATCTGTGATATAACTGGTATTAAGCACAGCCTTCTGGTCATTGAAGTTTATCTGTTTAATACTGCGAAGATTATTACCTATAATGCATATAGTGTTGTCCATTGTAGCCTCTACGAGCATAGAGTCTTTCTTTGACACATCTACTGGACGAATATAGCTGATGGTAGGTATTCCGCTGGTTGATTCATACTTGTCGGGTTCATCTGAACAAGAAGTAAAACCTGCGCCAATAGCTGCAAGTGCAACCATCAATGTCCATTTTTTATTTTTTATGTTCATAATTGTTCTTTCTAAAGTATAAACTATTAATAGCTGTATGTGCTGCGAACATCTAAATGAATAGGTTCTGCACTACTTGACAGGTTCGGGTTAAGAGTTACATCTTCTGTTGGATAAGGAAGAATGAAACTTGCCTTTGTAACATTAGGTATTGGAGTATCTGCATCGTATTCAATATCTTTTGGATCCCATGTAGCGCCACCACTTTCGAAGTATGTCTTGTAGGCTCCGTCAACATTCCATACAGCGTTACGCTTCTGTGCCTTGAGTTCTGCAATACATGCATCAGCATCGTAGTAAGCTCTACGAACGAAGTCGTACCAGCGATCGCCTTCGCCTGCGAATTCGAGACGACGCTCTTTCCATATATCATCAAAAGTAAGAGATGTTTTTTCTACATCTGAAGGAACAGAGCGCTGGTGAACAGCATTGAAAGCAGCAAGAGCGTCGGCATCTGTTGTCTTACCCATTAGAACTTTTGCTTCAGCAAGGACGAGATAAACGTCGGAAAGGCGAAGAATATGTGTAGCTAAAGCACTTGCCATACGAGCAGAAGACATACCCATTTCAGCGATATGGTCGGCATCGTCGCCATAGAGGTGCTTAACGTTGTTACCACCGCAAGGACCTTGTAGCTTTCCTGTTGCTGCTTTGTTATATTCCTTGTCGTAAATGAATTGTAGATAGTTTAAGCCTTTCTTACCATCAGCCATAGCATGGTCGCGCCAGAAATAACTATATGTATCGCCAGCCATCATGATAGTAGCCTTACGACGTGCATCTTTATCGGTACGCTTAGAAGGATTATCCTTTGGATCAACACCGAAGGCAAGCATAAGGTCGTAAGAAGGACCTCCCCAGCCACCCCATACATCACCATTCTCGTCGAAACCTTCTATAGCAAGGTCACTTTGAAGAGAATTCTGGCAAGTCCAGTGCGCACCAACAGTCCAGCGCCATGCAAAAAGACTTTCATCGCTGTTGTTATTGCTTCCACGGAAAATATCTTCGTAGTTAGGCATCAATTCACGTCCAGAGTTGTCAACAACATCCTTTGCGTAAGTAGCAGCTTTCTGAAGGTCGTCATTGTTGAGTTGACCGCTGACACCAGCCTTTGTAAGATATACTTTTGCCAAAAGTCCCTCTGCACAATAGTAGTCAATGCGTCCACTTGTACTCTTGGTCTTAGGCAGCAGTTCCATAGCCTTTTCCAAAGTCAAGATAATGTAATCATATACATCACTTTTCTGTACTTTTGGAGCGGTGTTATAGTCGCCTTTAGCCAAAGTTTCAGAGTTGCTATGGATAATAGGTACATCTCCAAATGTACGAACAAGATAGAAATAAGCCATAGCCTTCCATGCCAGACATTCACCCATGCACTGTGCTTTTACGCTTGCTGAGGCTTTAGCTTTGCCAAGCGACTCGTAAACGGTGCTTGCATGGCCAATTACCGACCATAGTGAGTATGACATATTAATCAAGTCGGCATCAGTACCGTTAACGCTAAAGTTCATATAAGGACTGCTTCCCCAATACATATTACCAGAGAACACCTCACCAACTTTTATGAAACCGCGCTGGAAGTCATACCAAGGAGAATTGTATAGATAGTTGACACCTGATATGCAGGCATCATCAGAATTGTAGTAATTATCTGTGTTGTAGCTATCTACAACTGGTTTGTCCAGAAAATTGTCACATGAAGTCATACTGAAGCAAATCAGTGTGGCTGCTGCGGCGTATTTTATATTTTTTATTTTCATAATGATACAGTTATTAGGTTTTAGAAGGATACATTAAGACCGAAAGTGAATGTAGTTGGGAGTGGGTAACGACCGTTGTCCAAACCACTTACGTTTGCACTCTGTGTAGAAATACCAACTTCAGGATCGTATCCCTTGTAGCCGCTGATAGTGAACAGGTTTGTAGCATTCAATGTCATGCGGAGATTACTCATGTGCAATTTATTAACAAATGCTCTTGTGAATGTGTAGCCGAGGGTAATGCTCCTAAGACGAAGATAAGAGCCATCATGTATGTAACGGGTACTCCAAGCATCGTTGTCGTTAGGGTCGTTGATAGATGCACGAGGAATAGAGGTTGATGGGTTTGCAACAACAACGTTAGCAATATTGTCATACCAATTGCCTGTGGCATTGCCATCAGCAGGCGCCAAAATAGCACGGTCGTTGATTACTGTAAGTTGATTCTGCCATGCACTATTCATGTGCGAAAGTTTCATTTCTGTGTAGTTACCGATTTTGTTACCGATAGTACCATTGATGAAGATATTCAAATCAAAGTTCTTGTAGCGGAAAGTGTTGTTCCAACCAAAGGTTACCTTAGGAAGTGGAGAACCGATATTTGTCTTGTCGTTCTCGTCGATAACACCATCACCATTCACATCTTTGTATTTCAGGTCACCTACGTATGTGGTGTTTGAACGGTTGTATTTTGTTGGGTCTTTGCTCCATGATTTTGTACCATCAGCATTGGTTTCAACAGGGTTGTTCTTCTGTAACAAGTTAACAGGAGAGTTTACAAGGTCATTAAAATCTTTGTACACGCCTTCTACTTCATAACCATAGAAGTTCCAAAGACTTTCGCCTGGTACAGAGCGAGAAACAACGTCTGTCCACTGACCATAACCAACGATAGCTGTACTACCTGACAAGCTCTTCAGTTTGTTACTGTTGAAAGAAAGATTGACGTCAGAACTCCAATCAAAGTCCTTAGTTAAGATAGGACGAGTCTTTAATTCAATTTCAAGACCGCTATTCTCGATATCGCCATAGTTACCCCAAGGTGCAGCAAGAGCAGAGCTACTGTTTCCACTTGTACCCATAATAGATGGCAAGACGAGCTGCATCAACATGTCCTTAGAAATCTTCTTATACCAATCAACTGTAAGGTTAATGCGATTATTGAGGAAGCCGAGGTCGAGACCTATGTTCACCTGTTCCTGTGTTTCCCACTTAATGTCGAGATTCTTTAGGTTTGCAGGACGATAAGAAAGACCTAATCCTGTTTCCATTGTTGACATAGCAGAACCCCACTTGTAACCACCGATGTTAGCGTTACCTGTCTGTCCCCAACCAAGACGCAGCTTACCATTTGACAACCACTCACCAGTAATATTCTTAATGAACTGTTCGTTAGAGAAGCGCCAAGCCACGGCAACAGAATGGAAGCCTGCCCAACGTTTGTTAGGACCGAAGTTAGAACTTCCGTCATAACGATAAGTATATGTTGCTAAATATCTGTCGTCGAAGTTATAGGTTTCACGAGTGAAGAAAGAAGCCATAGAAGAACTTCCCCAACCTTCGCCAACCTGTGGCTCTGCTGTACCTAATGCAGGGTTGTGAACTTCGTCACTTGGAAGTTTTGAACCAGTAAGATAAAGGTAGTCATAGTTTGATTCCCAGCACTCTTGACCAAGCATAGCTGTGATGTTATGCTTGCCGAATTGATTTGTGTATGTAAGATAGTTGGTTAGTGACCAGTAGTTTCCACTGTTCTTCTGAGTACGTGCACTATTCTTGTCTTGATACCATGTGCCGAGATGTATTACTGGCTCATAGGTGTCGCCCTTTGATGCGTTTATATCGAAGCCCAACTGAGCATGCCATGTTAAATGCTTTATAGGGGTTACATCGACATATACACTACCATTTAGTGTTTGGCGTTTGAGAAGAATCTCGTTCAGCAAAGCCTTTGCGATAGGATTAGGATTTGAGAATCCTTCTTTTGATACGCTTGAATAACCGCCTTCGATATTGTAAATCTGAATGTCGGGTGGTGTTACCAGAGCGTAATTGATAAGTCCTTCTTCACTATCTGCCTGTTTAAGGTCGTCGTGTGTTTGTGAATAGGTAGCGTTTACACCTAATTTCAACCATTTTTTTAGTTGGGTATCAAGATTAACGCGTACAGAGAAACGCTTAAAATTACTTCCGATGATGGTACCATCTTGATTCATATAGTTACCTGATATGAAGTATTTGGTCTTTTCGTTACCGCCTTCAGCGCTAATGGTGTGTTGATGCTGAAGAGCAGTTCTAAAGATGGCATCTTGCCAGTTAGTACCAATACCAAGAATTGAAGGGTCGCTATATACAGGGTCAGGCTTTGCAATCTCGCCTTGATTAGCCAAACTGTTATAATACTCTGCGAATTCTCGGAGGTTGAGATTATCAAGACGGTTATTCTGGCGCTGAACAGTTAGCTGACCAGAATAGTTGAACTTGGCCTCACCAGCCTTACCTTTCTTTGTGGTAATTAAAACAACACCGTTTGCAGCCTGCGAACCGTAGATGGCAGTTGCAGAAGCATCTTTCAGTACTTCTATGCTTACAATGTCGCTTGGGTTGAGAGTTGCCAATGGGGAGATTGTAGAGTGAGAACTGTTTCCTAATTTATCTCCAAGTCCATAGGAAGCGCCACTTGTTCCTCCGCCCTGCCAGATAACTCCGTCAACAACATATAATGGGTCGGCACCAGCATTGATAGTGCTGATACCACGTACGTTTACAGTAATAGCTGAACCTGGAGCACCAGAGGTCTGTACTGCGTTAACACCAGCGATACGACCCTGGAAAGCTTCATCAATGTTTGTCATTGGTGTAGATTTAAGGGTTCTCTCGTCAAGAGACGCTGAGGCTCCTGCAAGGTCGCTTTTCTTCATGGTACCATAACCAACAACCACAACTTCGTCAAGGTTCTGGTTATCTTCTGTAAGCGTGATGTTTACATTGCTTTGGTTTCCTACTTTAAATGTTCTTGTGATGTAGCCAATGTAAGAAACTTCTATTGTTGCGCCAACAGGTGCATTAATAGAGAATTTTCCTTCCATGTCTGTAACAGCACCATTACTGGTTCCCTTAACCTTAACAGTAGCGCCAATGATTGCGCCCTGTGAGTCATATACAGTACCAGTAATTTTTTTAGTCTGCTGAACAGACATAGACAATTCTGCTTTGTTAGTAGCATACATTTGCGGTGAAAATCCAAGTAGTGCTAAACTACATATTCCCGCAAGCAATGTAATTTTATTGTCTTGCTTCATAAATACTTGATTTTTTAGGTTTATATAATTAATAATGTATATTTTTAGTTACATGGTTTAAAGACGTGCTTTTTTATTCGCATGTGTTGTTTTTTCATGATATAAAGCAGCTTATTGTGTTTAATCATGTTTTCAGCATACTTTTATCGATGCAAATGTAGTAAGAATATTTTTCTTGTACTAATATTTTTTTGCCAAAAGATGATACTATTTTGTTTTTCAAAAAAATATTTGTCCTATATGAATCCTAAACGCATCCTAATGAAATATCGAGAATCTCGAAGGCATCTCGAAGGCATCTCGAAGGCATGAGGAAAAAATAAAATTAGCAAAGTATTATTATTAATCAAAAAAGTATCATTCTTTTTGGTTGAATTTACATATCTTTGCAAGTTGAAAGAGGTACCGTCCTTAAGATTTAATAATTAAAACCAAACAAATGCGTAGTAAAAATCAACTGTTAATGGTAATTATTGCTGTTATCTGTTTGTTCTCGTCGTTAGTGGCAGAAGCGCAGATAATTGGCAAGAATATTATTGTTTCTGTTGTACCTGATCACAAAGATTGGAATTATAAAGTTGGTGAAACTGCTGTTTTCACAGTTAATATATTAAAGTCATCTACATTATTGAATAATGTGGAGGTGAGCTATGAGGCTGGCCCTGTAATGTATCCTGATGTGAAGAAGAATGCATTGTTGAAGAATGGAACAATGACTTATTCTGCAACAATGAAAGAACCTGGCTTCTATCGCCTTAAAGTAAAGGCTACTATTGCTGGGAGAGACTATGAAGGCTGGTGTACAGCTGCTTTCTCGCCAGAAAAACTAAAGCCTTTTGCTCAATGCCCTTCTGATTTTGATGAGTTTTGGTCAAACGCTTTGAAATCAGCAAGAAAGAACGGATTGAACATAACAAAGCGATTGTTGACTGAGCGTTGCACAGAAAAAAGTAATGTGTATGAGGTTAGCTATTGTAACGATTCGTGGAACAGTCGTATGTATGGCATACTCACCCTACCTGTGAAGCCTGGAAAATACCCCGCTTTGCTTCGTGTACCTGGTGCAGGTGCTCGTCCTTATTCTGGTGACACTTATACAGCCGATGGCAAATGTATTGTTCTTGAAATAGGCATTCATGGCATACCAGTTACTATGAGTCAGAATATATATGATAATATGATGGCTGGCGCATTGAATAATTATTGGAATACCAACTTAGATAATCCAGATAGAAATTATTATAAGCGTGTTATTACTGGTGCTGTACGTGGTGTTGATATGATAGCGTCATTACCTGAATGGGACGGAAAAACATTGGGTGTGGCCGGAGCATCACAAGGCGGTTTCCTTTCTCTTGCCGTGGCTGCACTCGACAAGCGAGTAACATTTCTTGCTGCCGTTCATGATGCAATGTGCGATTACGAGGCAGAGTGTCATGGTAGGGCAGGAGGGTGGCCACATTATTTCTATGATGAAAAGAAAAACGCATCTCATAATGTTCAGCGCATAAATGGTGCCCGCTATTATGACGGTGTGAACTTTGCAAAGCGATGCACCATACCAGCATGGTTTTCTTTTGGATATAATGATGATGTCGTTCCGCCTACTTCGTCTTACAGCCTTTATAATGTTTATCCAGCTGAAAAGAAATTATCAGTATATCAGCAAACTGCTCATTTCTGGTATCAAGAACAATGGGATGAATGGCAAGAATATATTAGATCAAACCTGTTTAAATAGTCTTATATATACCTATGATAAACTTAAAAAAAATACTAACTATCGTTTTCTGTATTGTTTTGAACTTAAATATGAATGCAACTACTCCTGCTCAGAAACTCATAAAAAGATTGCAAAAACTGCAGTTGAAAGGAATAATGATTGGTCATCAGGACGACCCTGTATATGGCCATTCGTGGAAGTGGGAGAGAGGCCGCTCTGACATAAAGGAAGTATGTGGTGACTATCCTGCTGTAATGGGTTTCGATCTTGGTAAGAAGGAACTTGGCTGGGACAAGAATCTTGATGCTGTTCCTTTTGACCGTATGCGTGAAGAAATAATAGCGCAATACGAACGTGGCGGCATTGTCACTCTTAGCTGGCACCCTGACAACCCTGTAACTTTGAAAACAGCATGGGATTTTTCTGGTGATGCCGTAAAGGCCGTTCTTCCTGGAGGCGAACAAAATAATCGTTTTAATTGTTGGCTTTATAATATTGCTTCATTCATAAAATCGCTAAAGACTGCTAATGGAAAGTCTGTACCTGTGATTTTCCGCCCATGGCACGAAATGGGTGGTGGCTGGTTCTGGTGGGGAGATAAAGCCGCAGACGAATATAAGCAACTATTCATTTACACTCATGATCAATTAGAAAAAAAATATCATTGCAATAATATCGTTTGGTCTTATTCACCTAATGGCGGTTGTGATGATTATATGAAGTATTACCCCGGCGACGAGTATGTTGATATGTTGGGTATTGATATATATGAATTCGATAAAGATAATGCCAAATATACAGAACTAACCAAAAGCAGTCTTGCCGAGATAAGTGCAATAGCTGAAAAGCATAATAAGATAATGGCGTACACAGAAACAGGTTGTCAGCAATTGCCTTATAGTGATTGGTTTACGACTGTTCTTTGGCCAGCGATAAAAGACTTCAAAATGAGTTATGTTCTTTTCTGGCGTAACGCATGGGATCAGCCAAAAGAAACTTATATGGCTTCACCTGGTCAGCCAACAGAGGAAGATTTCAAGCTTCTGTTTAATGAAAAGAAAAGCCTCTTCGTTAATGATATTAAAGATGTAAAATGATAAATATAGAGACATATGAAAGATTTTAAAGAAAGAGTGGCTCGCTTACGTGCTCACCATGAAGAACTGCTGAGTAAAGTGAATGTTCCCGAAGAATGGGGGAATGGTATTTATACACGTTATCAAAACCCTATTCTTACGGCACAACATGCCCCTCTTGAGTGGCAATATGATTTTAATGAGAAGGATAATCCTTATCTCATGAAACGCATAATGATTAATGCCACCCTAAACTCGGGTGCGATAAAATGGAATGGCAAGTATCTGCTTGTTGTTCGTGTTGAGGGCGCTGATCGTAAGAGCTTTTTCGCAGTTGCTGAAAGTCCTAATGGCATTGATAATTTTCGCTTTTGGGACGAACCAGTAACAATGCCAGAGGATGTTGTGCCTGCAACAAATGTTTATGATATGCGCCTTACTGCCCATGAAGATGGATGGATTTATGGCGTTTTCTGTGCAGAGCGTCATGACGACTCACAGCCAGGTGACCTCTCTGCAGCAACGGCAACAGCGGGTATTGCTCGTACAAAAGACCTTAAGACTTGGTTCCGCTTGCCTGATCTGAAGTCAAAGAGTCAGCAGCGTAATGTGGTTCTTCATCCAGAGTTTGTTAATGGCAAGTATGCCTTCTACACCCGTCCACAAGACGATTTTATTAATGCTGGTTCAGGTGGCGGCATTGGATGGGCTCTTGTTGATGATATAGAACATGCTGAGGTGAAAGAAGAGAAAATCATAAACAAGCGTAATTACCATACTATCATGGAAGTGAAGAATGGTGAAGGCCCTCATCCAATAAAGACAAACCGCGGATGGCTGCACCTTGCTCATGGTGTTCGTGCCTGTGCCTCGGGTCTTCGTTATGTATTGTATCTGTATATGACTTCGCTTGAAGACCCAACACGTGTCATTGCACAGCCAGGTGGCTATTTCCTAGTTCCACAGGGTGAGGAATATATTGGTGATGTGATGAATGTTACGTTTGCTAATGGCTGGATAGCTGATGAAGACGGCAAGGTGTTTATCTACTATGCTTCTTCTGATACTCGTATGCATGTGGCTACATCAACAATAGATCAGCTTGTTGACTATTGCATGAACACACCAGAAGACGGTTTCACATCTTCAGCAAGTGTTGAAGCAATAAAGAAATTAGTTGTAAAGAATAAATCAAATTTGTAATAAAAATAAATATCATAAAATAAAACTTGTAACTAAAAATTATGGCAAAATTAAAAGAAAAAATTGGCTATGCGTTAGGTGATGCTGCTGCTGGTGGTATTACATGGAAAATCATGTCTATTGCTTTTCCTGTGTTCTTTACCAACGTGTTTGGACTTACCATCGCCGACACAGCTACTTTGATGCTTATAGCTCGTTTGTTTGATGTTGTTACCGACCCAATGATGGGTGCTTTAGCCGATCGTACGCAGAGCCGATTCGGAACTTATCGTCCTTGGCTCATATATGGTGCTATTCCTTTCGGACTTATCTTTGCGCTCTTGCTTTTTACCCCAGATTTTGGACCTCTTGGTAAGCGCATTTGGGCTTATAGCCTTTATTTAATGATGATGGCTGTTTATACAGCAGTAAACGTACCTTATGGTTCGCTTCTTGGAGTGATGACCGACGATGATAATGAGAAAAACCAATTCTCTTCTTATCGTATGGTAGGTGCTTATGCAATGGGCTTTATCACTCTGCTCTCTTTCCCTTATCTTCAGAAAATGGTTGGTGGCTCTGATGCTCATCAGTATGCCGTTCTTGGTGCAGGATTTGGTGTTCTTGCTGCAGCTATGACTTTAGCTTGCGGTTTACTCACAAAGGAACGTCTAAAACCAGTTCGTGCAGAGAAATTTTCTTTCAAGCCATTTGCTGATTTGTTTAAGAACAAACCATGGATTTATCTTACCCTTATCGGTATTGGTACCAACTTCTTCAATGGTTTCCGTTATGCAGTAGCTGCTTATCTGCTTACCTATTGCTTGGGTGGTGATATTACTATTAACGGTCTTATCATTAACTACACAGTATTCATGACTTTTGGTGAAGTTACCTGTATGATTTTCGGAGGTGTCTCTCCCAAGTTCACCGAGTGGATGGGATCAAAGAAAAAAGCCTTCTATGTAGCAACACTTATCTGTATTGTGTTCTCTGTAGCTTTCTTCTTCGTACCTATGGATGCTTCTTACATCTGGGTAATGATAGCTCTTGTTGTGCTTACCTCTGTTGGTGTAGGCTTGTATTCACCACTATTGTGGTCAATGTATGCTGATGTTGCTGATTATGCAACCGAGAAGAACGGTACTTCTTCAACAGGACTCATCTTCTCATCAGGTACAATGTCGCAGAAATTCGGTTCTGCCATTTCTGGTTCTCTTGTTGCTTTGCTTCTTGGTGTTGCTGGTTTCGTTTCAGGTACTAATCCTGAGACAGGTGAAACAGTAATCACTATTACCAATGAAGAATCTGTTCGCCAGATGATCTGGTGTCTGTTCTCTATTTTCCCTGCAATAATAGCATGTTTGATGATTTTGCTTGTTATTAAATATCCAATTAAGAAATAATATGCAATCCTACGAATTCAAGGAAACGGTTAGGGAACTCCTTGAGGAGAATATCCTGAAATACTGGATAGAAAAAGTTACCGACCATGAAAATGGTGGATATTTAGGACGTGTGGATGGACATGATATTGTTCATTCGCACGCCCCAAAAGGAGCTGTGCAGAATGCCCGTATTCTATGGGCTTTCTCTGCCGCTTACCGTGTTCTTGGAAATGCTGAATATCTTGATGCCGCCACAAGGGCTTTAGATTATTTTCTTGATAATTTCATAGACAAAGAACAGGGTGGTGTTTTCTGGAGTCTTGACTATATGGGCAAGCCTCTTGACACAAAGAAACAGACTTACGCCATAGGTTTTGCAATCTATGGTCTTAGTGAGTATGCACGTGCAACAGGTTCTAAGCGCGCTCTTGAATCAGCCATAAACCTGTATTACGATATAGAGAAAAAAGCCTATGACAGTAAAGGAAACGGTTACATAGAAGCTCTTACCCGTGACTGGCAACCTATTCAAGATATGCGACTGAGTGATAAAGACGAAAACGGAAGTCGCACCATGAATACTCATCTTCATATTATTGAACCTTACACAAATCTCTATCGTGTATGGAAGAGTGAAGACCTTAAGAAATCAATTCTAAACCTTATTGACATTTTTACAGAAAAACTGCTGAATAAAGAAACCTATCACCTCGACTTGTTTTTTGATGATAAATGGCATGGTAAACACAATATTGAAAGCTATGGTCACGACATCGAGGCAAGTTGGCTTCTACATGAAACAGCCTTGGTGCTCGGTGATGAGCAAGTCATTAAAAACATAGAGCCAATTATTCGTCGTATAGCCAAGGCTTCTGACGAAGGGTTGCGCCCTGATGGCAGTATGATTTACGAGCATTGGAAAGATAATAATACCTATGACCTTCAGCGTCAGTGGTGGGTACAATGTGAAAGCGTCATCGGACATGTTGATCTTTATCAGTATTTTCATGATGAAGAGGCTTTAGTTAACACTAAAAAATGTTGGGATTATATACAAAACAATCTTGTTGACAAAGAAAATGGCGAATGGTATTGGGCAATACTCGACGATGGAACAATAAACCGTAGTGATGATAAGGCAGGCTTTTGGAAGTGCCCATATCATAATAGTCGAATGTGCTTAGAATTGTTGGAAAGAGTTTTTAGTTAATGAGTTTGTGACTTTTTTAAGTTTTTTAATTCTCCCTCCTTTTAAGGAGAGTCGGGGAGAATCTTATATTACAAACTCACAAACTAATATTGTATTTTTTTATATTTTCCTATTCTAATACCAAATAAATTGCTATCTTTGCATCGCAAAATTGCATAATATATAATAACGTTATAATTTTTTATGAGTTTTTTTACATTGTTTATTACCGTATTGCTCACGGCGGTAGTTTTGGTAGTCGGCGCTTTTGTCGTTGCTAAACTTATCGGTCCTCGTTCTTACAATCCGGTAAAAGGTGAGCCTTTTGAGTGTGGTATCCCTACACGCGGAAGCAGTTGGATGCCTCTGCATGTTGGTTACTATCTCTTTGCTATCCTTTTCCTGATGTTCGACATCGAGACTGTTTTCCTGTATCCATGGGCAGTAGTAGTTAAGCAGTTTGGACCACTTGCTCTTATCAGCATTGGTTTCTTTCTGGTGGTATTGGTATTAGGCCTTGCTTATGCATGGCGGAAAGGAGCGTTGGAATGGAAGTAAGAAAACCACACATCAAGAGTATTCCTTACGACGAGTTTAAGGATAATAAAACTCTCGAGAACATTGCCAACGAACTTAATGAAGGTGGAGTAAACGTAGTTCTCGGTAGTCTTGATCAGGCTATCAACTGGGGACGAAGCAACTCGCTGTGGTCACTCACTTTCGGTACTTCATGCTGTGGTATCGAGTTTATGGCTGTAGGTTGTGCACGTTATGACTTCTCACGTTTTGGTTTCGAGGTTACTCGTAACTCTGCACGTCAGGCCGACCTCATCATGTGTGCTGGTACCATTACCAACAAGATGGCGCCTGTTTTTAAGCGTCTTTATGATGAAATGGCAGAGCCTAAGTATGTTGTAGCTGTAGGTGGATGTACTATCTCGGGTGGTCCTTTCAAGAAGAGCTACAATGTAGTACGCGGTATCGACGAGCTTGTCCCTGTTGATGTTTATATCCCTGGTTGTCCTCCACGTCCAGAGGCAATTCTTTACGGTATGATGCAGTTGCAGCGTAAGGTAAAGGTTGAGAAGTTCTTTGGTGGCGCTAATCATAAGATGACAGCAGAGGAAAAGGCAGAGAGTATGAAGCTCGGTGGTCTCCATGGTCTTTCTAACGAGAACTTCTCTGGCGAGAAGATTGGTAACAAGAAACCAATCATGGTAACAGGCGCTCCAACAAAGGAGCAGGTAGAGGCTTTGGCTGAAGAGCTTGCTCAACTCAACGAAAGTGAACAGAATGTAAATAAATAAGGTACGAGAAAATGAAATTAGAAAATATTGAATTCGGTTTTGACAACTTCCTCGCAGAGATGAAGAAGTTGAAGAATGAGAAGCATTTCGACTATCTTATTACCATTATTGGTGAGGACTTCGGTGAAGAAGGCCTGGGATGTATCTACATTCTTGAAAATACACAGACACACGAGCGTATCAGCGTTAAACAGCTTGCAAAGAAAGTAGGTGAGGATTATGTAATCCCATCTATTTATCATGTTTGGGCAGACGTAAACCTTCTTGAGCGCGAGGTATTTGATTTCTTCGGTATCAAGTTCTTGGGTCACCCAGATATGCGTCGTCTGTTTATGCGTAATGATTTCGAGGGTTATCCTCTTCGTAAGGACTTCGATATGAGTCCTGAGAAGAACAAGTTCCCAATGACTGACGAACCAGAATCAGACTGGACTTCAGAGTGGAACCTCACAGAGGATGGTAAACTTGTAGAAACAAAGCATCGTCTTTTCGATGAAGACGACTATGTAATAAACTTCGGTCCTAACCACCCATCAATGCATGGTGTGCTTCGTTTGCAGACTGTTGTAGATGGTGAGACTGTAAAGCATATCTATCCACATCTTGGCTACATCCATCGTGGTCTTGAGAAGATGATGGAGAATATGACCTATCCACAGACTTTGGCTTTGACCGATCGTTTGAACTATCTTTGCGCTATGCATCATCGTCACGCTCTTGTAGGCGTTATTGAGGAGGCTCTTGGTGTAGAACTTAATGATCGCATCAAGTACATCCGCACAATTATGGATGAGCTTCAGCGTATTGATAACCACTTGTTGTTCCTTGGTACATGTGCACAGGACCTCTCAGCTTTGACAGCGTTCCTTTACTGCATGCGTGACCGTGAGCACCTGCTCAACGTTATGGAGGAAACAACTGGTGGCCGTCTTATCCAGAACTATTATAGAATAGGTGGTTTGCAGGATGATATCGATCCAAACTTCGTAGAGAATGTTAAGGCATTCTGCAAGTACATGCGTCCAATGGTTCAGGAATACCTCGATGTCTTTGGTGATAATGTTATTACTCATAAGCGTCTTGAGGGTTGTGGTTACATGAACCTTGAGGATTGTATCAACTATGGTGTTACAGGTCCTGCTGGTCGTGCAGCTGGTTGGCATAACGATGTTCGTAAGAATCATCCTTACGACATGTATGACAAGGTAGAGTGGAAGGAAATCACTGGTACCGGTGCCGACTCTATGGAGCGTTATATGATTCACATCAACGAGATTTATCAGAGTCTCAATATCATTGAGCAGCTTATTGATAATATCCCAGAAGGTGAGTATTATATCAAGCAGAAGCCAATCATCAAACTTCCTGAGGGACAGTGGTGGTTCTCTGTTGAAGGTGGTGCCGGCGAGTTCGGTGTTTACCTCGAGAGTCGTGGTGATAAGAGTCCTTATCGTGTTAAGATGCGCCCAATGGGTCTTACCCTTGCAGCCGCATTCGACAAGATGCTTAAGGGACAGAAGATTGCTGACCTTGTAGCAACAGGTGCTTCTATCGACTTCGTAATTCCTGATTTGGATCGTTAATTTTAAAATAATAAATCAATTATGTTTGATTTTTCTATAGTTACACAATGGTTTGACAGTCTTCTTCGTCAGACTCTCGGTTTGGGAGATTTCTGGTCAATCCTTATTGAATGTGTAGTGGTGGGTGCCATCGTGCTTACGCTATATGCACTCATCGCCATGTTCATGATTTTCTTTGAGCGTAAGGTCTGCGCCTACTTCCAGTGTCGTCTTGGCCCTATGCGTGTAGGTCCTTGGGGTATCTTCCAGGTTATGGCCGACGTTCTCAAGATGTTGATCAAAGAGATCTTCGGTGTTGATCGTTCAGACAAGATGCTCTATGCACTTGCTCCATTGCTCACCATCGTTGCTTCTGTTGGCACATTCTCTTTCCTTCCTTGGAACAAGGGTGCTGCTGTTCTTGACTTTAATGTCGGCATCTTCATGGTAACAGCCATCAGCTCTATTGGTGTTCTTGGTGTTGTCCTTGCAGGATGGGGTAGTAACAATAAGTATTCTGTAGTATCAGCAATGCGTGGTGCAGTACAGATGGTTTCTTACGAGATGTCTCTCGGTCTTTGTCTCATCACAGCTGTTGTGCTTTGTGGCAGTATGCAGCTCAGCGACATCGTTACCGCTCAGACAGGTCCTTGGAACTGGCTCGTTATTCAGGGTCACATCCCTGCAATAATCGCTTTCTTCGTATTCCTCATTGCAGGTAATGCAGAAGCAAACCGTGGTCCTTTCGACCTTGCCGAGGCAGAGAGTGAGCTTACCGCTGGTTACCACACTGAGTATTCTGGTATGGGCTTTGGTTATTTCTATCTTGCTGAGTACCTTAACCTTGTTGTTATCTCAGGTCTTGCTGCTACCGTATTCCTTGGTGGTTGGGCACCTCTTAACATTGGTATTGAGGCATTCGACAACATCATGAATCTCATTCCTGGTTTTGTTTGGATGGCAGGAAAGACCCTTCTTATTGTATGGGTTCTTATGTGGGTACGTTGGACATTCCCACGTCTTCGTATCGACCAGATTCTGCAGCTTGAGTGGAAATATCTCATGCCTCTGATGCTTATCACATTGGTTGCTATGACTGCTTGTGTAGCATTCGGTTTAACATTCTAAAATAAAAGAAATAATAATATGTCAAATTCATATTTCGGTGAAATAGGAGCTGCTGTAAAGACTCTTGCAACAGGTTTGAAGATTACCATGAAGGAATACTTCACACCAAAGAGCACTGAGCAGTATCCAGAAAACCGCAAAACAACACTTCATGTAGCTAAGCGCCACCGTGGACGTCTTGTATTCAAGCGTGTTACCGAAGAAGACCTGCAGGATGCTAAGATTCAGGCACGTGGTCTTAAGGTTGGCGACTATAAGTGTACAGCTTGTACAATGTGTGAGAAGGCTTGTCCTAACGACACCATTCGCATCACAGCTCACATGGAAACACTTGAGGATGGCAAAAAGAAGAAGGTTCTCGACGATTATCTCTATGATCTCGGTGACTGTATGTTCTGTCAACTCTGTGTTAATGCTTGTAACTTCGATGCTATCGAATTTACAAACGATTTCGAGAATTCTGTATTCGATCGTTCACAGCTTGAACTCCATCTTGACAAAGAGGTTTACGAGGGCGGTAGTCTTCCTAACCTTATCAATGGTGGTGCTCCACTGACAATCGGTAAGTTTAATACAAAGACCAAGTAATCGGTTATGGCAAATTTAGTAATGTTTATCATCTTGGCTGTAGTCATTCTTGGTTCAGCCGTGATGTGTGTGATGACTAAGAGCATCATGCGTGCAGCTACATTCTTGCTGTTCGTGCTCTTTGGAGTTGCAGGCATCTATTTCCTGCTCGACTACACTTTCCTTGGTGCAGCTCAGATTTCTGTTTATGCTGGTGGTATCACAGTAATGTATATGTTTGCTATCCAGCTTGTTAACAAGCATGCTCTTCAGAATCTCGTAGAACGTTTCAAGGGTTCACGTGTTTGTCAGGGCGTTATTGTTTCTGTGCTTGGCCTTGTAGTAGTAGGTGCAGTATTAATTAAGAATTCATTCATTAACAATGCCGCTCAGTTGGCTGATGTTGAGGTACCAATGCAGCAGATTGGTGAGGCTCTCGTAGGTAGCGAAAAGTATGGTTATGTGCTTCCATTCGAGTTCATCTCTCTCTTCTTGTTGGCATGTATCGTTGGTGGCATCATGATTGCAAGAAAGGAGGACAACAAATGATTCCTGTAGAATATTTTATCGCCCTTAGCACTATATTGTTCTTCTTGGGTGTATTCGGTTTCGTTACACGTCGTAACCTTGTTGCAATGCTTATCTCTATTGAGCTTGTGTTGAACTCTGTCGATCTTAACTTCGCAGTTTTCAATCGTATGCTCTTCCCTGGACAGATGGAGGGAATGTTCTTCACCTTGTTCTCTATTGGAGTAAGTGCTGCCGAAACAGCCGTTGCATTGGCTATTATTATTAATGTTTACCGCAACTATCACAGTGATCAGGTGAACAGTATTGAAAACATGAAATTCTAAAAACAATGGAATACAGTTATTCATTTTTAATACTTCTTCTGCCTTTCCTGAGCTTCTTAGTGCTCGGTCTCTGTGGTATGAAGATGAAAGAGAAAGTAGCTTTCACCATTGGTACTACCGTTCTCGGCACACTATGGCTTCTTTCTCTCTATACAGCCTATGAGTATTTCTTCGCTATAGGAAGAGATGCTGCTACAGGCCTGTATCCTACAGTCACAGCATTCGACTTCACATGGCTCGACTTTGGTAAGGCTCCTCTTTTCGGTACAGAGTTGACTTTCAACCTCGGTTTCCGTCTTACTCCTATCAGCGTGATGATGCTTGTTGTTATTACAACAGTAAGTACAATGGTGCATATCTATTCTCTTGGCTATATGGCAGAGCGTGATGAGCACTACGAGGTAGAGGGCTACGAGAAAGGTTTCCAGCGTTTCTATGCTTTCCTTTCTCTCTTCACCATGTCTATGTTAGGTCTTGTTGTTGCTACCAACATTTTCCAGATGTATATGTTCTGGGAGCTTGTAGGTGTTTGCTCTTACCTGCTCATCGGCTTCTACTATCCAAAGCATGCTGCCGTACACGCTTCTAAGAAGGCATTCATCGTAACACGTTTTGCCGATTTGTTCTTCCTTATCGGTATTCTGTTCTATAGCTTCTATGTTGGTACATTCAACTTCGACTTGAATGCTGATCCAACAATCGCTGATCGTTTGCCTATGGCAGCATCAATACTTCCAGTGGCACTCTTCTTGATGTTCATTGGTGGTGCTGGTAAGTCAGCAATGTTCCCTCTCCACATCTGGTTGCCAGATGCTATGGAAGGTCCAACACCTGTATCAGCTCTTATCCATGCTGCAACTATGGTTGTTGCTGGTGTATTCCAGGTAGCTTCTCTTATGCCTATTTGGTTGAAGTATGCTCCTGAAACTTTGCATTACGTTGCTTATATTGCTGCCTTCACTGCTTTCTATGCAGCAGCTGTAGCTTGTACTCAGCGTGATATCAAGCGTGGTCTTGCTTTCTCAACTATTTCTCAGATTGCTTATATGCTTGTAGCACTTGGTGTTTGCACAGCTATGGAAGGCGAGGGTAGTGTAGGTTATATGGCAGCCATGTTCCACCTCTTCACACATGCAATGTTCAAGGCTCTGTTGTTCCTTTGCTCTGGTGCTATCATCGTTATCATCGGCAGCAACTTCAAGGACTATATGGGCGGACTTCATAAGTACATGCCAATCACTAACTGGTGTTTCTTCCTTGCATGTCTTTGTATCTCAGGTATTCCACCATTCTCAGGTTTCTTCTCTAAGGATGAGATCGTAGCTGCTTGTTTCCATTTCTCTCCAGCCCTTGGTTGGTTCATGACATTGGTATCAGGTATGACAGCATTCTATATGTTCCGTCTCTATTACGTAATCTTCTGGGGTAAGTCATACTATGAGGCAGATCCAGAGAATCGTCGTAAGCCACAGGAAGTTCCTGCTATCATGTGGGGACCACTTGTGTTCCTCTGTATTGTAGGTTGTCTTTGCGGTCTTATTCCTTTTGGTCACTTCGTGTCTCTCGATGGTGCAGCCGAGGATATCGCAATCCAGACATTTGCTATCTGGACATGGCCTTCAGTAGCTTGGGTTTCAATTGTTGTAGCTCTTGTAGGTATTGGTTTGTCAACCTGGATGTACAAGAGTGGTGAAAATCCTGTTCCTGATATGCTTAAGCGCAAGATGCCTAAGCTTCATGAGGCAGCACTCCAGCGTTTCTATATTGACAACGCATGGCAGTTCTTCACCCATAAGATTGTGTTCCGTTGCTTCTCTATGCCTATCGCATGGTTCGATCGTCACGTCATCGATGGTACTTTCAACTTTGCAGCATGGGGTACTCAGGAAGCAGGCGAGACTCTTCGTCCATGGCAGAGTGGTGATGTTCGTTCTTACGCATCATGGTTCCTCATGGGTACTGTAGCTCTCACCGTATTCCTGCTTTGCATCTTATTATAATTTCAACATTTGAATATTACAAAATGAGTATATTAACATTATTCGTCGTAATCCCACTGCTGATGCTTGTTGGTCTTTGGCTTTCAAAGAACGACAATCAGGTTCGTGGTGTGATGGTAGTTGGTGCCAGCTGCTTGCTTGGTCTTGCTATCTGGCTTACCATCGCTTTCGTTCAGATGCGCAATGCAGGCAATACCGACCAGATGCTTTTTGCTTACAGCATTCCATGGTTTGCTCCTCTGAACATTTGTTATAGTGTAGGTGTCGATGGCATTTCAGTAGTAATGATTCTTCTGAGTGCAGTAATCGTTTTCACCGGTACATTTGCCTCTTGGCAGCTTGAGCCAATGAAGAAAGAATACTTCCTTTGGTTTGTTCTTCTTAGCATTGGTGTATTTGGTTTCTTCATCTCAGTAGATATGTTCACCATGTTCATGTTCTACGAGGTTGCTCTTATCCCTATGTATCTTCTTATTGGTGTATGGGGTACAGGTGCTAAGGAATATTCTGCTATGAAGCTTACTCTCATGCTCATGGGTGGTTCTGCACTTTTGATCATTGGTATTCTTGGTATCTACTACTTCAGTGGTGCTACCACAATGGATGTCAATGCCATTGCAGCTCTTCATAATATCCCTGTTCACATTCAGAAGGTATTCTTCCCATTTATCTTCATCGGATTCGGTATCCTCGGAGCTTTGTTCCCATTCCATACATGGTCTCCTGACGGTCACGCTTCTGCGCCTACAGCAGTATCTATGCTTCACGCAGGTGTATTGATGAAGCTTGGTGGTTACGGTTGTTTCCGTATTGCTATGTACTTGTTGCCTGAGGCTGCTCAGCAGCTTTCTTGGATATTCCTTATCCTCACAACATGTTCAGTAGTATATGGTGCGCTTTCTGCTTGTGTACAGACAGACCTTAAGTATATCAACGCTTACTCTTCAGTTTCACACTGTGGTATGGTGTTGTTTGCTCTTCTTATGATGACTCAGACTGCTATTACAGGTGCTGTGCTTCAGATGCTTTCACACGGTTTGATGACAGCTCTCTTCTTCGCATGTATTGGTATGATCTATCACCGTGCAGGTACACGTGATGTACGCTATCTTGGTGGTTTGATGAAGATCATCCCATTCCTCTCAGTATCATACGTTGTTGCTGGTCTTGCTAACCTCGGTTTGCCAGGTTTCTCTGGATTCGTTGCCGAGATGACCATCTTCGTAGGTTCTTTCGAGAATGGCGATACCTTCCGTCGTGTATGTACCATCATCGCAACAACCTCTATTGTAGTAACTGCTGTTTACATCCTTCGTGTTGTAGGTAAGATTCTTTTCCAGAAAGTACCAAATCCAAAGTTCTACGAACTTCACGATGCAACATGGGATGAGCGCTTCGCTATCGGTGGTTTGATTTTCTGTGTAGCAGGTTTGGGTATGTTCCCACTCTTCTTCCAGGATGTTATCGTTGACGCCGTAGCACCAATCATTGGTCATATTTTGAACCCTGCTACTGTAGCAGCTCTGTAATGTAAGATTAAAAATAAAGATTAGAAATTATGAATATCGATTATAGTCAATTTCTCAATATGATACCAGAAGTATCTTTGACAGCACTTCTGCTTATCGTCTTCATTGCAGACTTCTTCACCGCCACAAAACCTGGCGATGCACCACGCAAGTGGTTCAATCCTCTTGTCTGCGTTTTGCTTACTGCACATCTGTTGCTTAACATAGGCACTCCTGAGGCAGCCACCACATTCGGTGGTATGTACTACACAAATGCTGCAGTAGGTGTTATCAAGACTATCCTTGCCTTCGGTACTCTCATAGTACTTATTCAGAGTCGTGAGTGGATGCTCCGTGAGGACACCTCTTTCAAAGAAGGTGAGTTCTATCTTCTTGTCATCTCAACCCTCCTTGGTATGAACGTAATGGTAAGTGCTAACCACTTCCTATTGTTCTTCCTTGGTCTTGAAATGGCATCAGTACCAATGGCATGTCTTGTTGGTCTTGACAAGTATCGTCACAACAGCGCCGAGGCAGCCGCTAAGTTCATCCTTACCGCTACATTCTCAAGTGGTGTAATGCTTTTCGGTATTAGCTTCATCTATGGTGCTACAGGTACTCTTTATTTCGAAGATGTAGTAACACGCCTTGAGGCAACACCTATGGTAATCATGGGTATGGTGTTCTTCTTCAGCGGACTTGGTTTCAAGATTTCTCTCGTACCATTCCACTTCTGGACAGCCGACACCTATCAGGGTGCTCCTACTACCGTTACAGGTTATCTTAGCGTTGTTTCTAAGGGTGCAGCAGCATTCACACTTGCAGCAATCCTTATGAAGGTGTTCGCACCAGTAACCGAGTACTGGCAGTATTTGCTCTTCGTAGTTGTTGTATTGTCAATCACCATCGCCAACCTCTTTGCAATCCGTCAGAGCGATCTGAAGCGTTTCATGGCTTTCAGTTCAATCTCACAGGCAGGTTACATTGTTTTGGCTATCGTTGGCAACAACACTATGAGTGTTACAGCACTTAGCTTCTATGTACTTATCTACATCGTGGCTAACATGTCTGTGTTCACAGTGATTAGTGCTGTTGAGGAGCATAACAATGGTACTGTTGAAATCAACAGCTACAACGGACTTTATAACACCAACCCACGCCTTGCCTTCCTTCTCACACTTGCACTCTTCTCGCTTGGTGGTATTCCACCATTTGCAGGTATGTTCAGCAAGTTCTTCGTGTTCATGGCAGCAGTAAAGGGAATGAGTATTGATTCAGGCATTGGTGCACTGTCTTATTCAGTAGTATTCATTGCTTTGGTAAATACCGTTATCTCACTCTACTACTATTTGCTTATCGTGAAGGCAATGTTCATCAAGCACAACGATGCTCCACTTCCTACTTTCCGTAGCAATGTGAGCACTCGTCTTGCTCTTGCCATCTGCACAGCAGGTATCATCCTCTTTGGTTTCTGCAGTGTAGTATATGGTTGGATTGATGCTGCGTCAGCTGCATTATAAAAGACCCCTCCCTGCCTCCCCTCGTGAGGGGAGGAGAGCTAAATGAAAAATGATAAATCTGCGCGGCTATGCCGCTAAATGATAAATGAAAAATGATAAATGATAAAGAAGCGCACAGCGCTTTTAATCTTTCCATTTTTCAATATTTCAATATTTCATTTTTTTGGGGGAAGGATAACTAACAGAAAAAGTTAGAATAATAATATCAAGGCTCTTAC
>R22__coassemble_542_pt1 | contig 24041 bp, 12 predicted proteins | sample R22__metabat2_high_PE_007 | metagenome-assembled genome bin R22
CATAGAGAGAGCGGCCAAGAATTGTAGTTTTCTCATGTCTTATTCTTTATGATAGTTAAGCTTGCTTGCAAATTTAGTAATAAACAGTAACAATAACGAATGTTTTATTATAAAAGATGTAAAATAAAAGAATGCTATAAAACACATTGTGTGCGCACACAAACGATTGATATAGGTCAAGAAAGTGATATTTTTCGGTGAAAAATGCAAATAATGTATTGCGGAATTTGAAAGTTGTTATACCTTTGCAATGTCAAAAGACAGAAAAGAAACAATAGATAAAGTTGTTCTTAAGGTAAAGATAAAGATTGATTCAGGTATAAATTGATTCAGGTAAAGATATAAGGTGTTAGTTTAAGGTAAACACAAAGATTGTAATTTAGGACGACAAGGTAAAGGTATTAGTTTAAGGTAAAATAAAGATTGTAAAGGACAACAGAAAGGTGTTAGTTTAAGGTAAAGTAAAAGATTGTAAAGGACAACAAAAGGTATTAGATAGGGTAAAGCATAGATTGTTCAGGTTTTAGGTTTAAAGTTTAGGTTTTTAGTTATTAAATCGGTAAAAGATTGTTAGTTATCGCAGAAAACGGTGTTTCGCCAATGGGCGACACCGGACGTCGGAGGGGAGAAAATCTTCGCCGATTTTTTTTGTCTTTACGAAAGCAAAGCAAACGAGAAGTTAAGAGTCAATTGAGAATTACGAATTTTGAATGTGGATAGCTAAGTTGGTGAGTTAAGAGTTAGGAGTTGGGTATTCTTGACCATAATATTCTTTGCACGCTGTTTTATAGCGTAGCTGTGCCTCAACAATATCAAGATTTCTTCCAAGACGTTTCAGTATGCGTAACTGCAGACGATAAGCTTCATCGTTTATAGGATCGATGTTAAAGATGCAGTTTATTGTTTTTAGCATAACAGGAATTTTATCTTCTGCCTCGGCAACATGGAGTATATTACGCAAAACAGTGAGTAATTGTTCTTCGGCAGAAGAACGGAATTGGTCGAGTGTGCCATTATCTGTGAATGCTAAGAACTTTCCGCGTCCGATAATACGTAGAATTTCGTTACTATCTGTTTCATTGAGTACGCTCTCAGTAGAGATAAGTTCCTGTAGTCGCTGATAGTCACAATAGAAGGGTGCTTGACTGTTGAGGATAAAGTTGCTGTTTTTGTATATTACTTCTACACCTGTTATTTCCTCTAATGCTTTTCGGAGGTGGTTGATGGCCACACTACGTGAGTTCTTAATTTTATCTGCTGTTTTATCTCCCCACATTATGTTTCCGAGATGTCGTGATGGTATTCCCTCCTTACCGTATTGCAGCATAAGGCACACTATCTGTCGTAGTTTATCGGTAAACATGAAAGAGATATCTTGTCCTTTGGCATTGAAAGCCTGGAAATTGCCAAAAAGATAAATAGAGTTAGGCTGTACCTTGAACTCATCAGTAATGTTTATATCTGAAGTTTGTATGAAATGTCTGTGTCGTCGGTATCTGTAGTATATAATGATTAGGACAATAATCAACACAATGATGCTTAGACCTGCATACCACCAGCGTGTAATGCCTGGAATGACTTTTGCTTTGCTGAAAGCGTCTTCAGATAGTGCAGGCTCATTGAGTGCATAAGCATGAAAAACAGAATGGTGTTCGTCTTTGTATTCCTGGACTGTGGCTATATATTTATGTAGTAGCTGGTCGTAGAATAAGTTTGCATCAGTTTCTATGCGATCAGAATGGATAGGTATGGAGTCGCCTAACTGCTGATATGAGCCGTCTTTTATAGAGAATCGGTATAGTTTGAGATATGAGTCGGAAAGAAATTCTGAATAGCCTAATGTGTAGAAGTAACCATCTCTAACAATCATGTTCTTTACAAATACTGATTTTGTTTTTCCACTCCAGTTGGCATCCCATAGTTTTTCCACTTTGTTGGTTTGTAAGTCAAGTCGATGCAGATCGTAGAAGAATCTATGTCCTACAGTTTGGTCGCCTGAATCATTGCCCATACCTCCAAAAATGTAAACATAGCGTTTGCCATCGTATCCCATTGACAAAAAATAGCGTGGGAATTTTTCGCCTTTTATGTCATTGCGAGTTATCCAATGATGATTTTTTATGTCGTAGGTATAGAATACTGAATTGTATCGCATATTGGCAAATCCGCCATAAATGGTGTATTGTTGCTGTGTTGGTTCGTAGAAAGCGCCATGATGGTGCATCTGTCCATCTTCAATCTGTTCTGTTGATTCAGCTTTCCATTGTAAGGTATTAAGGTTTAGACTTGCTATTGATGCTTGTGTAGGAGTCTTTCCGTCGCGATATGTTTCATATGTATATAGTTGTTGAGCATGTTCATCTAAGAAGCAGGTACCAAGATATAATGTCACAGGGCAAGGGGTAGCAAACTTTATGCGATGTGTTTGTTGTGACATTACGTTATATAATGATAAGGTATTGTTATTGTAGAACAATACTTGGTGTGTTTTGGCATTATAGATGTTGCCAGCAGGTGTTGATGACTTGCTTGCAAAGATTTGTTTCCAATGATAGCTGTCGTTAATAGCCCAATAGGGGTTATCAACATAACCTATGCGCTTACCATCGCTGGTATAAACATGATTGCCTTCTGCTTGGCATAATGGAAACACTAATCGTTCATTAGCATTACTCACCACAAGGTCTTTCATTGAGAAAGTGGGCACATCAATGAGGTAATCACTACGTCCAAAGATTATCTGTGGTGTGAACGAGTATGGAAGGTCTGCCTTTTTTATTGATTGTTTGTGACCATCAACCGAGAACGTAATCTTCTTGTTGTCGAAATCGAAGATTACTTGTACATCAAACCATTGACGTAGGCGCAACTGCTCACGATTGAAATGATACACAAGAATACTTTTATATCCTTCCTCGTTGAGAGCCATATAGTCGTTTCCTCTACCATCGTAAAACACGTTGAATACGTTTTTACTTCTTTCATCAACAATACGAATAACATATCCCACATCTTCGCGAAGAGGTAGTTGCATCTTGAATTTTATGTTCAGCTGATGGGTGAACTTTGTTTCATCGCCATTGAACACACTAAAAGAGGTGCGTTGTTCTATAGAGTTGGCGTTGCTTTGAAAAGTTAGTCCCTGCGCTAAGGCTTTAAGTGAAATTGCCATGATGCAGAGCAAAAACAAGGTTCTGATTTTCATAAATAGGTAAAAAGAATAGTGTTAGTACTGCGGCAAAGATATGAAAATAATCTTTTAACTGACAGATTAACTGGGTTATTTTTAATGTAAAAACATGGAAAATGGGTTATTTTTCGATTGGATTAATAGAATAATCTGTTTTTTAATTCAAAATTAACACAATATTTAATCTGGCCAATTATACATTTGCGGCTGTTTGGGAAAACTCTATCAAATAATATAAAACAAATACCTAAATTAAAATGAACATGAAAACCTTTTTCAATCAGTTTGCAGTTCTAATTATGTTGGGCTGCCTGAATTTTGTAGTCTGTTCGTGTAGTGATGACGACAGCGTATCTGCTGGATACTCTACAGGAACAGTAACGGGTATCATCACCGATGATTATAACACTCCACTCGAGGGAGTGGGTGTGAAAGTAGAAGGAACCGACCTTACTACAGTTACCAATGCAGAGGGAGAATACACATTGAATAATGTATCAACCCAGAAAAACATTATCACCTTTAGTAAGGCCGACTATCAGACAATTAGTGTTACTGTTACTCCTGCAAGTTATAACAAGGGTATTGCCCTGGTTAATGCAGCTATGGAATATGCAGCAGCTAAGATCACTGGTATTGTTCTTGATGCTAAGAATGGTAATGCTCCAAAGGCTGGTGTAAAGGTAAGCATAAGTGAGACACAGGTAGTGACAACAGGTTCTGATGGTCGTTTCACAATCGATAATCTTCCTCTTGATGCATATACAGTGACATTTACTTATGATGGTTATGAAACCATTACACGTACCGTTGGTATTGATGGTTTTATTGATGGTACAGCCATTGTTGATGTTACCATGGGCGGACGCCAGATTCTGCCTCATAAAACACTTGATGATTTATTGAACTGCGACTATTGGCATTTCAATGAATATACAGGTGGTCGCAATGCTACCGCTTATCCTCATTGGGATTGGTCAACCGACTTCATGGCTACCATGGATTTCTATGGTAACTGGGAAGAACAAAATGAAGGTACAACCCTGCGTATAAGAAATGATGAGGGTGACAGAAGTAATCCTGCTAATCTGCAAGAATTTGATTCATACGTATATGGTATGAAACATATTACAGAGGATAATAAGATAATGACTATTCAATGCCGTACCCACTCAGCATCAGCTGACGATCCTGCTATTTGGGGTGTGCAGGTTATTGATATGAGTGCATCAGAACCACATGCTGTTAAGGTGGGCGACAACCGTTCTTTAGCTTCTGAGAGCTATGCAAGTGAGGTATTTGACCTTAGTGAATATGTAGGTAAAGACATTGTTATTGCTATTGGTACATATCGTGCAAGAACAGGTGATTACTGGAAGCAGTTGGTATTGCGTCGCATTGCCTTCAATACTCAGGCTGTGCCTACAGAAAACTGGGGATGGTTAACAGGTACAGCCATCAGTGAAGAGTTGGCTGACTGGGCTCTCACCCGTGAGATGGTACGTTCAACTATGCCTCAAAAGAGTTATAGCTTCTCAGGAATATCTCCACGTAATGGTAATCGTGATAGCTATTGGGAGGCTTACCAGTCATGGCGCGAGATTAATCACATTGCTTATGCATGGTCATTTGTACCATTGCAGAAAGACCCAGAACCATTTGCTGGCGAGGGCTTCGTTATAAAGACCAATGGTGGAGGTGCTGTGGTGAGCACTACATTGCCACAGAGCTATTTCTATGCTAAGTTCTCTATATCAAGTGGTCATGACCATCTTACTCTGAAGTGTCGCAATTTCGATGGCAGTAATGCTACATATTTCAAACTAACAGCAATCACCAACGATATGCAGGTGAAGCATATCATACCTTCAAATGCATCAGTACAGCAGTGGGCAGAGGCTGCTAATGGCTGTGTAAGTTTCATACATGAAAATGGTGACAAGGATCATCCTGAGGGTTATGCTACATTCACCTATGATCTTACTCAGTTTGATGGTAAGGATGTAACACTTGTTTTGGGTGTTTACAAGGGTACTGATAACGGTAATGAAAACAAATTATGTATCCATAGTATTAACGTAAACTAATATGAAGAAGATATTTATAACTATTGCTGCTTGTTTCAGCAGTATGGTGGTTTTCTCCAGTTGTTCAAAGGTGGAGATGGATCATATCCCATATAATATAAACACTAATAACCTTCCAAACCAGAGGGGTGCAGAACTTTCTGCACTCAATCTGGAGAAGGCCATAGCCTTGACAGACACAGCTATTGCTCATTATTTTACGGGTAATAATATGACAATGTTGCGCTATTATAATCCTGTTACACAGAAAGCTGAAAGTGAAGTGGGAAGTGTGTGGATGTACACCAGTGCCATTGAAGCTGTGAACTCGGTTATGCAATCGTTAAAAGATATGCGAAAACTTGTTCCAGACCTTTATGATAATAACTATAGTCGTTATGAGCAGTTACTTGCCAAGCTATATGATGGACTTGATTATTATGCTGGTACATTTACCCTTACATCATATACAGGAACAAATACATGGCGTGTATTTGGTGTGAACCGTGCCAGCGACAAGGAAGTGGCAGAAGTTGAGGGTGTGATGAATGTTTATGACGATCAGGAATGGCTTGTTAGAGAATTAGTACACTCTTATAAGCTCACTGGCAATGCTAAGTATTTGGAGCAGGCTGAATATCTAACAGCTTATGTTCTTGATGGCTGGGATTGCAATCCTGATGCTAATGGTGGTGAAGTGGGTGGTATTACCTGGGGACCAGGATATGTTACCAAGCATTCTTGTAGTAATGGTCCTATGATTACTCCATTAGTGTGGTTATATGAGATTTATCGTGGTAAGGCCGATAAGGTTACCTACAAGAAGATTGATTTGAACGGCAATCGCTACGAGGTAACACAGCCTAAAAGCGAATATTACTTGAGTTTTGCCAAGAAGGTGTATGCATGGCAAAAGAAGCATCTTAAGAAGAGCAACGGAGTATATTGGGATCTTATTGGTGCTTCGGCAGGCAATGTACAGTATGAAACCGTTGGTGGTACCCGCTACCGTAAAGGATTGGCTCTGACCAGTCCTTCAGGAACAGCATTTACCTATAACAGTGGTACAATGGTGTCAGGCGGAGCCGAACTCTATCGTGCTACCCGTATTGCAGAATATATGAATGATTTGCAAGAACTCACTACTGCCACCTTTAGAGAGTTTGCCAAGAAAGATGCTGCAAAGGAAGGCTACTATAGTTATCCATTCGACGGTTTCAATATTTGGTTCACCAATGTATTGATGCGTGGATATGTTGAGGCTTATCCTGTGTATAATGGCACAAAAGAAGCTATCACTACTTTCCAGAATAATCTGGATTATGGCTGGGCAAACTATCTAAAGAATGGTATGTTGCCAAATAACCTGCTTGTAGGATGGAGTTGGACTCCTGCAAATAACAAGGTGGAGAGTCTCTCGGCCTTTGCTTATGCAGCAGAATATGCAGTATTGGCAAACTATCAGTATAAGGCAATAGAAGATAAATAATACAATCAACTAAGTATCATGAAGATAGAAATTAAATCAGCTATTCTAACTATCATGCTCGCGGTGATGTCACAGTGCCTTTGGGCACAAAACATCACCGTTAAGGGCGTGGTGACTGATCAGAATGCAGAACCCGTTATTGGTGCCACCGTTTTGGTTGATGGTACTAAGAATATGACGGTTACTGATATAGAAGGAAGATATAGTATTCAAGCACCAACAAACGGTAAGTTGCTTGTTAACTATGTGGGCATGAAACCTTTTGCACAGAATATTGCTGGGCGCAAGGAAATCAACATCACCTTGCAGGATGATGTAAACCAACTGCAAGACGTTGTCGTTGTGGGATATGGTACCCAGAAACGTGGTTCGGTTACCGGTGCTGTGGCGGCAGTGAAAGGTGATGAGATGATAAGGACAAAGAACGAGAATCCTCAGAACATGCTTACTGGTCGTGTTGCCGGTGTACGTGTATGGCAAAAGAGTGCAGAACCAGGTTCATATAATAACAACTTTGATATTCGTGGTATGGGTTCTCCATTGGTGATTATCGATGGTGTGCCTCGCGATATGTCTGATTTCCAGCGTATGAATGCCAATGATATTCAGGATATCTCAGTGTTGAAGGATGCTTCTGCTTCTATCTACGGTTTGCGTTCTGCCAATGGTGTTGTTCTCGTAACAACCAAGAAAGGTGATGCTGGTCGTACAAAGGTGCAGTATAATAGTTCTTTCACCATTCAGAAACCAAAGAGTATGCCTATGTTGTTGGATGCATACAAGACTATGGACTTGTATAACGAACAGGCAATGAATAACGTAAATGGTGGTGCTCCTGTTTACACAGATGATTTTTATGAGTCGTTCCGCAATGGCACACGTCGTGAAACCAACTGGAATGACTTGATATTTGCAAAGTCTTCACCAGAACATAATCATAATATAACAGTGTCTGGAGGTACTGATAAGATTCAGTATTTAATCAGCTTTGGTTACTTATACCAAGAGGGATTCTTTAAGTCGGGCGATCTAAACTACAATAAATACAATATAAACTCAAATATATCTGCCGAAATAGCAAAAGGCTTGAAACTGTCGCTGAATATCAGTGGCATGACCGACCGTCAGAATAATCCTTGGTGTTCATCAACTGATATTATTCGTAACTACTGGCGTCAAGGTGTACTCTTCCCAGCCTATGCCGATGAAGAAGGTACAATGCTTAACTATGATGGTCTTGACCTCGAAGAGAATACTGTTGCAAAGATGACTTCTGATATCTCTGGTTACAGAATCTATAAGAAGCGTCAGTTGCTTACTTCTGCAACATTGGAATACGACTTTGGTACCATTAGTAATGTTTTGAAGGGATTGAAGGCTAAGGCCATGCTTAGTTACGATCTTCATCAGAACAATAATACTTTGTTCCGTAAGGAGTATTATCAGTACGCCTACGATCCACAGACACAGTCATACATTCAAAAGGTGTATTCTGCAAGTTCACCAAGTCAGCTCACACGTGAGAACTACGAAACTCAGCAGTTCCTTAATCAGTTCACATTGAACTATAACCGTGATTTTGATAAGCATAATCTTTCTGCCGTAATAGGTATGGAGACACAACGTCGCACAGGTGATAATTTCTATGCAAAGCGTAATCTTGCTTTCAGTTCACCTTATCTGTTTAATGGTGTTGAGGAGGCGCAGATTGGAAACAGTTATCCTGGCTCAGTATATGCAGCTAACTATAATGCTTTCATCGGTCGTGTGAACTATAATTATGCTAATCGTTATCTGTTGGAAGCACAGTTCCGTTATGATGGCAGTTCTAAGTTTGCTGACGATCATCGTTGGGGCTTCTTCCCTTCAGTATCTGCAGGATGGGTGGTTTCTGAGGAGTCTTGGTTCAAAAACTCTTTCCTTAAGAGTATTGACCAGTTGAAACTGCGTGCCAGCTGGGGTGAGATGGGTGATGACTCTGGTGCTAACTACGATTGGGTAACAGGTTATACCTATCCATCAACAGGTGGTAATGCCGATTCTGGTTACTATAACGGATATGCACCAGGATATATCTTTGGCAACGAGTTTATCTATGCTGCTACACCTATGGCTATTGCCAATCTTGATATTTCTTGGTTCAAGGCGCAGACTCTTGATCTGGGTGTTGACTTTGAAGCATGGGGAGGATTGTTTGGTTTCTCTTTGGATTATTTCAGTCGTAAGATGACTGGCCTCTATGAATATCGTCGTTCAGTATTCCCAACAGTTATTGGTGCTAATCCTCCACGTGAGAATGCAAACAGCAGTCGCAACTTTGGTTTGGAATTAGAATTGCGTCATCATAACAAGATTGGTTGCGATCTGTCATATAACGTAAAGGCTATGGCTACTGTGACCCGTCAGAAATATCTCACAGCAATACAGAATGGTCCATATGCTAATGCCTATGACCAGTGGCGCCATGATAATCTCAATAACCGTTATCAGGGTGTTCAGTTCGGATTCACTGGCAATGGTCGTTACAATAACTGGGATGAGATATGGAACGATGGCGTTTATCACGAGAAAGATGTGTTGCCAGGTGATTATAGATATGAAGACTGGAATGGCGATGGTGAGATAAATGACCTTGACCAGCATCCATATGCTTACGACCAGACACCATGGTTTAACTACAGTCTTAGCTTTGATGTAACCTGGAAGAATTTTGATTTCAGTATGTTGTGGCAAGGCTCAGCAATGGGATCTATGTCGTATGAAGAACCTCTTTACTCTATCTGGGGTTCTAATGGTGGTGGTGCTTTGGAGCAGTATTGGGATCGCTGGCATCCTGTGTCAGCAACAGCCGACCCATATGATCCAGCTACAGAATGGATACCAGGCTACTATGCTTATACAGGTCACTATCCCAAGGGCAATTCAACCTTTAACCGTGTAAGTACTGATTATTTGAGATTGAAGCAGGTAGAGGTAGGATACACAGTGCCTAAGTTGGCCTTCATTCCTACACTGAACATACGAGTTTATGCCAACGCATATAACTTGCTTACATTGACGAGCGTAAAATTTGTTGATCCAGAGCATCCAAGTGATGACCTTGGTCGTCTTTACCCGCTGAACCGTACATTTACCTTTGGTATGCAGGTTACTTTCTAACTCAATAAAAAACGTTGAAACATGAAAAAAATAATGATAGCATTGGCTGCGTCATTGATGCTCACAACATCATGTGTGGATTTGAATGTCGCACCAAAGAATGTAATTACATCCGACCAATTACTGTCTGATGAGTCGGGTATGGAAATCTATATGGCTCGTCTGTATAGTTACATGCCTTATGAAGACTTTAAGTATCAGGGGCAATGGGGATTCAACTTCAATGGTTGGCTGGTGAGCATAGGTATTGAAGGCACTGGCGAGTGTTTGGATCGTGATGGCATCTGTAGAGCTTTCGTAGGCGAGGACACACCTTATTGGGGTATGGCATTTACCGAACTTAGAGATGCTAACTTCCTTCTTGAGAACTTGCCAAAATATCGTGGCAGCTACCCAGAGACCATGTATAATCACTATTTAGGTGAGGCATACTATGTGCGTGCTATGGTGTTTACTGCTATGGCAAAACGCTTTGGCGGTGTGCCATTGGTGACAAAGGTTATTCAATATCCTGACGATGCTGCTAATCTTGAAGTGCCACGTGCTTCCGAGGAAGAAACATGGGACCAGATTCTTGCAGACTTTGACAGAGCAATAGAACTGCTGCAGCCAACAAGTCCTAAGAGCGGATATAGTAATAAGTACAAGGCTTTGGCATGGAAGTCTGAGGCTATGCTTTATGCTGGTTCTGTAGCAAAATATAATCAAACCGTCAATGGACATCTTACAGGTACTGGTCAGAAGACTGGTGTCCGTGTGATGGGATTTGCTGCTGACCGTTGGGAGGCTGCTTCAAAGAAATACTTCACTGAGGCTTATAAGGCTGCAAAGGAAGTGATAGGTAGTGGTGCTTATTCGCTCTATACCAAGAAGTGGTCAGCAAGCGACAAGAATGCACAATACCAGAACATGGTTGATATGTATTTCGATGCTGATAGTCCTGAGAATATTGATGTTAGAGAGTATAGCTATCCAACCACAGCTCACGGATACGATGCTTATAATTCGCCATTTGTATATCACAAGCCTTTGTCAAGTGGTATGTGTCCGACAGAAGATTTCTGTGAACTCTTTGATGGCTTCGAGCGTTATCCTGACGGGTCTATCCGCGTAACCGATGGTAACAGCAATGCTACAGGTCATTACATCATGTATGACGAGCCTATGGACATATTCAAGAATGTAGAGCCTCGTCTGCGTGCAAACATCATCTACCCTGGTGACTATTTCAAAGACCGCAATCAAGAACTGCGTACTGGTACTTATGTCGGATCAACTCCTATAAGCCCATTGTTTTCAGACTATTCATATTCAACATCCGACAAGACATACCAGCAACTTGATGCTTACACAAAGAAGCCCAAGACTCTTTATCTGAGTCCTAATCCTAACAGCAGTCAGGAACAGGTGCCTTTAGAGGATGGCACAACAATGAATGCTTCGGGTGCCAATGGTCCTTTCTATGCTAATGGCGAAGGTTCGTTGACTGGTCTTCTTGTGCGTAAGTATCTTAATCCTGATCCTTCGGCAGAGATAGGTGAGGGCAAATGCGATCAGCATTTTATCCTTATGCGTTATGGCGAGGTGTTGCTCAATATGGCTGAGGCTGCTATAGAACTGTCTATTGCTGGTGTAGCTTCGCCTGATGGTGACAACCTTCTTCAGCAGGCTACAGAGGCAGTAAACAAGATTCGTTCTCGTGCAGGTGCTACATTGCTGACAGGTACTCTCGACAATACCAACGTAGGACGAAATATCGTTCGTCGTGAGCGTCGTAAAGAACTTGCCTTCGAAGGAAAGACCAAATGGGATTTGCGTCGTTGGCGTGTGCAGCACTATGATGGTCGTGATGGCTTCTGGGGTGAAGAACGCGATAAGACCACCTATAGCAACAACAACCAATACCGTTTCCATGGTTTGTATCCATTCTATTCTACAAAGGATAAGAAATGGTTCTACGACATTCATTTTCAGTTTATCAGTCAGAAGACTTTCGAATATAATGTTCTCGACTATTACTGGGCTATTCCTAATGGAGAGGTTGTGAAGAGTAGTGTCATTGACCAGCAACCAAATCGTTAATGTGGAATTATGACTGCGTAGCTGGCTGTTCCCGAAGGGAGGAAAGCAATTAGTCGCCCTGTGGGCGATGAAGAATTATTCAATTAAGAATTATGTTTCAATCAAAAGCAATGTAATGAAGCCGATAAATCTACATTATGGTTTGAGGCAGATAAATTAAGAGAATATGAAAAAAATAGTATTGTTTATATTATTGTTGTCGGGTTTCTCGTTCACGTCTTGTGAAGTCTTCGAGATTGACAACTATCAAGAGCCGGGTGAAACAATTCACGGAGCTGTTGTTGATGAAGCCACAGGCGATTCCATTCTTACCGATCAGGGTAGTGAAGGAATCAGAGTGCGCATGACACAGCTTGATTATAGTGATAATGCTGACCATAACCCAGATTTCTTCTGCATGCCTAACGGCTCATTCCAAAACACTAAGGTGTTCAAGGGATATTATAACGTGCGTGTTGACGGTCCGTTTGTGCCTATCATCAGAGAGAACGAAGAAGGCACACCTATCGTTGATGGCTCGCAGACTGTTAAGGTTGAGGGCAGCACAGAGTGCATTTTTAAGGTTAAGCCTTTCCTGAAGGTTGAGTTTGTGGGTTATCCAACAGTTTCGAATGGTCAGATTACTGCAAAGGTGAAGGTCACGCGTGGTGTGTCACGTAGCGAGTTCAAGGAACTTGTTCAGCCAATGGGTAATTATGATGAGAGTTATCCCAATGTTACTGATATTCAGTTGTTCATTAGTTATTCTTCAAGCGTGGGCTACAGAGCGCGTGATGAGCGTTGGTCGAGCAGCATAGAATATTCTGGTGACACCTTTGATGAACTATTGGGAACACCAGTGGTTATCAAGTCAACCAAGGGCGTAGCCATTCCTTCTGGTCGTCACGTGTTTGTAAGAGCAGCTGCTCGCATAAACTACGACACGCCTGTTGGTAGCGGTACACGTCGTTGGAACTACAGTAAACCAATGGAAGTGATTATTCCATAGATTAAGGAGTTGGAAGGAGTTAGATGGAGAAAGCGGCAAAACTCCCTTTGACTTCTTATATCTTCAAAACTTAGAATACTTCGGTTAATTATAAATGAAAAAAGGTAAAATGGGCTTTTTGGTATTAAGATTGTTTCCGGATAACACTTTTTAAGTCAGTAGTTTATAAAAAAATGACTATATTTGCACAATAATTACGAATTTATCAACTAACACTGTTTTCAAATACAATGAAAAGATTAGCAATTTGGGCGGTTATGCTGTTTGCTGCATTGGCAGTTTCAGCACAATCAGCTTCTATATTTACACCATATAAATCTACAGAACTGCGTCTTCCTGCCGTTCCTTTAGTAGTTAATGATCCTTATTTCTCAATTTGGTCGCCATTCGACAATCTTACTGATGGCAGCACTCGTCTGTGGACCAACGACGAAAAACCTTTAGAGGGTTTGTTGCGTGTTGATGGCACCACCTATCGCTTTATGGGTGCCAAGGAACACAGAGTTCTTGAACCAATAGCAGCGATGGCTGTAGAGGGCTCTTGGGAAGCTGACTACTTAATTGGTAATGCAGCTAAGGGCTGGCAGAACGTGCAGTTTGATACCAAGGGCTGGAAGCACGGTCAAGGTGCTTTTGGTAACGATGGCGAGGGCGTGCACACCAGTTGGACAACAGAACATAGCGACATCTATATCCGTCGTGTTGTTAACATCACCGAGGATGATCTGAAAGAGAATCTTTATCTCATGTTTTCACACGATGACTCATGCGATGTATGGGTGAATGGCATGCTGGCAGGAACAGGCCGCATGGATGCTGTGCATAATGAGTCTATACATGTGGTAGGTGCATTGCGCCAGCAGTTGCATGTGGGTAAGAATATCATTGCCATGCACGTGCATAATAACTTTGGTGGAGCATTAGCCGACTTCGGACTTTATCGCGACAAGACAACAATCAATGACAATATACTCACAGCAAAGCAAACAAAGGTTGACGTGATGGCAACATCTTCATATTACACCTTTGAATGTGGACCTGTAGAGTTGAAGGTGGTGTTCACAGCACCTATGCTCATTAATGACCTCGACTTGCTGTCAACTCCTGTAAACTTCATCTCTTATCAGGTGAAGTCAACTGATGGTAAGGCTCATGATGTGAAGTTCTTCCTTCAGGCTTCGCCTATGATAGCAACAAACAAGAGCAGTCAGCCAACAGAATCATCATTTGTGCAGCAGCGAGGCATCAGCTACCTGAAGACAGGTACTATCGATCAGCCTATTCTTGCAAACAAGGGCGACCTTATTGGTATTGACTGGGGCTATCTTTATCTGCCAAACATCAATGGCGATGTGTGTCTAAATAGCTATGACAAGGTTAAGAACAGCTTTGTGTTGACAGGCAAGCTGCCTAAGAGCGAGAACCTTATTCGTTCATACAAGTCATCAACAATGCCTACTCTTGCTTATGTTCATGATTTCGGCAAGGTAACAGCTCCACAGGCTTCGTTCGAACTTATTGGTTACGATGAGGTGCAGGACATAGAGTATATGTATAATCGCTACAAGGCATATTGGGCTCACGAAGGAAAGGTAACTATCTTTGATGCTTTTGAGAAGTTGAAGGATAACTATGAGAACATTATGAATCGTTGTAAGGAGATGGATAAAACCATTTACGACGATGGTTTGAAAGCTGGCAATATTCACTATGCTGAAATGTTGTCGGCATCTTACCGACAGGTGATAGCCGCTCACAAAATCTTCAAGGATAACAAGGGTAATTTGATGTTCTTCTCAAAAGAAAACAACTCTAACGGTTGTGTAAACACCGTGGATCTCACTTATCCTTCGGCTCCATTGTTCCTTGTTTATAACCCTGAGTTGGAGAAGGGCATGATGACAAGTATCTTTGAGTATTCTCGTTCTGGCAGATGGACCAAGCCTTTTGCTGCTCACGACCTCGGTACTTATCCTATTGCCAACGGACAGGTTTATGGTGGTGACATGCCTATTGAGGAGGCTGGAAACATGATTACCTTGGCTGCCATGCTTTCTATGATTGATGGCAACACTGACTATGTGAACAAGTATTGGGACATTATCACCACATGGGCCGACTATCTTGTTAAGAACGGACAAGACCCATCAAACCAGCTTTGTACCGACGACTTCGCTGGTCATTGGGCACACAATGCCAACCTTTCGGTGAAGGCAATTATGGGTGTGGCTGGCTATGCCGAGATGGCTCGCATGAAGGGCGATGATGCTACTGCCGACAAGTATATGCAGAAGGCTAAGGAGATGGGTGCTATCTGGGAGAAGACCGCACGCGAGGGCAACCACTACCGTCTGGCTTTTGATCGTGAGAACACCTGGAGCCAGAAATACAATATGGTGTGGGACAAGCTGTGGAACACCAATGTATTCCCTAAGGGCACTATGGAACGTGAGATGAAGTCGTATCTGAAGCTGCAGAATAAATATGGTTTGCCTCTTGACTGTCGCAAGGACTATACCAAGAGCGACTGGATTATGTGGACTGCTGCTATGGCTAAGGATAAGAAGACTTTTAATCTCTTCATGGAGCCAGTATATACATATATCAACGAAACACAGTCACGTGTTCCTATCAGCGACTGGAGCGACACCAAGACTGGTCTTCAGACTGGTTTCAAGGCTCGTTCGGTTATTGGCGGATACTGGATGAAGGTGTTTGCTGATAAGGTGGCAGCCCGAAGTTTGAAAAAATAATCAATTAAATATAAAAATGAAAATTTACTCTCTCAAAAAGTTTTGCTTTTCAGCAATGATGCTGTCTGCTGCTCTCACCGCCTCGGCTGCGGTAGAGCCTGTGGATTATGTGAGTACGCTGGTAGGTACTGAATCAAAGTATTCGCTCTCTACCGGTAACACTTATCCTGCTATTGCCATGCCTTGGGGTATGAACTTCTGGACTCCTCAGACCGGCGCTAATGGCGACGGATGGCAATACACGTATTCTGCCGACAAGATAAGGGGTTTCAAGCAGACTCACCAGCCAAGTCCGTGGATCAACGATTACGGTTGTTTTTCTATCATGCCTATCACTGGCGACATTGTGTTCGACCAGAATAAGCGTGCCAGCTGGTTCTCGCATAAGGCTGAGACTGCCCGCCCTTACTACTACAAGGTGTATCTTGCTGACTACGACATTGTTGTTGAGATGGCGCCAACAGAGCGTGCCTGCATGTTCCGCATAACCTATCCTTATGCCGAGAAGGCAGCAGTTGTTGTTGATGCCATTCGTGGTAAGGCTGCCATCAAGGCTCTGTCGGCAACCAAGCTTGTTGGTTTCACTACATATAACAATGGTGGTGTGCCCGACAATTTCAAGAACTATTTTGTTATAGAGAGTAATCGCCAGATGAGTGGCACCGAGAACTCTGATGTTCAGGAATCAAGCGATAACCGTAGCTACGAGAGTCATAAGCTGGCTTGGAAGACAAGCACTAAGCGTGGCGACCAGCTCGTTCTCAAGGTGGCTTCTTCGTTCATCAGCGATGAGCAGGCTGAGCTTAACCTGAAGGAGCTTGATGGATTGACCTTCGACGAGGTTGTGGCTAAGGGTCGCCAGAGATGGAACGATGTTCTGGGCAAGATTGAGGTTGAGGACAAGAATGTTGACCACTTGCGCACATTCTACAGCTGTCTGTATCGCTCGGTTCTTTTCCCACGTAGCTTCTACGAGATCGACAAGCACGGCAAGCCTGTTCACTACAGTCCTTACAACGGCAAGGTGTTGCCTGGCTATATGTTCACCGATACTGGTTTCTGGGATACTTTCCGTTGTCTGTTCCCATTCGTAAATCTTGTTTATCCTTCAATGGCAAGCAAGATGCAGGAGGGTTTGGTTAACGACTATAAGGAGAGTGGTTTCCTTCCTGAGTGGGCAAGTCCTGGTCACCGTGGTTGTATGGTTGGTAACAACTCGGCTTCGGTTGTTGCCGATGCTTACCTCAAGGGCATCCGTGGCTACGACATCGAAACCCTGTGGAAGGCTGTGGTGCATGGTGCTAATGCTGTTCATCCAGAGATAAGCTCAACGGGTCGCTTGGGTTATGAGTATTACAACAAGTTGGGCTATGTGCCTTACGATGTTAATATCAACGAGAATGTGGCTCGCACTCTTGAGTATTCTTTCGACGACTGGAGCATCTATCAGCTTGGTAAGGCTTTAGGCAAGTCGAACAAGGAACTGAAACCTTTCAAGCAGCGTGCCCTGAACTACAAGAATGTGTTCGACCCATCGGTAAACCTTATGCGTGGCCGTTTGAAGAATGGCAAGTTCCAAGAGCCTTTCAGTCCTTTCAAATGGGGTGACGCCTTCACCGAGGGCAACTCATGGCATTGGACATGGTGTGTGTTCCACGATCCTCAGGGCTTGATAAACCTCATGGGTGGCGAGGAAACATTCAACCACATGATGGATTCTGTGTTCATCGTTCCTCCTATCTTCGACGATAGCTATTATGGCAGCGTTATCCACGAGATCCGTGAGATGCAGATTATGAACATGGGCAACTACGCACATGGCAATCAGCCTATCCAGCACATGCTGTATCTCTATGGCTACAGTCGTCAGCCATGGAAGTCACAATACTGGATTCGTGAGGTTATGGATCGCCTATATACTGCTAATCCTGACGGCTATTGCGGTGACGAGGACAACGGACAGACCTCTGCATGGTATGTGTTCTCAGCCTTGGGCTTCTATCCAGTGTGTCCAGGTTCCAACCAGTATGTCATTGGTACTCCATATTTCGACAGCGTGAAACTGCATCTTGAGAATGGCAACACCGTAAACATCTCTGCAACTGACAATAGCACCGACAACCGCTATATTCAGCAAATGACCGTCAACGGCGAAGTGTGCAACAACAACTACATCACTCATGCCACACTCACCAAGGGCAGCAACATCTGTTTCACTATGAGCAGCAAGCCAAACAAGCAGCGTGGAACTGATGCTCAGAGCGTGCCTTACTCGTTCTCAAACGAGTTTAAAAGTAAAAAGGGAAAGAAGTAACTGAAATTACTTTTGGAGTTATAGGAAGTTAAAGGAAGTTATGTCGCTTTCAGCGGCGGAGATAGAGGACAGCGCTTTTGCTATTGAATAGTGAATATTGAATAATAATTCAACATTGGTTAATTGATAATCGGCGAAGCCGACTAATTGCTTTCCTCCCTTCGGGAACAGCCAGCTACGCAGTCCAAATTCCAAATTCCAAATTCGTAATTCACATTAGTCTCCTTCTATCTCCTTCTAATTACTGTAAAAGAAAAGAATCACGGAATGTCCCGTGATTCTTTTTTTGCTTATGCAACTCGTCTCTAATTCTTGATATATTTTTTTGTTACATACACTCAAAAAGCGAATTTGATTAACTTTGATTAAAAAAAATACTATGTAAGGTGATGCACGATACATAAAAAAAGTTTTTGAAACATTTTGTATGCTTATTTTATTGTAAATATCCATACCTTTGCACGAGGAGATGAAATGTATTGTAAAATAACTAATATATGATGAAGAAATTATTTGTATTACTTTTCCTACTTTGCGTAGTAGTTAAAGGTATGGCGCAGCAAGACGTTCGCACTTTGCGCTTCGAGCCACATCTTGGTGTTTCATTTACTAATCTTACTAATTCTGGTTTAGATACCAAGAATTGTTGGATATTGGGAGTGGGTGCCCAATATCAGTTAGACGAAAAGTTTGGTGTTGTGACAGGATTAAACTACTCAACCTATGGAGCAAAAGACAATAACGCAAGTTTGAATCTTGGCTACATAGAGGTTCCTTTGTTGGCGAAATTTTATGTATATAATGGACTCTCTGTACATACTGGTGTAGAGCTTGGATATAATGTTTATGATGGCAGAACAGCTTTCTTGCTTTTCTCTGAAGCTAATAAGTTTGCAGCTGGAATTCCAGTTGGTGTAGGATACGATTTCAAGCATTTCACAATCAATGCTCAATATTATTTTGGATTAACCAAGGCATACAAAGACTTCAGCTATAAAAATAGAGGTGTCAAGATTACCTTGGGATATAAAATATAATTGAAGGAAGAAGATTATATCATCTATTAAAAGAAAAGAATCACGGGGAGTGCCCGTGATTCTTTTTTTATAATAAAGTTAAGCGAAACGTGAATAATCTATTGTTTGTGAAACGTATGTATATACTTTTGATTAAATTTGATTTAAAATATTTTTGTGTAATGAGTTTATTTATACGTAAGCGAAAGTATTAGAAACATTTGGACAACATATTTTACTTAGAAATTTATACCTTTGTCGTGTCGTTTTTAATAGTATTATCATGAATAAGAAAAGTATTTTACTAAATACCATTTTGGCCATTATTTTTGTGAGTTTAGTAAGTTGTGTTCAATCGTCATTTGATGATGAACATGTATCAGTTTCAAATTCTTCATTAGATACATGGAATAACGAGGTTGGTTATGGATTAGTTAATGCTTACGCTGCAGTCAAAGAAGCACAGAAAACTTTAAAATAAATATTATATTATGAGGAAAATTTTGTATTGCTTACTATTGTCACTTTTTGTGATTAGCTGTAGTGACAAGGATGATAACAACATGTATAGTTATTCTCTGCCACAAGAGGGAATTGCTTTGGAAGAAGATTTGATTAAGGAATCTGCAATAAAATTAATTAATAGCGAGCAGGAATATAAGGAGTTTACACATTCAGAAACTACTTCTGGTATAAACTTTTCAAAGCAAACATTAATCGCTGTATATGGCTTTTGTCCTGCAGGGATAGACAAGATTACAGATGCTATTGAACAGCATGATGACAAGTATCAGATTGCTGTTGATGTGTTTTATGACTATACATTCCCATTAATACCGTGGTCTGTTGCATATGTTGTACCAAAGATGACTGATATCACGAAAGTGGAAGCACATGTGGAGTACAAGCTAAGTTATATAAACAAATAAAAAAAGAATCACGGGGCTGTCCCGTGATTCTTTTTTTTGTTACAGTGAAGGATGAAGGTCATCATCATTAGAGTTGCCGCCAGAGTTGCTGCCGCCAGAATGGTTGCCACCAGAGTTGTTGCCGCCTCCCGTGTTGTTTCCGCCGTTGGTAGGCTCTTCTTCCTGCTCAGCCTTGCCTCCACGTGCCAGAACGGTGTTCTTGAGGTAGTCGATGTTCTGGTTCAGAAGGTTGAAGAGTGAGTCGAAGCGGTGCTCGTCGTCATCAACAAGAGCGTAGGCATTGAGAAGCTGGGTTAGCTGGCGATACTCGTCTTCTACAGCTTGGCGAGCCTGCTTCATGCGTCCCTTTGGAGCCTTGGCGAGTCCACGACTGGTGAGAAGGTCTCTAACCTGTGTTGCCTTTTCTTTCAGCTGAGCAATGGCAGCTTCGAGACCGAGCGCCTTGGCATCGGCAGTGAGCTGACTGCTCTCGGCAATCTCCTGCAGCAGCTGTTGCAGTTTGTTGTTCTCGCCGAGATAGTCCTCGCTCACATCAATGCGGAACTTGTCGATGGCTTGCATCATGCGGTTGGCAGCCGCCTTGAGCTCAGGGTTGAAATTAAACTCCTGCTGTGCCTGCACCATCTTTTTTATCGACATGAAAATGCTGTCGCACTCCTTGTCGGCATTCTTCAGCTCATCGGTGTCGAGGCTATAGCTGTCGGCACGATAGGCAGCGTCAAGGTCAGCGTATGCCGCATTGAACGCCTCTATCTGCGTCTGCAGCTTAGCAGGTGCTGGCTTTTCGGTTGTAAAACTTGCAGCGAACTGGTCGCGCGTGAATGTCATCAGTCCCACGAGGTGGGTTTGTCTTAGGTCAAAAAGATTGATACTTTTTACCTGTTCAATTGAGTTTTGCATAATAATTAAAATTAAATAATGTATAATTAAATACTCGAAAGTTTCATCAGCCGCGGCTGACGGTCTGTCCGAGTTCTTTTTTCTGTTGATAGCTGCGGCTGACGGCATTTCTAAACACCGTTTTGCTTCATCAGCTGCGGCTACTGCTCCTTTTGAGAGCATTTTTTCGTCGATAGCTGCGGCTGACGGCATTTTGAATCACTGCTTTGCTTTATCAGCTGCAGCTGTTGTTTTCATTGTTTTCTTTATTTTCGCTGCTACGCTATGTGTTTTTACAAGTAGCGTTTTCCTAATGGAATTTTAACCACACACAAAGATACACAATTTTATTTGTTTTTCAATCTTTTTGGTATAAGTTTTTTTTCATTCATCCATAAAAAAAAGAATCACGGGCTATCCCGTGATTCTTTTTATTAGTTACATCTATTTTTTGCAGTTTCTTCATTTGACGTTTATTTGCTGAGTTTATCGATGGTTTCCAGAAAGCTCTTCATATCCTCGTGGTGCAACCAGTGCAGATCGTGAATGTTGCCCTGTTTGTCGATGAGCTTATAGGTGGGGTATGAGTTGATGTTCAGATAGTTCTCTACGGCATTCTGCTGGTCTTCTGGCAGGTTGTAGTGTACGCAGTTCTCGCCAGTAAGGTTGTACTCCTTGATGACGTTCTTCCATGCTTCGTCGCTGCTACGGTTGCAGAGGTATAGATATACAATGTCGTAGTTCTTCAGCTGCTCCTTCACCTTCCACGACTCCTTGAGGTTTCGCTTGCAAGGACCACACCATGTGCCCCAGACGTCGAGATACACGATGCGGCCTTTGAAGGGCTCAAGAATCTTGCGGAATATCTTCTCGCCATCGCTCATGCCCTCAACATCCGACGATGGGCGCAGACTGGCAGCATTGGCAAAGTCCTGACGTTCAAGAGCCAGGTATTTGTCGTTAGCAGCCTTGACATAGTTGAAGGCAGCAGGCGTCTTAATCTCTTTCTCGGCATAGGTCATCATGACGGGTTCGAGCGACTTGCGGTAAGAGTCTATTTGCCAAAAGAGTTTGCGAGCTAAGGCAATGTCATGTAGGCTTTGGTCAGCCCCAGCGGCATTAAGCGCTCGCTTAATGCCGTATAGCTCTATCAATGCCCCCTCTTCTTGCATAACCTTCTTAATGTCTTCACGCACCATGATGTCAAAGTAGTGCTGAACAAAGTCTTGATTCCAGAACTTCTCTAAAGCCACGCTGTCTATGTTGAAAATGTCACCGGTGACGGGAACTCCTGCTGCTATATTCTTCTGAATCTGAGAAGTATATAATTCCATGTTAGCGGCTACGAAACGGTCTATGTCTGCCAGTTCTTCATCGCTCAGAGTAATCTTTCCTTCAGCTTGCTTGCAGCGCAGGAAATAGACATTATCGGCATCGTTCAGGGTGATAGCTCGTTTACCAACACTGATAGTGTTATCGGCTGTTGTGATATGGTCAATATAGTCGCGCATGAAAGTGCCGAAGTCTCGACAAAGTGTATAGGGCTTTATAGCTTTCTGCCAGAGTTCGTTGCTTACATAGTCCATATACTCTTTGGGAAGGTTATGTCCTGGAAAGCTGTAGCGAGCCTGCATCATCGAGCAGCCCTGGCTGGTCAGATAATAGCCTGTAAGATAATCAATATATCGCTGTGAAAGGTTGGGGTGCTGGGTCAGGCAATTCTGTAGCTTGGTCATGCTGGCAGCACGTGCGCTGTCTGTTCGCGCCTTGAACTGCATAGCTGTTATCTTGCCTTCTTCATTGTCAGTAATATGGTCGCTATTCCAGTCGTGAGGATATGCCAACAACTCGTTCTGCAACCTAACGTCGTCGCCCATCCAAAGCTTCTGTCCAGTCGTGAAGTCATATAGGAAGAAGTAGGTCTTTCCTGGTTCCAGCAAGGTGCTATTACTTGTTCGTCCCCAGTCGAGGAATGCCTCCGAAGAGTTCAGAATAGGCATCTTGAGAGTGAAGCGTCCCAGAGAGTCCATCTTGGTATAAATGCTCTCCTCATTGTCAGTGAGGATATTATTAATAGCTACGCTGAATTCTTTTCCTTGCTCCCACGCCTGTTCGGGCATATCCTTCAGCCAGCCGATGATGGTCACGCTGTCAGCTTCTCTATAACCGTTATCGACAAACTCTTTGCGCAAGTCTTTTGTTGGATAGTCAGGCATAGCTGCTGTAACGATAGGGCTACACACCACAGCTTTCTCTTTGCCGAAAGTGATTACTCTCTGGCCTTTCTTCATTTTTCCTACCTTGATAACTGTGCCGTTGTTAATGGTTAGCGTGTAGGCATCTTTCTTTGCAGTTTGCTTCACGATGTCCCACACCTTATTGCCATAGATAACGTGATTCTGAGTGATGCCAATGAGCCAGTCACCCGTAGTCTCGTTGCGCCAGTAGGTGTTGGTAATGTCCTTTGGTAAGATGTTGGCATTGCGGATGTTCAGCAGTTGCAGACCATCTGGCGACGTGAGGTCAAACTTCTGTGTTGTCACAGGCAGTGGCTCGAACGTTAACGTCAGATTCAGTGTGTCTTCCGTCATGGTATATGGCTCGTCCAGTTTGATGACGGTGGCTCCCGTCACCTTGTATTCCTTGTCGTCGGCTTTCAAGGCTGTTCCTTTCATAAAGCCCATCTTCCGATCTTTGCGGTAGTCAATATGCAGACTTACGTCTGTTCGGTCTGCATACATAGCCACACGGTTCACTTTGATGATAGGAACGTTGGCGTAGCCCATGATCACGTTGTTCCAAATGTTCTCTTGTCCCAGCGCCGTCAAAGTAACGAGTGCGAGCAGCGCGGTGATGATTGTTTTCTTGTTCATGGTTTGTTGTTTCTGCTTTTTTAGATAAAGTTTCTTTTTCTGGAATTATATTTAAGTTTTCAAGTTCTCGTGCAAAGGTACAGATAAATGTTATAAACTCTACATATCAAATGTATCATATATTTTTGCTCATGTATTATTATCACTTTTGCGCTTCGCGCAGCGTAAATTCATCAAGAATTTTTTTTCAGTTAATATTAATTGTCGAATAATTTACGTGTAAAAACTCATTTTGTTTGCTTATGCAACTCGTCAATATATATTATCAAGAATTAGAGAATTATTTTTTTTTTGCTTATGCAC
>R22__coassemble_567_pt1 | contig 23456 bp, 25 predicted proteins | sample R22__metabat2_high_PE_007 | metagenome-assembled genome bin R22
GCCCAGGGTTCGGGGTCGAGTTCATGAAGCTCTTCCACCAGCTTTTCCAAGCCTTCTGTCTCCAGTCGGGCTTTCATCCATGCTCTTGTAGTGTCGTCGATAGTAGGTATATCATCAATACCTTTACATACGGCATCAATATACATCATACTTCCGCCCGTCATGAGAGCTACGTCGGATGATTTAAACATTTCTTCAATCAACGCTAAACAATCCTGCTCATACATAGAAGCAGAATAGTAGTCGGTGATGTGGTGACTGCCTACAAAGTAATGCTTTACTAATTGTTGCTGTTCTTTAGTGGGAGCTGCAGTACCAATAGGCAGCTCTGCAAAAATCTGACGGGAGTCAGCATTGATAATAGGAACATTCAGATGTTTTGCTACCTGAATACAGAGTTCCGTTTTGCCTACTCCCGTCGGACCGAGTATTACTATTAAAGACTTCATTCTTTTTTATCAGCAAGTGTGTTGCTGAATGATTTTATCTGATGATGCCTCGCTTAGATGATTCTACGAAATCGATGATGTATTGTACCTCTGGGGTGATAGTGAGGGTACGCTTGATTTCCTCAATACCTTCCTTGAGAATACCCTTAGAATACAGTATTCTATATGCATCATGGATAAGAGTGATTTGCTCGTTGCTGAAGCCTCTACGACGCAAACCAACAAGGTTTACACCACAATAGCGTGTTGGCTCCTTACCTGCAATGATGAATGGAGGAATGTCCTGTGAGAAACGACATCCGCCCTGAATCATTACATAAGAACCAATCTTGCAGAACTGGTGACAGAGAACAGTAGCACTGACAATAGCATTGTCGTCAACAACAACCTCACCAGCAAACTTAGTAGAGTTACCGATGATACAGCCGTTGCCAATAACACAGTCGTGAGCAACATGCATATTCTCCATAAGGAGGTTATTGCTACCTACGATAGTAGTACCCTTAGAGGCTGTACCACGAGAGATAGTTACATTCTCACGAATGCTGTTGTTGTCGCCAATCTCGCAAATGGTCTCTTCACCTTTGAACTTCAAATCCTGTGGCTTGGTAGAGATACTTGAGCCAGGCATAAATTCATTTCCATTACCAATTCGTGCACCATAGTTGATGGTTACAGAATTCTGCATTACGTTGTTGTCTCCAATGACAGTGTTCTTGTCAATATAGCAGAAAGGACCGATGATATTGTTATCACCGAGCTTTGCTTCTGGATGCACGTATGCAAGTGGGCTTATTTGATTAGCCATATTTTTTTCTCGTTTTATTATTTGTTTTTGATAATCTGTGCTGTAAATGTTGCTTCTGATACTACCTGATCGCCTACGAACATGTAACCCTTCATACTGCTGATGCCGTGGCGTACTGGAGCAAGGAGCTCTACACGGAAGAGTAGGGTATCACCTGGAACAACCTTCTGACGGAACTTCACATCGTCAATCTTAAGGAAGTAGGTTGAATATCTCTCTGGCTCGTCAAGCTGACTGAGAACAAGCAGACCACCACACTGTGCCATGGCCTCAATCTGAAGAACACCTGGCATAACAGGCTCCTGTGGGAAATGACCTACGAAGAAAGGCTCGTTGGCTGTGATATTCTTAATACCAACAATGCTTGTAGGACCCATAGCGGTAATCTTGTCAACCAACTGCATTGGATAGCGGTGAGGAAGCAACTCGCGGATACGCTTGTTGTCCATTATTGGCTCCTCGTTAGGGTCGTAGATAGGTGCCTGAATCTCGTGCTTGCGAATCTCTCTACGCATCTCACGGGCAAACTTATTGTTGATAGTGTGACCAGGACGTGTAGCAATGATACGTCCCTTGATAGGCTTACCGATGAGGGCCATATCACCAATGATGTCAAGAAGCTTATGACGTGTGCATTCGTTCTCCCACATCAAAGGACGATGCTGGATGTAACCAATATGGTTAGCGTCCATATGAGGAACCTTCAACAGGTCAGCCAATTTGTCGAGGGTAGGCTGGTCAACCTGACGCTCGTAGATAACAATAGCGTTATCCATATCGCCACCCTTGATGAGGTTAGCCTGCAACAAAGGCATGATATCACGTACAAAGACGAAGGTACGTGCTGCAGCAATCTCAGTTGGGAACTTCTCCATATTGTCGAGAGTAGCAAACTGACTGTTGATGAACTTACTGTTGAAAGAGCACATTGCTGTAATACTGAACTGCTCATCTGGCAGGATAGTAATCACAGAACCTGTCTCCTCGTCCTTTACCTCTGTCTTATGACGGATGATATAATAGTCTTTTTCTGCATTCTGGTCAACAATACCTATCTCCTGAATCTTCTTAACGTACATCTCGGCAGAACCGTCAAGAATAGGGAACTCAGGACCATTAACCTGAATGAGACAGTTGTCAATACCTAATGCGTAAAGGGCTGCCATACCGTGCTCAACAGTTGATACACGAGCCTCACCTTTAGCAAGAACAGTACCACGCTGAGTGTCAACAACATTTTCTGCAATAGCATCAATGATAGGCTGACCTTCAAGATCAATACGCTGAATCTTGTATCCTGTATTCTCTGGAGCAGGATTAAATGTTACAGTGAGATTTAATCCAGTATGCAAACCTTTACCAAAAAGAGAGAAACTTCCCTTAAGTGTCTTCTGTTTTGACATAATATCTTTCAGTTTAAGTTTTACACAAGATTTTTATTCTTGTGTTTTCTTTTTTAATTCATCAATCTGTTTCTGAAGCTCGTTCAACTGCTGATACATATCAGGCAGGCGACGGAAGATAGCCTGACTCTTGAAGTAACTTCTTGGCTCCATAGGTGGAGTACCGATAAGGGTCTGACCACCCTTAACCTTACCAGGAACACCACTCTGTGCTCCGAGGAATACCTTGTCGCCAATCTCAATGTGTCCAGCGATACCTACCTGACCGCCAAACATACACCACTGACCAACCTTTGTAGAACCGGCAATACCCACCTGAGCAGACATTACTGTGTTCTCACCAATCTCGTCGTTGTGGGCAATCTGTACAAGGTTGTCAAGCTTAACACCCTTACGGATATATGTGCTACCCATTGTAGAACGGTCGATACAGGTGTTAGCACCTATCTCTACATCGTCCTCGATGGTTACGATACCAATCTGTGGAATCTTGTCGTAGCCTGTTCCTTCTGCATTAGGTGCGAAACCGAAACCGTCGGCACCAATAACGCTACCTGCATGAATGGTTACGTTGTTGCCGAGCTTACAACCGTGATATATTGTTACGTTAGGATAGATCTTGCAATCCTTGCCTAATGTTACATTGTCGCCAATATAGCTATGAGGATAAACCTCTGTTCCGTCACCAATGACAGCACCATCAGCAATATATGCAAAGGCACCAATATACACGTTCTCGCCAATCTTAGCGTTTGGTGAGATGAAAGCCAATGAATCAATACCACTCTTCTTTGGGTTAAGAGCAGCTGAATACATCTGTAAAAGCTTAGCTACGCAGTCGCGGGCATTCTTTACTCTGATGATAGTAGTGTTCTCAACAGGCTTCTCCAGTTCGAGAGTTTCATCAACGAGAACTACAGATGATTTTGTATCGTAAATATAATGGGTGTATTTTGGATTTGCCAGAAATGAAATAGCTCCATTAACTCCTTCTTCTATCTTTGCAAATGTATTAACAGTGGCATTTTCGTCACCTTCCACTGTGCCCTGAATGAACTGGGCAATTTGTTTTGCGGTAAATTCCATCTTTATCAAATCATTTTCAATTATTGTGCAAATATAGCAATTTTTATTTAGATACGCTGATAACAAAGATAATATTTACGTATTTTTTTAGAAAGGAGAGACACATTCAACAAATCAGATGCGTCTGTAATATCCTTGATGGTGCCGTCTTTATACAGAATGGAAATCTGGTCGTCATTAACATCATACATGTCTTTCTGTATCTTCGAAACACTAAAAAGGTATTTCGTGTCTTCATAGCTGATATCTGCTTTCTTGGCAAGTTTATGACGAATCTCTGATAGGGTTTCGTCATTGATAGGGTGTTCGTGAATCTCTACCTTGAAAATGTTACGATTTATCATATCACTTGCAAGCATAGAGAGTATCTTGTCGTCAGATTGCGCCCATACCTTTATGCTGCTCCATAGATCGTTGTCATCAAGTAGTTCGTAGTTTTTCAAGGCGTCCGAGCCTAATGTGAAATCCTTGGCTTCAATATGATTATACAAAAAGAAGTGCAACTGTGGCGGGGCAAAGATTTCTTTGCCTTGTTGTGCCAGGTATTTGGCTCTTGTAAGCAGATTGATAAGTACTTTCTCAAAGGCTACTGCCGTTTTATGCAGATAAACCGACCAGTACATCAGTCGGCGGGATGTTAAATAATTTTCAATGGAGTATATACCTTTGGAATCAACCACTAACTTGTCGTCAACTACATCAAGCATCTTGATGATACGTGCACTGCCGATATTTCCTTCTGTTACTCCTGTGAAAAAACTGTCGCGCCTGAGATAGTCGAGTCGGTCCATATCAAGCTGACTGCTTATAAGCTGATGAAGAAATTGTTTAGGGTATTCATCCTTGAAGATTTTCATTGCGAGGTTCAACTCGCCATTCATCTCTTCGTTGATCTGCTCCATCATCAATAATGATATTTCCTCATGCGAAATACCATTTATCAACGTGTTCTCAAGAACATGCGACAGCGGACCGTGTCCGATGTCGTGCATCAGGATAGCTGCCTCCACGGCTTCAGCCTCACTGTCAAAGATGAAGTTTCCTTTCTGCTGAAGTGATAGTATAGCTTCACTCATCAGATGGAACGCTCCAAGTGAATGTTGAAAACGAGTGTGCTGGGCTGCTGGATAAACAACTGAGGCAAGACCCAGTTGTTTTATTCTTGTTAAACGTTGCATAAGAGGATGCTTTACAATATTGTAAAGCAATCCCCTTGGTATCTTGATAAATCCAAATACTGGATCATTGATAATCTTGCTATCGTTCATCTTTTCCTCCTTTCTTAGGCTTAACCTAACTTAGCCAATTCTTCTGCCATCTGCTCCTGCAGTTCCTTAGCCTTTTGAGCTGCTACTTCAGCAAAGTCTTCACCCTTGCTTGCATAGATAATGCCGCGAGAAGAGTTAACAAGCAGACCGCAGTCCTTGGTGATACCATATTTGCATACCTCTTGCAGACTGCCGCCTTGTGCGCCTACACCTGGTACGAGAAGGAAATGCTCTGGAGCTACCTTACGGATGTCCTTGAACATCTCTCCCTGTGTTGCTCCAACAACATACATCATATTTTCTGGTGTACCCCATTCCTGACTCTTGCGCAATACTTTCTCAAACAGTCGTTCACCTTCCTTATCCTCGGTAAGCTGGAAATCGTGACTTCCCTTGTTGCTTGTCAAGGCCAGCACGATAACCCATTTGCCGTCGTACTCTAAGAATGGCTTCACACTATCTTCACCCATATATGGTGCTACGGTAAGCGAGTCAACATCGTATTCCTCAAAGAAAGTTCTTGCATACATACTTGATGTGTTTCCTATATCACCACGCTTAGCGTCAGCAACGATAAAGTGGGTAGGGTAGAATTTCTTCAAGTATTTTATTGTACGCTCGAAAGCTGCCATACCCTTCAAACCAAAGCACTCGTAGAAAGCAAGGTTTGGCTTGTATGCCACGCAATAAGGAGCAGTAGCATCAATGATTGCTTTGTTGAAAGCAAAGATAGGATCGTCCTCGTTCAAGAGGAACTCAGGTACTTTCTTTAGATCGGTATCCAATCCTACACAAAGGAAACTCTTTTTAGTGAAAATCTCGTTTACCAGCTGTTTTCTGTTCATAATCTATTTCTGTATTTCCGTTTTGGGAAGTTCTTTTTTATTCTCTTCGTTACGAATTTGTTTCATAGACATCATTCGTCTTGCAAAATCCTCAGGTTTCACAGTACGATCGTCTTTGTTCGTCTCATCGTTTTTCTTTGTGTATACAAGGCCCATAATAATGTGGAGTGTTAAATTATTATTTAATAGCGAAGCGCTTTTGCGCTTCGCACTTACAACTCGCTTTCCTTAAGTTTCTCAGCATTTTCAGCAACAGTAAGAGCGTCAATCATCTCTTGAATGTCACCATTGAGGAAGCCTGAGAGATCGTGAGTAGTGAAACCAATACGGTGATCAGTAACACGACCCTGAGGGAAGTTATATGTACGGATCTTAGCCGAACGGTCACCTGTTGACACCAAACTCTTTCTTCTGCTTGAGATGTCATCAACATATTTCTGATGCTCATGATCATAGATATATGTGTAAAGACGACTCAACGCACGCTCTTTATTCTTTGGCTGGTCACGGGTCTCGGTACACTCAATAAGAATTTCTTCAACCTCACCAGTGTTAGGGTTCTTCCAAGGGTAGCGCAAGCGAACACCTGACTCCACCTTGTTCACGTTCTGACCACCAGCACCTGATGAACGGAAGGTATCCCATTTAATGTCACCTTCGTTGATGTTTACTTCAAACTTATCTGCCTCTGGCAACACAGCTACAGTAGCTGCTGATGTCTGCATACGACCATTTGACTCAGTAACAGGCACACGCTGAACACGATGTACACCTGACTCATATTTCAATATGCCATATACGTTTTCGCCACTGACCTCAAAGTCAATCTCCTTGAATCCGCCAACAGCACCTTCTGACGCATTAGAAACATTTAGAGTCCAACCCTTCTTGTCGCAGAAACGCTTATACATGTTAAAGAGGTCACCAGCAAAGAGGGCTGCCTCATCACCACCGGTACCGGCACGTACCTCCATCTGTACATTCTTTGCGTCTTCTGGATCTTTAGGTACCAACGCAATCTTTATCTCTTCTTCGAGCTGTGGCTGCAAGGCTTCGTTCTCGGCCAACTCCTCACGGGCCATCTCCTTCATGTCGGGATCGCTCTCGTTGGCAAGGATGTCCTTAGCTTCCTGAATACTGTTCAGGCAATTGATATACTTCTGACGGGCCTTCATGATGTCACCAAGGTCCTTCCATTCTTTTGTCAGTTTTACATAACGCTGCTGGTCAGCAATAACTGAAGGGTCGGTAATCAGTGTACCTACTTCTTCAAAACGGGCCTCAAGGCCATCCAGCTTTTCTAATATTTTATTGTTATCTGCCATATTTCTAAATTATTGTTTCACAAGTGCAAATTTTAGAAGTCAAAGAAGTTTAGAAGTAATCGAGTAGGACAGTTCTAATACTCAAATGTACCGAATTCGCTCTTGATGGTCAGACTCTTCTTGCCCTCCTCGATGTGGCCTACAACCTGAGCATCGATATTGAAGCTCTTGCTTATTTCTATCACCTTGTCGGCATATTCTGGACGTACATAGATCTCCATACGATGACCCATATTGAATACCTGATACATCTCCTTCCAGTCTGTACCTGAACAGTCGTGAATAGCTTTGAACAATGGTGGAACAGGGAACATATTGTCTTTTACAACCTTACAGTTGTCGTTAACGAAATGAAGAACCTTTGTCTGAGCACCACCAGTACAATGAACCATACCGTGAATCTCTGCACGCATCTCGTCAAGCAATCGCTTGATAACAGGTGCGTAAGTACGGGTAGGTGAGAGAACAAGCTCGCCTGCATTAACAGGGCTGCCCTCAACCTCATCAGTAAGCTTGTACTTACCGCTATACACCAGTTCGTTTGGTACATTGTGGTCGAAACTCTCAGGGAATTTCTCTGCCAGGTACTTAGCAAACACGTCATGACGGGCAGAGGTCAAACCGTTACTACCCATACCGCCGTTGTAACGCTTTTCGTATGTAGCCTGACCTGTTGAGCTCAAACCAACAATAACGTCACCAGGACGGATATTTGCATTGTTGATAACGTCGCTTCTCTTCATACGACAGGTAACTGTAGAGTCAACGATGATAGTGCGTACAAGGTCACCTACATCGGCAGTCTCGCCACCAGTAGGATAAATACCAATACCCATCTCGCGCATCTCGCTCAACAACTCGTCAGTACCATTGATTATCGCTGAGATAACCTCTCCAGGTACCAACATCTTGTTTCTACCAATAGTAGATGAAACAAGGATATTGTCAACAGCACCCACACAAAGCAGGTCGTCGGTATTCATAACTACTGCATCCTGAGCAATACCTTTCCAAACACTCAGGTCGCCAGTCTCTTTCCAATACATATATGCAAGCGAAGATTTTGTTCCTGCGCCATCAGCATGCATGATATTACAATACTCAGGATCGCCACCAAGGATATCTGGTATGATCTTGCAGAATGCCTGTGGGAATATACCCTTATCAATGTTCTTGATGGCGTTATGCACATCTTCTTTAGCGGCACTAACTCCGCGCATCATATATCTGTTGTCCATTTCTATTTTTTATTTCTTTTATCTTCCTTTTTCTTCAGAGCAAGCATGGCTTGCGAAATTTATTATTTCCAAAACTCCCAACTTGCAAACGCCTGTAGAAGAAGCATCTCAAGACCGTTCTTTACGGTTGCTCCATGTTCCTTACCTTTCTTCATGAACAAGGTCTCGTCAGGATTATAGATAAGGTCGTAGAGTAGGGTATGGGTGTCCATAGCCTCATAAGGCAGGTCAGGACATTCCTCTGTCTTTGGATACATACCTAAAGGTGTGCAGTTTACAATAACATTGTATTCCTTTATCACCTCAGGTGTAATCTTATCATACTGTATGGTGTTTGCACGTTCGTAACGACTGACATAACAGGTTTCAAGTCCCAGACTCTTCAGTCCGTAGTTGATAGCTTTTGATGCTCCACCTGTTCCAAGGATGAGTGCCTTCTTATGGTATTTCTGCAACATTGGCTCAATGCTTCGTGTGAAACCGATAACGTCGCTGTTATAACCTTTCATCACCACATCATTACCCTTGTGAGTCACCTTCACAACATTTACGGCTCCAATAGCTCGTGCCTCAGGACTTAGCGAGTCAAGGTAGTTAATCACTTTCTCCTTGTAAGGGATAGTAATATTAAACCCCTTTAGCTCTGGGTTAGAAGCAATCACCTCAGGCAGAGTTTCTATATTAGGAATCTCGAAGTTGATGTATTCAGCATCAATACCTTCGTTAGCGAATTTCTCGTTGAAATAGTTTTTCGAGAAAGAGTGTCCCAGTGGAAAACCTATTAGTCCGTACTTGTCCATAATGATTCTATTTAGTCGCGAAATACATTGTGCATATTCCAAAAGTAAGTCTTCGGAAGCTTGCTTGGCTAAAGCCTGCTTTCTTAAGAATATCAGTAATCTCCTCACCTTGTGGGAAAGCCTCGATAGTAGCTGTGAGATAATCGTAGGCTCCACGGTCTTTTGATATTAGCTTACCTACTAACGGTAAGAAGGTGTGAGAGTATATCTTAAATAGCTGGTGCATAGGGAAACTTACTGGTTCAGATAGCTCCACAATGCTCAGATGACCACCTTTCTTCAGTACTCGGCACATCTCTTTCAATCCCTTGTCGAGATCTTGGAAATTACGAATACCAAATGCAGCAGTAACAGCATCAAAGGTCTCGTCCTCGAACGACAGGTTCAGACAGTCTTCCTTCTTGAAACTGATGATATCCTGTAGTCCTTCTTGGGCAACCTTCTTTCGGCCTATCTCCATCATACCCTCGCTGATGTCAGCACCCACAAGATGATCCAGATTTAACATCTTAGCCGAGAGAATGGCAAAGTCACCTGTTCCTGTGGCAATGTCAAGCATTGTCTTTGGAGCAAATGGTGCCAATTGCTTGATGGCTTTCTTACGCCAGCCCTTGTCAATATCCCACGACAGACGATGGTTAAGAGTATCATAGGTAGGGGCGATGTTGTCAAACATCTCCTCTACCAGTTTTCCTTTTTCACCCTCTTTGCCGTAGGGTCTAATGTTTTCCTGCTTATACACTATTCTGATATGTATTACTAATATTCTTTTCTATTCAAACGCTATCTGAAAACAGATTAACGCTTCAATGCAGCCAGACAGTCTGCCACATTCTTCTCAATACGTGCAGCAATATCACCTGTCTCTGTAGCCTTGTCAAACTTCTCGCCTGTGATATGCTCATACAGCTCGATATAACGGTCTGATACGCTCTCAGCATATTCATCTGTAATCTCTGGCATAGTCTGACCTGGCTCGTTCATGAAGTTATGCTCAATGAGCCACTGGCGTACAAACTCCTTTGAGAGCTGCTTCTGTGGTTCACCCTTAGCCAACTTCTCCTCATAGCCGTCAGCATAGAAATAACGACTTGAGTCAGGAGTGTGGATCTCGTCAATAAGATAAACCTTACCGTCACGCTTACCAAACTCATATTTGGTGTCAACCAAGATTAAGCCACGCTTAGCTGCTATCTCCTGACCACGAGCGAAGAGCTTACGTGTGTAATCTTCCATCACTGCATAGTCCTCAGCACTAACAATACCCTGAGCAATAATCTCTTCTTTTGAGATGTTCATGTCGTGACCCTCGTCAGCCTTTGTTGTAGGAGTGATGATAGGCTCTGGGAAACGCTCGTTCTCCTTCATACCGTCAGGAAGTTTAACACCACAAAGCTCACGACAACCGTTCTTGTACTCACGCCATGCGCTACCAGTGAGGATAGAACGAATAATCATCTCTACGCGGAAACCCTCGCATTTCAGTCCGACAGTTACCATTGGGTCTGGAGTAGCAAGTTTCCAGTTAGGGCAGATGTCGCTTGTTGCATCCAGAAATTGTGCTGCTATCTGGTTCAATACCTGACCTTTGAATGGAATACCCTTAGGAAGGACAACATCGAATGCTGAGATACGGTCGGTAGCTACCATTACCATCACGTCGTCGTTAATGTCATAAACATCACGTACCTTACCATGATAAACACTCTTTTGTCCATTGAAATGGAAATCTGTCTTAGTTAATGCTTTCATTTTTTTAGTCTTTTTATCTTAATTGATATTATCTTCTCCATTTGTTGTCACGCGTAACTTTATCTTGTCGCTATCCGACTTCTTGACGCGTTTATTCTTCCTTTCTTCAATCATGTCGTCAGCCATCTTCTTGTCGTAGGCCTCGTAGGCATTTACTATTCGTGTAACCAGTTTATGACGCACAATATCTTTCTTTCCCAGTTCCACAACGCCAATACCATCAATACCATTCAGAATGCGCAACGATTCCCTCAGACCACTCTTCTGTTCTCGTGGAAGGTCAATCTGTGTCAGGTCACCCGTAATCACCATCTTAGTGTTCCATCCCATGCGGGTAAGAAACATTCTTATCTGTTGCGGGGTGGTGTTCTGAGCTTCGTCAAGAATCACTACTGCATCACTAAGTGTTCGTCCACGCATAAATGCCAGAGGAGCAATCTGAATGATATGCTTAGCCATCATATCCTGCAGCTTGGTAGGAGGAATCATATCCTCCAATGCATCATACAATGGTTGCAGATATGGGTCAATCTTATCCTTCATGTCGCCAGGGAGGAAACCTAATTTTTCACCAGCCTCAACAGCAGGACGACTGAGGATAATACGTTTCACCTGTTTGTCTTTTAATGCCTTTACGGCTAAGGCAATGCTGAGATAAGTCTTTCCCGTACCTGCTGGACCAACAGCAAACACCATATCCTTCTTCTCAAACTCATCAATCAGCTTCTGCTGGTTCTCGCTTCTGCTCTTTATCGGACGTCCCGAAATACTATAAACGAGGACACCCTTCACCGCATCAGCCTTCGTTTGTCGGCCTTTAATGATGTCAAGAATGTCCTCGGCGTTTATCGTATTATATTTTAGCACATGCTTGCGCATGGTTTCAATGTCTTCCTCAGCCTTGGCCATTTCCTCCTCGTCGCCAAGAATCCTAATCACATTGTCCCTTGCCACAATCCTGAGCTTAGGGAAAAGTGATTTTATCATCACAAGATGACAGTTGTTGACACCATAAAAAGTTACTGGGTCAATATCTTCTAAAACAATATGTTTCTCTATCAATGTAATATTACTTAATTTTGGATGCAAAAATACAATAAAAAAGTGAAATCAGCAAAAAAAAATAGTATCTTTGCATTCGATAAAAAAAGAAAGATGAAAATATCAAAAAATAGATATCTCCAAGGCTTCGGATTCGTAGTTGTCATTTTGGCAATCATCAGATGTGCATGTCCACAGGTTGCCGACAGTAACCGTGTTGAAACGAAACAACCAACAGTTGTCGATAGTCTTGCTTGCGATTCTGATTCTATAGCTAAAACACCATTGCTGCCTTCTCGATTCTTAAAGGCTGATGGCACACCAGTGAAGAACCGTATTCTCAGTGTTCCTCATTTCGGCAATGCCTTTCCTGATAAGAATGACGTACAGCTTGTTGCCGCTAATAAATATGGTGTGAAACCTGTACTCGATGATAAGGAAGCAGAAAAACGTAAGAACGAGCTTACATATGTGGGCTCAAACCCATATTTCCATGTTGATCGTCTTCGCACATCCATTCCTTATCTTGTGCCTCGTGCATCTATACTCCTTCAGGAAATCGGTCGTAACTTCTTTGATAGTTTGCAAACAAAGGGTGTACCGCTTCACAAGATAATAGTAACCAGTGTTATGCGCTCTAAGGCTGATGTGCAACGCCTGCGCACCCATAACCAGAATGCCACAGAGAACTCATGTCACCTCTATGGTACCACCTTCGATATTTGCTATAATCGTTATAAAACTGTTGAGGCTCCAGGTGAACACCGAAGAGTAGTAACCAACGACACCCTGAAATGGATTCTCTCTGAGGTTCTTAATGATATGCGCAAGCAACAACGTTGTCTCGTTAAATACGAGGTTCACCAAGGCTGCTTTCATATTACTGTTAACTAACTTATTTTTCTCCATATCCACAACACGACAACTGCACCAAGAACGCAGAAGGCAAAGTTGGTGATATAGCCCTTACCAAAGAGTTCTATATTAAGAAGATGACTGATAAGGGTTCCTGCATAGCTACCAATGATACCCACAAAAAGGTTCATACAGCAACCTTTGCCTTCACCACTCATTAACTTGTTTGCAATATAGCCAATCAGAATACCTGTAAGTATTGGCCATGCTGTAAAATCTGCAATGTGATCAAACATACTATTTATTTTTTAATATAAACAAATTCAACCCAGCCATAGGGACGTCCTATACTCTGCTGTTCATGAATATAATTCTCCACACACCTTAGAGTATCATTTTTAAAACTTAAAATCTTCATTATATTTGGAGAAGACCATTTGGGATTATTGCATACGATATAACATCCTTTTGATACTTTTCCAACATTCTTGTAAATGAAAGTGTCAGGTTTTTCTTTTGTTAAATAGTAGCTATTACTGATTCTTACAGTATCATGTAATCTCTTAAACTCGCAAATCGTTATTAGATTTTTTTTATGGAATTCCAGTTCATTATGATAATATTTTGAACATATAGGTTTTATTAGAATCCATTTGGTATTTTCTAACTGTTTTAGGGTAACTGTATCAGGTTTAGCTGCTTCCCATGCTTTTTGTTTCTCAGGCCAGTTTTCTTTTTCTTTTTGCCATTCTTCATTAAGTTCTTTAAGAGTATCATCATAAGTCTTTTCTCTTTGATATTCAGTAATAAAGTTAGGCCTCTTTACCTGATCCCTTTTGTTACTACAAGTAATGGTCAGCATTGCGGTAACCACTATCAATGAATATAATTCTTTTCTCATATGTTTTTAAGGTATAAGTAGGTTGAAATTCGAAAATAGTTCTCCCTCTCCTTTTGGAGAGGGGTGGGGAGAGGCTTCCACATTGGGGTGTGGTGAGGTTTCTTATTTCTCTTTTGGCAACACAACATTAAGTATTACTGCCAGCAGGAATACTATTGCAACACAGTTTTCGGCAAAGATAGTCTGTACAATCTGTGGGAAGATTGAGAAAAGACCTGTAGCCTGTGTGAAGCCGATTCCAACACTCAATGACAGGGCAACGATAATCATGTTACGATCAGAGAAACCACATTTTGCCATCATACCGAAACCGGCAAACATGATAGAACCAAACATGATAATGGTACTTCCACCAAGAACAGCTTGTGGTATGGTAGTGAGAACAGTACCAACGGCAGGGATGATACCTCCAAGAATCATTATGCAAGCTCCTGTGGCAATGGCGAAACGGTTAACAACTCCTGAGATGTTTGCCAAACCAACATTCTGACTGAATGAGGTGATAGGGGTACAGCCAAAGGCACCAGCAATAGAGCTGATAAAACCATCACATGAGATGCTGGCTCCAAGTTCCTTGTCTGTAGGAAGACGATGCAATGCGCCAGAACAGAGAGCACTGGTATCACCAATCGTTTCTGTTGCTGATACCATATATATTGCTATGATAGAAAGGATGGCTCCTATATTGAATTCAGGCTTGAAAGGTAATATCTGTGGCAAGGCAACAATACCCACATTACTTAAACCAGAGAAATCAACCATTCCCATACATACTGCAAGGATATATCCAACAATAAGACCGATAAGTACTGATAATGAACGGATTATACCACGAGCAAATACCTGACAACACAGACAGGTGAGAAGGGTTACAGAACCTAATATCCAGTTGTGAAGAGCACCGAAGTCGGCTGCTCCCTGACCTCCAGCAAATGAGTTAGCACCAATAGGTAACAGTGAGAAACCTATGGCAGTTACTACTGTTGCAGCTACAATAGGTGAGATGATGCGTATCCAGTAACGGGCAAGAAGACCTAATACACCTTCAACAAGACCACCAACGATAACGGCACCAATCAAAGTACCCATTCCCTGACTTGTGGCAATGAAAATAGATAGTGAAAGGAAGGTAAAGCTTATACCCATGACAATAGGCAATCGTGAACCAATTCGCCATATAGGATATAGCTGAATGAATGTTCCCAATCCTGCAATGATCATACAGTTCTGAATAAGAACAGCACTAAGAGCTGGGTCTGTACCTACGATGTTGGCAAGGATAATGATAGGAGCGATGTTTGATACAAACATTGCCAACACGTGTTGAAGTCCGAAAGGAACGGCCTGCGCCATAGGTACGCGACCGTCAAGCTGATAAAGGTTGTTTTTGTTTGACATGATTGTTTTTTATATGGCTTTTATATTTGTTTTTCCAAGTGAGATCTCAGGTTGTTCACGAAAACGAATAGTTTGTGTTTCCCAGTCCATATTTTCTATTATGGCTATTGATTCAAGGCGGAAACCTTCTTCACGAAGCATTCTGCCACCTTTCTGCTGACCTTTTTCTATTGCCACGCCAATACCGGCAACTTCACCTCCAGCCTGATGCACAAGGTCGATAAGAGCATGCATGGCTTGTCCGTCAGCAAGGAAGTCATCAACTATCAGCACTTTTTCTCCTGCGTTAAGATACGGACGTGAGATAAACACATTATTCATTTTCTTATGAGTAAAGGAATATGCTTGCGACATATATTTGTCGTCGGTGCTATTGGCGGTCTCACTTTTCTTGGCAAACACAACCGGAACATCGTATAAGTCGCCTAAGAGAGTAGCAATGGCAATACCGCTTGCTTCGATGGTAAGCACCTTGTTCACTTCCACTCCCTTGAACCTGCGCTTAAACTCATACGCCATCTGGCGCATAATGTCAATCTCGATTTGATGGTTAAGGAAGTTGTCAACCTTCAGAATGTTTCCTGGCTTAATTACGCCATCCGTTAAAATCTTTTCTTCGAGAAAATTCATGTTAGATAGATTTATAATTATATTTTCTGCAAAATTACTTAAAAACGAGTGCAGAACAAAATAAACTCGTTTATTTTTTATGCCGAGTGCATTGTAATTTATCAAAAGTTACTTAAAGTCGAGAGAAATGCAAAATTAAAGCTTGCTTTTATTTTCATTTCCGGGCTCACCCGTAATTCCCTGTGTTAGGAAGAAAACCAGAAAAATGTGGAATGTGGAATTTGGAATTTGGAATTAGTTGCCCAAAGGGCAATTATTGAGTTATTCAATGTTGAATTTATTTAAGGAAAATAGAAAGCAAGGCTCTAATGAGCCTTATTATGTTCTTACTTGCTTTCTTTTATAAATGCAAGCATTTAACAAGAAATCAAGTAATTCCATCTCCACTTCGTGGTTGCTTTCTTATGAAAATGCAGCAAAGCTGCTAAAATTACGCTACGCGTATAAAATATTTTATGCCGAAGGCAATTTTGGCGCAAAGCGCCCTATTTTCTAAGAAGATGATAGGCTTTAGCCTAATGAGTTTATGATGCAGGCTGTTGAAAACTTGTTTTCATAAAGACAGCAGCATAAAATCATTAAAAGAGCAGAATGCTCTTATCATCTTCATTTTCTTTATTATAAAATTGACTTTCCCTTCGGTCGATGACCTTCGGTTCAAAGTTCAAACTTCAAAGTTCAATAGCGCAGCGCAACTTCGTTGACTGCAAGCGAGTGCATTGTATTTATTAGCGGATTCTAATTCCGAGGTTAAGATTAAAGTTCAGTGGCTTATCAGTATAGTGTGATTCTATACTACTGCCATTCTTGAAGTAATAGCTTACGCCAGGTTCAGCAAACAGACTGATATGTTTTCCTGCTTGATATTCTATACCAGCTGCAGCATTGGTACTGAATATCAGATTGTTATCATGTACGTTCTCGGTACTTGTATTAGTCTTATTCGCTTCCTTTTTAGTGCTTTCTTTCAGTCCTTTCACCAGCTTTTCAGCCTTTCCACCAGCTATAAGATATAGGTTGAAATGTTTAGTTTGCCATAAGTTATAGCTCAAGCTAACAGGAATACCAATATAGTGTAGTTTTTGTTTGCTATTCGTTGATGAAATATTGTTGTAGCTGCTGAAATCAGATTGCAGATACGAATAAGTGATACCCGAAAGAATGCTCCAACGTTTGTTGATGGCATGTCTCACAGATAATCCAAAACGAATAGGGTGGTGGTGATTTACATTAGTGATAGTAGGAGAGACTGATGATATTAAATCAGGATTATTATCCCTCCATACTGGTTCGCAATCAAGAACATAGTAATTACTGTATTCTCCTTCTGATCCAAATCCAGCATTACCAACTATCATATTTCCATAGTAAACACCAAAAGACGTATTGCGTTGAGCGTTGAACGTTGAACGTTGGATGGCACTTGACGCTTGACGATCAGTATTGACGAGGGAAGCAACGTTTGGCATCTGGTATTTATTGGCATTTGCCTCTTCCTTAGAATCTTGCTGTTCTTCCTTTGTCGTTTCTTCCTTTACATAATTTACTTGTTCTTCTTTAATTTCTGTTTTTGAGTCTTGAGAGTTTTGGGCGCAAAGAGCCAAGTATTTTCCTTTGAATGTTAAATGTTGAACAGTATTTATTTTTTCAGATACATCATGATGTTCGTATGTTTCTGTTCCTTCTTCAGCTTTTGTCTTAGAGTCTTGAGAGTTTATTTTAGAAATCTGTTGTTGCACGTTCCATGTGTCTTTTTTTAGATAGATAGTGGTGCCAACAATGAATAATACTACAGCAGCAACGGCAATGATACGTTGTGGTGTGATGCCAATGACACGTGCTTTCTTTGGTTGTGCAACAGGCATGACACCTCTACGCGACATCTCTTTCTTGATGTCGTCGAGCAGACCCTCAGGAGCTTTACGAGAAGAGCTTTGTGAAAGGTCCTTCAGATGTTTCATCCAATCTTTGTTCATACCTGTTTTCGTTTGTAATCCTTAATTAGTCGCGCCAACATATTCTTGGCTCTATGAAATTGTGATGCAGACGTGTCGGGCTTAATACCCATCATCTGTGCAATCTCTTTGTGACTTTTTCCCTCTATCACATATAGATTTAGAATTGTTCTGTATCCAGTGGGTAGCTGTGCTACAAGATAGTTTAATGTGTCAGCACTAAGTCCTTCAGTATCAGGTGTTTCATCGGGAATGTCAGGCGGTTCGTCGGCCACAAGTGGAGCATTCCCTTTTTGTTTTCTGAGAAACTGCAGACTCTCGTTGATAACAATTCTTGTTGTCCATGCTTTAAGAGAACCCTTACCACGATATTCAAATTGATTTATTTGAGTAAATATCTTAATGAAGCTCTCTTGCAACACATCTTTCAGATCATCGTCATTGACGATATATCGGGCGCATACAGTAGTAAGATAGTCAGCATATTCGGCATACAACTTATCCATCGCCAAAGCGTTGCCTTGGCGAAAAAGTTGTACGATGGCTTTTTCTTTATTATTTCCGAATATATTCATTTCAGTTCCGTAGCTATTATGCAAACGGAATTTTCACTGTTTTATTATTACCGTTTCTGCATTTCCTCCTTCCTTTACATCTTAAATACAAAGGTAATAAAAACCTTGCATGTGCATAATCTTTTTTTTTTATTTCATGCAAGGTTTTAGTTAACACGTCATTTAATAGGCAGATACGCGAAAGTAAATATTTAAATTAATAGAAAATGAAAAAGTTAAGTATTATTTCAGTGTTTGTTTGCTGTTTAGCAGCTTTGTGTTTAACATCGTGCAATAACGACGATAGCCCAAGAGGTCTCACCCCGGAAGAAGTAAAGACAGCCTTCTTGACAGTAAAGGGTAGTTACGACGGTGATCTTATATATGAGAAAAAAGCCGAAGGAACAGCCAAACCAGGTAAGCCAACCTTGGATACTCTCAAGATCTCATGGCAGATAGATACCGATTCAACAATGCTTATAAAGTCGTTCCCATCAAAGTTGTTGGCTACATATATTACTGATAAAAACCTTAGTGCTACTCTTGCAGAACAACCAAACAGTGATATAAAATGTTATATCGGTTTTTATAGTATGTCACCAGTAGCATTTATCATTAATCCTGTGGCTCCAGCCTTTAATGTCAACTATGGAGGCAAAGACCATAAGGTACAGGTCGCTTTTAATGTTAACAGTGTTTATTCTTTCGGAGCATATAATTCCACAAAGAAACTGTTACAGATGCAGATTGTCGAGGCAGCCATTTACATCGATGGCAAATACGAAAAGGCAATGCTCGATACCGCTGTACCATTTGTGTTGAGTGCGAAGCGATAAAATACCTTTTCCGTCCTTTCTTCTAAAGGACATGAGTTAATGAAATAAAACAAAGTCTCTTGCAGCCGCAAGAGACTTTGTTGTTTCTTATTTTATACTTTTCAGAATAGCCAAGAGGTGATCCCAAACCATCTGTACAGTAGGGATGTGCAGACACTCGTCTGGAGTATGAACGAAACGAAGGGTAGGACCGAAGCTAATCATGTCGAGCTGTGGATAACGCTCAGAGAACAGACCACACTCAAGACCAGCGTGGATACCCTTAACGATAGGCTCCTTACCAAAGAGCTCCTTGTATGTCTCACGGCTAATCTCAACGAGCTTAGAGTTAGGATTCATCTTCCATGCAGGATAACCATCATTCTGGATAACCTCAGCACCAGCAAGCTCGTAAACGGCCTTTACAGAGTTGCACATATTGTCAAGGTTGCTCATCACGTTAGAACGCTGACTTGCTACGATAACAACCTTGTCTTCCTCGCTCTGTACACTTGCTGTGTTGCTTGATGTCTCTACCATATATGCAAGAGCCTCGTCCTGGCACATAGCAAACACACCATTGTCAACAGCCTGAACGGCACGGATAAGGTTTGTTGATGTAGCCTTTGGCATAACAGTCTGAGCATCAGCTGATGCCATAGCCCATACCATATTTGTGTCAGTAACATGATACTCGTCTTCAACCTGCTTGGTAAACACGTTCCAGTCTGCCATAACAGCATCTTTCTTATCTGCTGGGATAGCGAAGATAACCTTACCGTCACGAGGAATAGCATTGTGCATCTTACCACTGTTCCACTGAGCAAGACGAAGGTCAAGCTTATCCTGCTGCATATAGAGGAAGCGAGCAAGAATCTTGATAGCATTAGCACGCTTCTTGTCGATATCATCACCAGAGTGACCACCAACAAGACCCTTGATAGATGCCTCCATAAAGAAATGACCTGCAGGAGCAGCCTCACGCTTGAAGTTAAATGTAGCAACAGTAGAACGACCACCAGCACATGAAACAAAGATCTGACCCTCATCCTCAGAATCAAGGTTGATGAGGTAGTTACCAGTCATAAAGCCAGCTTTCATACCACTTGCACCAGTAAGCTGAGTCTCTTCGTCACGAGTGAACACACACTCAATAGGACCATGCTCAATATCGTTGCTTGCCAAGATAGCAAGCTCAATAGCACAACCAATACCATCGTCAGCACCAAGAGTAGTACCCTTAGCGTGCAACCACTCACCATCAACATAAGTCTGGATAGGGTCCTTGTCGAAATCAAACTCTACATCAACAAGCTTGTCGCATACCATATCCATATGACTCTGCAGGATAACGGTCTCGCGATTCTCGAAACCCTTAGTAGCAGGCTTGCGGATAAGCACGTTACCTGTCTCGTCAACTTTTGTCTCTAAACCGTGGCTCTCACCAAACTGGCGGAGATATTCAATCATTTTCTCTTCGCGCTTAGAAGGGCGAGGAATTTTGTTAATTTCAGCAAACTGCTCGAACACGCAAGCAGGTTTTAATTCTACGTTACTCATAGTGTATAATTTTTATTGATATAATTCAAAAAATACTATTTTTTTTTGGATATTCGCTCCTTTAACATTACCTTTGTCCATGAATAATGCCTTCCGAGGCACTGCAAAAGTAATAAAAATGCTGAAATTAATTCTTTTAAGCGTGTTAATAATTGCTATATGTATAGCATTACTGAGTGTGAAAGTTATTTTTCGCAAGAATGGTAAGTTCGATTCTCAGCATATACACGACAGCCCTGCAATGCGTAAGCTCGGCATCCACTGTGTGGTTGACCAAGACAAGGAGATGCGTAGAAAGGGCAGGAAGAGAGATAAATAGTGAATATTGAAATATAATAAAAAAATACAATGAAGAAAAACATTTTCCGCAGCGTTGCTATTGCTGCAACAGCTACTTTGATGCTCGCCTCATGCGATCAGTCAACTCCTAAGATGGATGCAAAGGCAGAAACACCTGCTGCACCTTCAGACCTTAAAATTGCTTATGTTGAGGTTGACAGTATTATGTCACAGTATAAGTTCTGCAAGGACTATTCTTTGATTCTACAGAAGAAGGGTCAGAATATCCAGAACACCCTCGCACAGAAGAATCAGGCTTTGCAGGCTGCAGCTGCTAACTTCCAGCAGAAACTTCAGCAGAACGCCTACACACAGGAGCAGGCACAGGCTATCCAGGCAGGCTTGCAGAAGCAGAACAACGACCTGCAGGCTTTGAACCAGCGTCTCAGTGCTGAGTTCCAGACAGAAACAGATAAGTACAACAATGCTCTTCGTGATAGCATTCAGCACTTCTTGAAGGTTTACAACAAGGACAAGAAGTATAGCATGATCCTCAGCAAGGCAGGTGACAACCTTCTTTATGCTGACAAGGCTCTTGATATCACCAACGAGGTTATCGCTGGTCTGAATAAGGCTTACAAGCCAGCTCCTGCTAAGAAAGAAGCTGATAAGAAATAAGAAATGAACCGTAAGGAAAGATATACATATATCTTGAATTATTTTAAGGAGACGCTACCAAATGTTGCTACAGAGCTTAATTTTGGTAGCGCCTTCCAGTTATTGGTGGCTACTTTGCTTTCTGCACAATGCACCGACAAGCGTGTGAACGAAGTAACTCCAGAACTGTTTCGTCATTATCCCGATGCCGAAACAATGTCGAAGGCTTCCTTCGAAGACATATTAGAATATGTAAAATCGGTGAGCTATCCCAATGCCAAATCACAGCACTTGCTTGAGATGTCACAGAAACTTGTGAAAGACTTCAATGGGGTAGTTCCTTCAACAACAGAAGAACTAACTACATTGGCTGGTGTAGGTAGAAAAACAGCCAATGTAGTTCAAGCGGTATGGTTTGGCAAACCCACATTAGCCGTAGATACACATGTATATCGTGTTAGTCATCGACTCGGACTTGTTCCAGAATCAGCTAACACACCAACCAAGGTAGAGGACTACCTCATGAAAAACATACCCCTTTCCGATGTGTCACGTGCCCATCACTGGCTCCTTTTGCATGGTCGATATGTATGCAAAAGCCTAAAACCCAACTGCAGTAACTGCCCCTTTGCTGAAATATGCCCAAGCGCAGATGCTAAATCATAAAAGAATTAAGAAAATGTGAGTAACTCATTTTCTTCATAATTTTATTCGTTAGTTCCAATGGTTACCTCCTTCGCTTTTATGCTTGCACCAACTTCGTTGACCGCAAGCGCTCAGTCAGTGACCTTCGGTTCAAAAAGTTCAAACTTCAATGTTCAAACTTTAATAGCGAAGCGCCAACTCTCGCTCTGCTCTCTCCAAATCCTCAGGAGTATCTATTCCAACAGTCTCGATATCAGTGAGTCCCACCTTTATCTTAAAGCCATTCTGTAACCATCTTAGCTGTTCAAGACTTTCAGCAATCTCAAGAGATGACTGTGGCAGTTGAGTTATCTTTCTAAGCACATCTCTGCGATACGCATAAATACCCAGATGCTTCAGGAAAGGGTAGTGGTCAAGCCATTCAGTCTGCTCCTTACCACGAACAAAAGGAATGATAGAACGACTGAAATACATAGCGAAGTTGTTGTTGTCAACAACAATCTTAGGACTGTTAGGATTAGCAACAGCATCCATACTTGTAAAAGGCTTACCGAGAGTAGCTATCTGTGTCTCTTCATCATCGAAGCAGCTGCATACAGTTTTAATCTGACTTCTCTGAATAAATGGTTCGTCACCCTGTATGTTCACAATAACATCATAGTCACCACCAATCTTTTCAATAGCCTCTTCAATGCGGTCGGTACCACTCTTATGATCAGTACGTGTCATAACCACCTTACCGCCAAATTCTTTCACGCAATTATAAATACGCTCGTCGTCAGTAGCCACACAAGCATCATCAAGAACCGATGTTACCTGTTCGTAAACACGTTGTATCACAGGCTTCCCTCCGAGTAATGCCAATGGTTTGCCGGGGAAACGAGTAGAAGCATAGCGTGCTGGAATCAATCCTATAAATTTCATCTTTTTTATTTTTTGTATTGGGGCTCTCATAGATCCCCATGGTAATTTATGTTCGCATTAGCGCATCCTATACATGCGCTTTCATGCAAATTTAACCATTTTTTCTGTAACAAGTCCAAATATTCCCAAAAATCTCATTTTTATAACACGATTCTTTTTAAGAAGAACCAAGAAAAACACGGGTCACTCGCAAAATCCTGTGTTGAGAGTTAAAATATACTCTGTATAATAGTTCATAATCAAAAGAAATAAGTAGCCTCCCCCATCC
>R22__coassemble_579_pt1 | contig 22962 bp, 11 predicted proteins | sample R22__metabat2_high_PE_007 | metagenome-assembled genome bin R22
CCATGAGAGGGGGAGGATAGGGCGGGGACGAGAGAGCGAAAAAAAGGGTATAATATGGTTGATGTGGAGGTGGAATTTGCTGAGAATGTTGAGGTGAAATTAGCAAAAAAATGGCGTTAATAAATTATAATTTAAAGCGAAAATAGATTGCTTTGATATTGAATGATAAGTTTTTGATTACCAAAATGTTATTATTTTTCGATTAATTAATATTTTAAGGTTTTACCGTAACGTTTTCTGAAGAAATTTTGGTTTTTAAATTGGTAGCGTAACAAAAACTGAACTCTTGTCTTTTGTGAACGGAAAAACATTAAACGAATGTTAAAACTAATCATTTGTTTGTTACGTTTTTGAGCTAAGTTGTTGAAAACCAAAAAGTTATATCTTGTAATTTTATTTGAACTTAAAGGAAAAGTAGGTGTTTATTAATTTCTTAATTCTTTAAAATGCCCATAAAATCGCAGTTTTGCGCGTTTGTCGATAGTGGTAAATCTTTGGTTTAGGGTAGTCTCGGAACAAAACGATGACGAGTTTTAACATATTTTTAAAGAATTGTTTGGTTAAAGGCAAGTTTTCTGCTATCTTTGTAATGCATTTAGAAAAGCAGTCGTTTGAACAAAAGATAACCTATTATATATGGCAACAGAAAAGACAGAAAAGAAGGCAACAACAAAGGGTGCTTCTAAGAAAAAACGCCAGATAACTCCGATCAACGAAGAGAACGGAATTATCCAGCCTATTGTATTTACCATGATGCGTCAGAGCTACAGTAAGATTCAGAATCGAGCTGTTGTATGTGTCGTTGACAAACTTCAGAATGTGTTCCACGATATGTTGAATCGTGGTATTAAGCGTTTTGAGGATATTCAGACTTCTGAGATTATCAATGACAAGGGGTTGTCTATAAAGATAGGTTTTAATGAGTTTGGTGTTACACCAAATGAATATCCTGATTTGCGTACTGCATTGAAGAATTTAGCCATGATTCCTGTGGAAATTCCTTATAAGAGTGCAGAGGGTAGGATGTATGACCGTTATACAAATATGTGTGATGTGTATATTCCTCGAGATACTTATAGTAAATTTGTGATTATTACTATCGAACGAGAAGTTGCGCAGCGCTTGATATCTATGGAATTTGGTTATCAGAATCTTTATAAGACTGTTGTTGTAAATAACTGTAAGAATAAGTATGCTCAACGTATGTATATGATATGTACTGCATGGCAGAATAAGGGTAAGGTTATAATGCGTACAGATGAGTTCCGTAAGTTGTTGGCTATAGATAATATGTATCCAGAGTTTAGACATGTACGTTCTCGTGTATTGGAACCAGCTAAGAAGGAACTTGAAGAACTTGCTTCTGCCGAAGGTGCTGATTGCTATTTTGATTATAATCTTATTTATTTAAATGGCAGAAAGAAGGGAGAGCCTGATCAGATAGAGTTTACCATTATGAAATCTAAGAAGAATGTGACAGATTCATATGTAGGTAATCTTGAAGTGATTCGTAGAAATTATGACGAGATGCTACGACGACACTTTAAATTTACATCTCAGGAGTCGGCAAAATATAGTTCACGTATTACAGCTGAGAATTATACTCAGGCACTTGAGAAGCTTCAGACAGTCTATATGTATGTTAATGATTTGAATAATGGTATTCAAAATGCTAAGGCATATGCAATGAGAAGCCTTGACAATTTCTTTGCGGAAAAAGAAAAGGCAGTGGAGGTATAAGCTAAGCTTCGCAATGTGGAATTTGGAATGTGGAATTAGTCGCCCTATGGGCGATGTAGATTTATCCAATTAAAATAGGAGGGGAAACGCTTGAGGGTATTTTTACGCTTGAGCGTTTTTTTTTGTTTAAACATGGAGCGCTTGAGCTGGAAATTAAACGCTACAGCGTGATTTTGTAGTGGATATATTGCTGAAGAGTGGGAGGGGGCTTGAAAATAAGAAATTAATAAATGAATGTTAAAAGATATCATTGATATGTTCCGCTTAGTTATTTTATTAATTTTTTCATTTGTTATTTTGTGAGAAATAGAATAGGGGGGGATAATTGAAATCTTATAAATAATTCAAGTTTTGCATGCTCAGTAGATATACAAGTTTAAGAGTTTAAAAGTTTAAGGAGTTTAAACTTTGAATAGAACTTTTTGAACTTCGCTTTTTGAATACTTGGAATTGTCCTCTATCTCCGCCACTGAAAGCGGCATAACTCCCTTTTACTTCCTCTATCTTCTGAACTTACGAAAGTTCAGTAAAATAATAAGAGAGTAAAATAAGAAATAAAAAAAATTAATTTATTTTTTATTTAATAGAATATTTACACAAGTCAATTGCAGCATGAAGAATACCTGCTTCAAATTTATTTGTGGAGAGAATTATATTATAGCGATTCATTATAGATAACGTGGATACTATGGTTATGTTGTTAGCAGTTTAACTTTTTTGATTATACTGGCTTGGTGACATAACCTTTTGATTATACTGGCTTGGTGATATGCCAAAGTGCTTCTTAAAGATGGTGCTGAAGTATTTGGCATTGCTGAAGCCAGACTGTGAAGATGCTTCTATGACAGATTGACCTTGGCGGAGCAGTGTAGCTGCATGTTCGAGGCGTAGCAGACGAATGAAATCCTGTGGTGTTTTACCTGTAAGATTTTTCAGTTTGCCGTAGAAGAGTGTTCTACTCATCGCCATTTCACGACATAGTTTGTTGATGTCGAAGTCTTCGTCAGAGATATTATCTATTACGAGTTGTGTTGCACGGTTTATGAACTGCTGATCGTCGGCGTTGATTTCTGCTGGTTCTTGAGTCGTTGCTTCTTCTTTAGTTGTTGTTTCTTCTTTAATAGATGCTTCCTGAGTTTTGCCTTGTACCATAGCAATTGCTTTAGCAAGATAATATTTGCTAAGGCGGCGGCGGTTTTGCAGCATACTATCAATCTTTGTACGTAGGATTTCTGGGTCGAATGGTTTGGTGACATAGTCGTCGGCGCCCAGTTGTAATCCATTGATCATGAAGTCTTTACCTGATTTTGCTGTGAGCAAGATAACAGGCAGCCAGCTTGTGTTGGCATTTTCTTTTATGTGGTTACATAGTTCTGTGCCTTGCATTCCCGGCATCATGACGTCGCTGACCACGATGTCGTATGTGCCTTGACTCTGCAGGAATTCTAAAGCCTTTTCGCCACTTTCAACAGTTGTTATGTTATAGAAGTTCTGGAAAGCCATTTGTATGTAGTTGCGCAGTTCTTCGTTGTCATCGACAAATAGAAGTGAGTCTTTAGTTGTTTTTGGCTCATATATTGTGTTTGTTGTTGCGCTTTGTTGGTTTTCGTGTGTTGTTTGTTCTGTAGTTATATTGTTTATTAATTCTTTGTCTATGGTTGTTGGCAATGGTTTGAGTGTGAATACGGTACCTTGTCCTTCCTTACTTTCGAAGGTAAGTGATGCATTCATTTTCTCAGCCATGTGTCTTGTAATCATAAGTCCGAGTCCAGTACCAGTTTCTTTTCCGCTTATAACGTTTGTTGCACGGAAGAATAGGCCGAATATTCCTTTCTGATCTTTTTTAGGGATTCCGATGCCAGAGTCTTTTACCTTTAATGCAATCTCGCCATTTTCTTCGACAGCACTTATTTCTATACTACCATTTTCTGGTGTATATTTAATTGCATTTGAAATGAGGTTTTCAAGGATGACCTCTACGATGCTTTGATCAATCCACACTTCGGTTTCAACACAAGAACCAATAGTGATGGTTTGTTTTTTCTGTTTAGCAAGAGTTTCGAAGCGTTCAATCTCGTGATGCAAGAACGGTTTTAAAGCCACTTGCTGAACATTTATCTTTATGTTTTTGCTGTCATATTTCTGAATATCAAGCAATTGTGTGACCATCTTCATCAGTTTGTCACCATTGCGTTGTGCCATTTTCAGGAATTTCTTACTTTGCTCGCTCAGTTCTTTGTCTTTAGCCATATCGTTTAGAGGGGCGAGAACAAGACTTAGCGGTGTGCGTATGTCGTGAGCTGTATTTACAAAGAAGTTTATCTTGTCGTCGTAGTATTTTTTTTCAAGTTTATTACGGTATATGCGCCATACGAGCCAGCCAATGCTGCTAAGTATGAGGAAATATATAAACCAGGCGATTGGTGATGAGTACCAAGGGTGTGCTACGTTTATTTCAAGTTGTTTCTGGTCGATGATGCGTCCATCGGTTTTGCTTACAGCTTTGATGTGAAGAGTGTAGTTTCCTGGTGGCAGGTTTGTGTAGCGAAGTGCTCGTAGTGTAGGCATATAAAGCCACTCTGTATCGAATCCTTCAAGTTGGTACATGTATTGTATATCGTGTTGGAAACGATAGTTTATACATTCGAATCCCAGCTCGAATGTGTTTTGGTTGAAAGAAAGGTTTATTTCACCTTTCAACAGTTCGTCGTGCAGTTTCTTTATTGTTTTGTCGCTTAATCCTTTTTCGCCAGCAGCAGGTGTGAGTCGGTTGATGTTGAGATGAGCTGTATAGCTTAGCATTGATGGGGTGGTGTTGCTAAGAATAACGGCACCGTTGTTTCCACCAAAGGCAACACGATTGTCTTTCAGTAATGCGCATGCCATACGGTTGTATTCTTGATCCATACCTTTTACCATACTCATATTGCTGAGGGTGTAGTCGGCATTTATCATAGAAAGACCCTTGTCTGTTGAAACATACAAGTGTCCTTTTCTGTCTTGCAACAGGGCAGCAACCGAGTTTGATGGCAGTCGGTTTGCAGTGGTCAGGTTTTTCAATATCTGGCGTTTTTTCAGATTATAAAGATAAACACCGCCACCATCGGTTCCTATCCATATATTGTCTTTATCTTTGAACACCATTGACTTGATAAAGCTGTTCACCTCTTTATTCATGAATTCCTTAGCGGTGAAATAGGCTGTTTGTTCGCCTGTTCTTTTGTTTATGACGAAAAATCCGTTTGGTGTGCCTGCCACCATTCTGTCTTTGTCGAGAGGGGTCAGGCACTCGGCAGCATAGATGGGGAAGTATGTTGCTTTGCCGTTGTGAACGTAGCCCAACTGTCCTTCAATATTGCCTATCCAGAGGTCGCCATCAGCGTCTTTCATTACAGTTGTGACGTAGTTGGCGTTGAAATTTCCTTTTCTTACTGAATAAGCTTCTTGTGCTGTTCCGTTGCTTGAAACCTGATAAACACCATTACCATAGGTGCCCACGAAAACGCTTGATGAGCCGTTAGGGGTAAGCGTTAGCAGTACTTTATTCTGTAGTGTGTGCTGCCATTTTTTTGTTTTAGCATTATATATGCTCAGACCGATATTTGTTGCCAGCCATAATGTTCCGTCGCTTGTTTCGCAAATGTCGTTAACGGCGTTGTTAATGAGTGATTGTGAGTTTTGATATTCATGCTGGAAGAACTCTACCTGAACTGATCTTGGATAAGCAACGTCAACACCACCTGTGTATGAGCCAACCCAGATGTTCTGGTTACGATCTACGCATAGGGTGTATATTCCGTTTCCCGTCAGAGCGTTTCCTGTTTTGTCTTCGGCATTAAGGAAAAGAGTTGGCGATAGTGTTTTGCGGTTCATTTTATATACACCGGCACCGTCAATACCCACTAACATTGTTTGTGAGTCATAGGGGGTGAATGCTCTGATAGGGTTTTCTGGTACGTTGGCTAAAGAGCTCATATTGAGCCATTTATGGTGAAGATAATCATACACCTTTACTCCATGAGCCAGTGTTCCTAGCCACAAGAACCCCGTCTTACTGTCGTAATATATTGTTTGAACATTATATTTCTCAGAGCCTTTGAGAATTGTCTTTTTATTGCCATTAACTATCAGCACACCATTGCCGAGAGCGCAGGCAACGGCATTGCCCATTTTGGTAATGTCGTAGGCTCTGTCTTTGTTATACACCATTATAGCCTTATCGTCCTTAAGTTGATAAACGCCTCGTCTAAGCGCCAGCCATAATGTGCCATCAATGAATATGCGGTTTAGTTCGATGTCGCCCTGTAAATATTTACTCAGGGCGTATGTTATATCAAATCGTCCCAAGTCGGTATTGTATGCATATATGTTACCTTTATTGTCGTAGGCATACAACTTTTTGTTTTTCTGATACAGCGAGATTATTCGTCCAGCAGCATTACTTACTTTTGTGTCAGAGTCAAGGTGATAGTTCACCATAGTAGAACCGTTGTATCGGTTTATGCCGTCGCGTGAACTGATCCACATTTCGTTTTGAGGTCCTTGCAGAATAGAGAAAACGCGCATATTGTCGAGGCCATCTGCTGTTGAGAGGTGGTTCATGACAAAGGCATCGCGTTCCAAAAGAGGTTGAGCTACAAGAGTTAACGAAGCAATGCTTAAGACGAAAAACGATATATATAGAAAAAATCTCTTCATATAAGGTATGTAACAGTGTTTATATTTTTTACTTAAAATTATTGTGTTGTCAATTAGGAACCATCTCGGAACCATCTCGAAGGCATCTCGAAGGCTAAAGATAGCCATTTTGACAAATTTTATTCATGATATTTCGTCAAAGAAAACAAATAACACACTTAATATAATTTATTATTATAATAAGGTGTAATGCAAAGGTAAATCTTTTTTCTGAACTTCGCAAATCTTTTGTTTGTATTCAAACCTACATTGATAGAAAACAAACCATATGTGCACATATATTTTATATCTTTGCAACAAACAATCAAAATTACCGATGAAAAAATTAAAATTACTTTTTATTGCGTTTATTGCAGCTGCTCCAATCTTCAGTTGTGCCCAGTCAGATGTAGAAGTGGCATCTATGCCGATAGATGCACATTCATGGACAGGGGCTATAAAAATGGGCTGGAACTTAGGAAATGCTCTTGAGTGCCAGACAAACTGGAACGATAAAGAATTTCGTTGGAATGCTGTGAGCACTCTTAATTCAGAAACCTCGTGGGGAAATCCAAAGACAACCAAAGAAATGCTTCAGGCTGTTCGCGAAGCAGGCTTTGATGCTGTGCGTATTCCTGTTAACTGGGGTTCGCATATTACTAATGAAACAACCTGTGCTATTGACCCAGCTTGGATGAATCGTGTTCAAGAAGTTGTTGACTGGTCGTTAGAGCTTGGTTTTAAGGTATTGCTGAATACTCATCATGAATATTGGCTTGAGTGGCATTCTACCTACGACCGTCAGCAGGCAAATAATGAAAAACTTGCTAAGATTTGGGAACAGATAGCCAACAGATTTAAGGATTATGGCCCAGAGTTGGCGTTTGCTGGCATCAACGAGGTTCATCTTGACGGTAAATGGGAAGCTCCAACAGAAGAGCATACGGCTGTGACCAATAGTTATAATCAGACTTTTGTGAATACTGTTCGTGCTACAGGTGGAAATAACTTATATCGTAATCTTGTAGTGCAATGTTATTCATGTAATCCCGATTATGGATTGACTGGTTTTGTGGTTCCAACAGATAAGGTTACCAACCGTCTGAGTATAGAATATCATTATTATCGTCCTTGGGATTATGCTGGCGATGCTCCAAAATATTATTACTGGGGTCAGGCATATAAGCAGTATGGCGAGGTGAGTGCTGCTGATGACGAAGCAAAGGTGAAAGCCGATTTTGCTCGTTATAAAGAGGCGTGGTATGATAAAGGTTTAGGCGTGATAATGGGCGAGTGGGGCGCAAGTCAGCATTACCAGACAGAGAACAAGGCGAAGCAGCTTGAGAATCTGTATTATCATTTCAAGACTATTCGTGAAGAGGCTCAAAAGAACCATATAGCTACCTTTGTGTGGGATAATAACGCATGTGGAAATGGTGGCGATAAGTTTGGAATCTTTGATAGAAACGATAATATGTCGGTTGCATTCCCAGAAGCGTTGAATGCTATTCAGGAAGCATCAGGTCAGCCAGTTGTTGATTACAGCAAGCAGGCTTTACAGCCTTCAGTTGTTTATCAAGGTGACGAGCTTCTTAATTGGGGTGAGGGAAAGCAGTTGATAATAGGCGGAAACAAGTTTGCTAATTTCACGACAAACAGCAAGCTTATGGTTACTCTTGATGCCGACCCAGCAGCAGATTACGATATGCTTCAGTTTGCTTATGGCGACTGGAAGTCAAAACCTCTGATGGTTATCTCAGGTAAGAGCTATAAGGGACAGGTAGAACCATCAAAGATTAACGGACGTAGAAATACATACACCTTGTTTATTGGTTTTAAAGAGTCGTCTCTCGACCAGTTGAAGGAAAAGGGAATCACTCTTCAGGGACATGGACTTCGTTTGCGTAACGTTGTAGTAATGCCTGAGGGTTTGGTTTTCGGAATGTAAATAGTATAAACTAATAATGGGACGTGTTTCACAACATGCCCCATTACCAACTTACTAAAACTAAATTAACCACTAAAAAAACAAATATTTTTTCTCCTTTCAGTTTTTGTTGACTGAATATTTTTTTCCTCCAGTTTTTTGAGAATTGGTGTAAAATGAATCTTACGAATAAATTGCTCAATTAAACATTAACTCAAATTTTGCAAGCTATAGACATTCTTGCTTTTTTATCTGGTGCAAAGGTAAGAACAATATTCCAAACAATATTTACCAATTTTGCAGCAAAAATTGCATTTTTTACGGAAAAATACAAATATCTTCAATTATTTTTATTATATTAGTGCCCAAAGAGGCACGAGCACTCTGAGTTATAACATTAAACACATAAATCTATGGCAAAGAAAATCACAAACAAGGTTACTTGGGTAGGCAAGATTGATTGGGAACTTGTTCATTTTCATGGTGATGAGTTGTCAACAGATCATGGTAGCAGTTATAATAGTTATCTCATTCAAGATGAGAAAACAGTTCTCTTGGATACTGTTTGGTTGCCTTATGACAAAGAGTTTGTAAGCCGACTGAAGGAAGTTGTTGATATTCACAAGATTGACTACATTATAATGAATCATAATGAGGTTGATCATAGTGGTGCCCTTGTTGAGCTTATGCGTGAGATTCCTGGCACACCAATATATTGCACAAAGAAAGGAGAGGCAATATTGCGTGGGCATTATCATCAGGATTGGAATTATGTAAATGTAAAGACAGGCGACCAGCTTTCTATTGGTTCTTCAACTCTTACTTTTATAGAGGCGCCTATGCTTCATTGGCCAGACACGATGTTTACCTATATGAGTGGTGAGGAGATACTATTCTCTAACGATGGTTTTGGTCAGCACTATGCCACAGAATCGCTTTTCGACGATTGTGTTGATTTGTCAGATGTGTTTTATGAGGCCGAGAAATACTATTGCAATATCCTGAATCCTTTCAGTCAGATGGTTAAGCGTAAGCTTGCCGAGATAATGGATATGAATTTGTCTATCAAGATGATAGCGCCAAGTCATGGTGTTATCTGGCGTGAGAACCATGCTGCTATTATCGAGAAATATCAGAAATGGTGCGATGCTTATCAGGAAGACCAAGTGACAATAGTATATGATACTATGTGGCAGTCAACCCGTCAGATGGCTCAGGCAATAGCTCAAGGCATAAGAGAGGTATCGCCATCAACAACTGTCAAGCTGTTTAATGCATCTAAAGAAGATAAAAACGATATTCTTACCGAGATATTCCGTTCAAAGATTGTTCTTGTTGGTTCGCCTACGATAAATACAGGTTATAGCTATGCTATTGCGGGAATACTTGAAATGGCTCGCGGCTTGAAGTTCAAGAATAAGAAGGCGGCAGCGTTTGGCTCATACGGCTGGAGTGGTGATGCGCCAAAACTTATTACGAAGAAGTTAGAAGAAGCAGGCTTCGAGATTATTAATGAGGGATTCCGTAAGTTGTGGGTACCTACAGACGCCGATCTTCATGAATGTGTGGAGTGGGGAAGAGGAGTTATGAATGTGGAATGAGTAGTGTGGAGTTTTGAATGAGGAATGTAGAATGAGGAATTGTTCGGCTTTGCCGATTAAAAATTATCTAATGAAGAATTGTTTTTTTTATTGCTTTTTTTTGTTACCTTTGCGGTTGAAAACTAAAAATAAAGCAAACTTAAGTCCTCATGAAAAGATTATTTGTTCTTTGTGTGGTATGCTTGGCTCTTTCGGTTCATGCTGCCACTCCACTAAAATTATGGTATAAACAACCTGCTCGTATTTGGCAGGAAGCTCTCCCTATTGGTAATGGCCGTATTGCCGGAATGGTGTATGGTGGTGTACAGGACGAGGAGATACAACTTAATGAGGAAAATGTATGGGGCGGTGGCCCTCATAGTAATGTGCGTGCCTTGGTTCCTGACACTCTTGCTCGTGTGCGTGAGCTTATCTTTACAGGAAAAGAGCAGCAGGCGCACGACATGATAAACCGTAAATTCATGACGGGTCAGCATGGTATGCCTTATGAAACGGTTGGTTCGCTCAAACTTCATTTTAATGTTAAGGGCGAAGCTACAGATTATCGTCGAGAACTTGATTTGACTCGAGCTGTTGCTACGACTACTTTCCGTATAGGAAAGATTGTTTATAAGCGTGAGGCTTTCACAACCTTTACTGATTACTCTGGCGGAGATGTTATGGTTATACGTCTTACTGCCAATAAAAAACACGCCATATCATTTAAGGCAGAATACGAATCGCCTTTGCGTCATGAGGTAAGCGTTGATGCTATTAAGGCTCTTGTGATGATGGGACATGGTGCCGACCATGAAGGCATTAAGGGAGTTATAAATGCATGTACCATTACAAAGGTATCTGCCGATGGCGGAAAGGTAGTATATGGTGATAAGGCTATAAGTGTAGAACGTGCCAACGAAGTTGAATTAAGAATTTCTATGGGCACAAATTACAAAACATACAAGGATGTTTCGGGTAGTGCTTATGACCAGGCTTTAGGTAGATTGCTTAAATCGTATGAGCACAACACTACTCAGATTCTTGCTAATCACGAGGCAAGATATAAGGAACAGTTTAATCGTGTAAGTATTGATTTGGGTTGTAATGCTGCAGAAACAGAACTACCTACAGATGAGCGATTGAAGCGTTTCCAACAGACAAATGATCCAGCACTTGTTGCTCTTGTGTTCCAATATGGACGTTATCTTCTTATTTCGTCTTCTCAACCATATAGTGCTCAACCAGCCAATCTTCAGGGGAAATGGAATAAAGACATGATGGCACCTTGGGATGGTAAGTACACTATAAATATAAATGCTGAGATGAACTATTGGCCAGCTCAAACTACCAATCTTTCAGAAACAGAATGGCCATTATATAGAATGATAAAGGATCTGAGTGAAACAGGTCGTGAAGCCGCTCAGAAGATGTATGGTGCTAAGGGCTATATGGCTCATCATAACACAGATGCTTGGCGTACAACAGGTATGGTTGATGGTGCAACATGGGGAATATGGCCTAATGGAGCAGGTTGGTTATCAACACACTTATGGCAACGTTATCTGTTTACAGGTGATAAAGAATTCCTACGTCTGTTCTATCCACAGCTGAAGGGAGCAGCCGATTTCTATCTTTCAGCTATGGTGTGCCATCCTCGTTACGGCTGGTTGGTTACCAGTCCAAGTATTTCTCCAGAACATGGTCCTTATGGCAAGCCTTCTGTTACAGCTGGTTGTACCATGGATAATCAGATAGCTTTTGATGTGTTGAACGATGCTCTTCAGGCAACAGAAGTATTAGGCGAAAGTGCTGCTTATGCAGACAGCTTGCGCAATCATATATCTCAGTTGGCGCCTATGCAGATAGGTCGTTATAATCAGTTGCAGGAATGGCTTGAGGATGCTGATGATCCAAAGGATCAGCATCGTCATGTGTCACATGCTTATGGTTTATTCCCTTCAAGTCAGATTTCTGCCAGTCGTACTCCAGAACTCTTTGAGGCCATGCGTAACACCCTTATTCAGAGAGGTGATGAGGCAACAGGATGGAGTATTGGATGGAAGATAAATCTTTGGGCTCGTCTTCTTGATGGTAACCATGCTTATACTCTTGTACGTAATCTGCTTAATATCCTACCTTCAGATCAGGAAGCGCGTAACTATCCTCAGGGACGTATGTATCCAAACCTCTTTGATGCTCACCCACCATTCCAGATAGATGGAAACTTTGGTTTTACAGCAGGTGTTGCTGAAATGTTGGTTCAGAGTCATGATGGTTATGTGCAGTTACTTCCTGCTTTACCTGATGCGTGGAAGGAAGGAAGTGTCAGTGGATTAAAGACACGAGGTAATTTTGAAGTAAGCATGTGTTGGAGTAATGGTAGCTTAAAGGCTGCTACAATAAAATCTCATATAGGAGGTAATCTGCGTATAGCATCTTATGTTCCTTTGAAAGGATTGAAGGAGGCTCAGGGTGAAAATACTAATCCGCTTTTCGCTGTTCCTGAAACTGCTACCCCCCTTATTTCAAAAGAAGCCCATTTGCAGAAGCCTGCTCAGAAAAAGCTGTATGTTTATGATATTCCTACAGTTAAGGGACAGGAAGTGAGAGTAATATTGGAAGATTGAAAAAAGGAAAGATGGAAGGATATAAAAAAAATATTTCTCATTTGCAAAATGAAAAAGGCAAATGAGAAATAATAAATAATAAGAGACTTGAAGACTATACGTTGAAGTAGTTTTCAAGCTCTTTTGTAGCAGATTGATTGATATTCTCAAGATCTTTAACGATGACGCCGTGTTCGAGAAGAGCTATGCGTGTGCTAATCTCTATTGTGTGCTGCAGATTATGGCTTGAAATGAGAACTGTAGCATGAGTACGTTCATTATAAGATGTGATTATCTGCTTTAAGATATGCTGTGAGCTTGGGTCAAGGAAGTTGAAAGGTTCATCAAGGATGAGCAAATCTGGTTCGTTGAGCAAGGCACCAATAATTCCAATTTTTTGTTTGTTACCGGCACTATAGTCGCGAATAAGTTTCTTTTGTCCAAGAATCTCATCAGACATGAACTGGTTGTAGAGCTGTAACTTGCTTTCAAATTCCTCTTTGCCGATGTTGTTTACTCGTGCAACAAAATCAAAATACTCCTCTGGTGTAAGGAAGTCAATAAGGAAACTGTCGTCGATATAGGCTCCAGTTTTTTTCTTCCATTCCTCGTTGGTGTGAGGGTCGATAGCGTATGAGTCTGTTTCTCCAGAAACATATTCAAGTGATATATCTCCCTCTGTACGATCAAGAAGGTCGAGAATCATGCGGAATAGAGTAGTCTTTCCTGCTCCGTTGTTTCCTACAAGACCAAGTATTTCGCCGTTGTTAATAGTATATTCTGGGATATTAACTACGTTTTTTTCGCCATACGACTTCTTCAGGTTGTTGAGGTTAATTTTCATTTTGTTGTATTTTAAATTATGTTTTTTAAAAAAGAAAAAAGAGCAGGATAAAGAGAAGTATCTGATTATCCTGCTCTTTTGATTATTGTTTAACGGATGTTACGTCCGTGGCAATTCTTGAATTTCTTGCCTGATCCACATGGGCATGGATCATTTGGTCGAGGCATGTGCTCAGCTACGTATGGAGTGTGGTTTACCTGTGAGGCACCTTCTCGTGTGTCGTGGCTGGCAGCTGCACGTTGCATTTCGCGTGCACGTTTTTCCTCGATGCTTTCCTTCTGTTCCAGGAATCGCTGCTGATGTTCTTCTGGGGCAGCCTCCTTTACTTCCTGCTGCTGAATCTCAGGAATTTGTCCACGCATGAGAACGCTTGCGATGCGGTCGTTCATGTCGTCGATCATATTATCCCAGAGTTTCACACTCTCGAGCTTAAAGATGAGCAATGGATCTTTCTGCTCGTAAGAAGCGTTCTGTACAGAATGGCGAAGTTCATCAAGCTGACGCAGATTCTCTTTCCAGTCGTCATCGATGATGCGCAACATGATAACTTTTTCGAACTGCTTAACAACAGACTTAGCCTCTGAATTGTAAGCTTCCTGAAGGTCGCAAGGAATATTCCATACTCGCTTACCATCGGTCAGTGGTACCATGATACGCTCGTAAAGTGCGCCCTGATTTTCCTGAACCTGCTTGATAACAGGGTAAGCAACGCTCTGTATGCGGTCGGTGTGGCGTTTGAAGGCTGCCATAGCATCCTGGAAAGCACGCTCTTCAAGAGCCTGACGGTTACCATTATCAAATTCGTCTCTATCGAAAGGAATTTCCATAGCAAGAACCTTGAGGAACTGCTCTTTAGCACCTTCGTAGTCGTTTTTCTCGATGATTGCAACAACACGGTCCCAGATAACGTTTGTGATGTCCATACCGATACGCTCACCCATGAGTGCGTGACGGCGTTTCTCATAGATAACGGTACGCTGTTTGTTCATAACGTCGTCATATTCGAGCAGGTGCTTACGAATACCGAAGTTGTTTTCCTCTACCTTCTTCTGAGCACGTTCGATGCTCTTAGAGATAAGAGGGCTCTCGATTCGTTCGCCATCTTCGAAACCTAAGCGGTCCATGACCTTAGAGATGCGCTCGCTTGCGAATAGACGCATGAGTTTATCTTCGAGAGATACGTAGAATACAGAAGAACCTGGGTCACCCTGACGACCGGCACGACCACGCAACTGGCGGTCAACGCGACGGCTCTCGTGGCGTTCTGTACCAATGATGGCAAGACCACCAGCAGCCTTTACTTCGTCAGAAAGCTTAATATCGGTACCACGACCAGCCATATTAGTAGCGATGGTTACAGCACCTTTACCGTTTGCATCCTGCTGACCTGCTTCAGCAACGATCTGTGCTTCTTTCTGGTGCAACTTAGCGTTGAGCACATTATGAGGTATGCGACGCATCTGAAGCATTTTTGAGAGAAGCTCAGAAATTTCAACTGATGTTGTACCAACCAATACTGGGCGGCCAGCTTCGCGCATTTCAATAATCTCCTCGATAACAGCATTATATTTCTCTCGAGCTGTCTTGTAAACACGGTCGTCGAGGTCGTGACGTGCAACAGGACGGTTTGTTGGAATCTCAACAACATCCAGTTTATAGATATCCCAGAACTCACCTGCCTCTGTGCTTGCAGTACCTGTCATACCAGCAAGTTTGTGGTACATACGGAAATAGTTCTGGAGAGTGATTGTTGCGTATGTTTGTGTAGCAGCCTCTACCTTTACGTGCTCTTTGGCCTCGATAGCCTGGTGCAGACCGTCGCTCCATCGGCGACCTTCCATAATACGGCCAGTCTGCTCATCAACAATCTTCACCTCACCGTTCATGACAACATATTCGTCGTCTTTATTGAACATGGTGTAAGCTTTGAGCAACTGCTGGAGAGTGTGAACACGCTCGCTCTGAACAGCATAGTGCTGCAGATACTCGTCTTTCTTGTCAAGACGTGTCTGATCGTCGATATCAGTCTGAGCCTCGAGCTCAGAAAGCTGAGATGTAATATCAGGCAATACGAAGAGGTCGCTTCTGCCAGTCTGGTTAGAAAGCCATTCAACACCCTTGTCGGTTAGGTCAGCCGAATTCTGCTTTTCATCAACAACGAAATACAGAGGTTCGATAGCCTTAGGCATTTCGCGGTTGTTGTTAGCCATATAGAATTCCTCTACCTTGAGCATACCGCTCTTGATACCTTCTTCTGAGAGGTATTTGATAAGAGGTTTGTTCTTAGGCAGAGCCTTATATGAACGATAGAGTGAGAGGAAACCTTCGTCGTAGAGAGCCTGAGCCTTCTTAGAATCTGTTTCCTGCTTAGCTGCATTAATCTTCTGCTTAGCTTCAGCCAGAAGTTCGGTAGCCTGTTTGCGTTCTACCTCATAGAGGCGCTCTACCAGTGGCTGATACTCTTCAAACATCTGGTCATCGCCCTTTGGAATAGGACCTGAGATGATAAGAGGTGTACGTGCATCATCAATGAGGACAGAGTCAACCTCATCGACAATACCGAAGTTGTGCTGACGCTGTACGAGGTCAGATGGCGAAAGTGCCATATTGTCACGCAGGTAGTCGAAGCCAAACTCGTTGTTTGTACCGAAGGTAATATCTGCGCGATAAGCACGGCGACGAGCATCTGAGTTAGGCTGATGTTTGTCGATACAGTCAACAGAAAGACCGTTGAACATATAGAGAGGTCCCATCCATTCAGAGTCACGCTTAGCCAGATAATCATTCACTGTTACCATGTGAACACCATTACCTGTGAGGGCGTTGAGGAATACAGGCAGAGTAGCTACGAGAGTCTTACCCTCACCAGTTGCCATTTCGGCAATCTTACCCTGATGTAGAGCAATACCACCAAAGATCTGCACATCATAGTGAACCATGTTCCACTTGATCTTGTTACCACCAGCAGTCCACTCGTTGTGATAGATAGCCTTATCGCCATCTATGGTAATGAAATCGTTGGCAGGATTAGCAGCAAGTTCGCGGTCGAAGTCTGTAGCTGTAACAACAGTCTCCTCGTTTTCGGCAAAACGTCGTGCTGTATCCTTAACAATACTGAAGGCGATAGGCAACACTTCGTTCAAAGCCACCTCGTAGTTGTCGAGAGCCTGCTTGTCGAGTTTATCAATCTGATTAAAGATCTCTTCTCGTTCGTCGATAGGTGTTTCTTCAATCTTTGCCTTTAATTCAGCAATCTGTTCGCGTTGTTCTTTACCAGCGTCCTGTACGTATTTCTGGATTTCCTTTGTCTTGGCGCGAAGCTCATCGTTGCTCAGTGCCTTTATTTCAGGATAAGCAGCTTTTACTTGTTCTACAATAGGCTGGATGAGTTTCATGTCTCTTGATGACTTATCGCCAAACAAAGACTTAAGAATTTTATTGAAATTCATTATATTATTATTTTGATTTTTCGAGTTAACGGGCATTTTCGCCCTAATTGGTTGCAAATGTAATAAAAAAAAATGAAAGGGGGAAACGTTTTACGTTATATGTTTGGATGGTTGATGCTGTTATGCAACATAAATTTCGTGGAACGAATTATCGTTCAACGTCTAACGTTTCGCTATTGCAAGCATTAGGGGCTCTGATGTGAATTGCCTTTGCAACTGTTGGTACAATTCGGTCAACAGTTACAGGAAGTGTTACTCGAGCAGGTTTTATGCCGCTACCGTAGAATACGATAGGGAAAGATGCTACACCAAGTCGCGAGGTATATTGTTCGTTGCTTTTTTCGTTGTATAGTTTCCAGCCTGGAGCAACTTCTATAATAATGTCGCCACTAAGTGTTGACTTGAAACCTGCACGCAATTTCTCTACCTCCTTACCACTTGTGAGCAGGCGTTCGCTGGTGTAAACATCGCCAACGCCAGCACTCTGGAACAATAGTTCCTGACAACGCAGAAGAACATCGTGCAAACTCAGGCGTTTTTGCTCTATGAGTTTGTGGTTGATGAACATCTGGTTTTTATGGCATGCTTCTACATATACGCCTTGTCCGTAGATGGCGCTTAGATATACGTTTAGAAGTGAAGCTGTTCGGTTGATATAGAAAACACCTGTAGGTATTCGATATTGCTGATAATCAATTACTTCGTCGGAATGTGTTCCTGTACTTGTGAGAACAAATAGAACTCGGTTTTTGCCTACCTTCTGTTCTATAGAGCTAACGAGCTTGGCTATGCTTTGGTCGAGCTGCATGTAGATATTCTGCATCTCAACCTTAAGGTTAGAAACTTCCTTATTGCCTATGCCTGCCGATAGAGTTACATTCAGCATGTCTGTAACATCATCGGCTCCCATTGCTGATGCCTTGAAGGCATCGAGTGCTTTTTCAACAACAGTCTGGTTATTAGTTTCTACTGTTGTGTTGCCAAGCCATGCAGGGCGTTTGTTTGAATAGAAAGGTGACGACATCCATTTGTGCAGACGTTCGTCAATCCAGAAAGCGTTGTCAGCTGCATGACCTGCCGACAAAATGGCAGCATCTCGTGTGGCAGCTACGCCATAAACGATGGCCTTGCCCTGAGAACTTATTTTCAGTTCATCGCCAAGAGTTGATGTGAGCAGTCGGTTGGCTGTTGTCTGACGTTTGTCGTCGTCAACGCAATAAACAGGACGAAGAGTTTGACGATCGAGCCATTGCTCAGCTACGATACCATGATAGAACGGTGTTGCGCCTGTAGCAAGAGTAGCTATTGCTGAAGCACGGTCGATAGGGCTTGATGGATAGCTGGCAATTTCATACACCTTACCTTGCTCCATGAGTTTTCGAAGTCCTTCGCTTGAGAACATTGGCGAAAAACTCTCGATATAGTCAGAGCGCAGTTCATCTACAGTAATATTGACCACGATGCGTGGTGCAAGCTGAAAGGCTTGCATCTCGGCAGAGGTCAAGGCTGCGATGAGTATGGCCAGATATCTATTCATTTCTTTATTTTTTCTTCTTTTTGGGGTTCTTTGAAGCGTAGATATAAATAACGCTACAGGTTCTTAACAGCAAAAATGCTGCCAAAATTATCATTGGCGACGGAATGTCTTGCCAGAATGCACCCACAAGCATCATTAAACAGCAGCATGCCAGCACACGGAAATACCAATGTGCTTTGCCTTTAATTATCTGATTACTAACAGGATATACAAATACAAGGTTGAAAGGGTTGAGCACAAGAATCAGCGCATTCAAGCTAACTGTTGGGTGCTCTGAAAAAATCATAGCTGTCAGTATCAAGCCTGCCAAACCTGACAAAGTAAGCAGGATGAGGTCAACAAGCCAGAATGTTTTTTTGCGTTGCCATTCGATAACGAGTATAAAGAGGTTAAGAATGATGAAACCGTAGAATAAAACATTTGGTGTAACATCGTCCCAGATGCTTGGCTCAATGTGTATATTTGCCTTATCCACTTTTAATATATAATAGGTGGAATCAACAAGAGCACGTTTGTTGCCCGAAGCGTCTATGATTGTAGCTTCTGCAAAATCGTCTTTCAGGTTGTGTGGAAGAAATTGCTCTTCTTCGCGTCCTATTTCGTTGTCAGCCTTGATGCCCAACAGTAGGTCGGTAGAAAATTCGTTCCATGAATGAGCATGATTCATGTTGTGAATTTCTTTGCGCCAAGTGCTTTTCTTCCTTCGAGATGAGTATTGGATGCGTTCGAGATGCAGATTTTGAAAAATCATGTCACGAGCGCGTGTAGTACAATTATCGTAGAAGAAATTGTATCTGTATTCGCGATTCTGTGGTTCGTAGTTCTGTGCTATAGCCTGAGTAATAGCCAATTTCTCCTCACGGGTGAGATTCAGTCGTTGTGCAATAATAGAGCGTCCGTCTTTGGCATATTCAATCATGAAATAGTTGAAAGGCTCGATACCCATCTGGTAATCGGTCTTGCCAAAGATGAAACGCAGAATGAAGTTTTTCTGTTGAAACGAGAACATTCCCCAGTTTATAGCCAAATCGTCATGATGTTTCTTATCAACAAAACGCAAGGCGGTATGACCATATAAACTCCATACCTCGTGTCCTGGCGAACATGTGAGTAGGGATATTTCTACAGAGTCCATGTCTGCAAGCAACGAATCCTGCTGTTGAGCATGGGCTTGCATACAAAAGGTCGCTATTGCGACCAGCAATAAAGTTCTTAAAATGTATTTAAAACGTTTCACGATGCAAAAATAAATCATATTTCTGAGTTAACGTGCAATTATTTCTATTTTTTTTGATAAATTTGCAAGCGATTCATTAAAAACGAACTTTAATAAGAATGAAGAAAACCATTATCTGTGCTGCCTTCATGGTTGCATCATTTACTACAGCACTTGCTCAAAGCGGAACAAACTCGCCATATAGCCAGTTTGGTCTCGGACTACATACAGATCAGGGATCAGGTTTTAACCGTGGTATGAACGGCTTAGGACTTGGATTTCATGAACACAACCAAGTGAACTATCTTAACCCTGCATCATATTCAAATATTGATTCTTTGACTTTCATCTTTGATGCTGGTCTTTCAGGACAGATTACCAGTTTTCAGGAAGGAGGCGTGAAGAAGAATGCCAATAACTCAAATTTCGAGTATGTTGTTGCCGGATTCCGCATGGCTCCACGTCTTGGAATGAGCTTTGGTATTGTGCCTTACACTAATGTGGGGTATAACTATAAAGGCACAGAAGTTATTGAGCGTGACGACAATGGTCAGCCAACAAACAGTACAACCAATACTTATGCAGGTTCTGGTGGTATTCATCAAGTTTATGTTGGTTTGGGTTGGATGCCTTTCAAAAATTTCTCTATTGGTGTGAATGGAGGTTATCTTTGGGGAACTATTGACCGCTCGGTTACCAATTCATATTCGAATGCATATGTAAATACCCGAATGAGAACATATTATGCAACAGTTAGCAGTTATAAGGTTGACTTTGGTTTGCAATACACTTTGCCTTTGAGCAAGAAAGATGCTCTTACTTTGGGTCTTACATACGGCTTGGGACATAAGATTTGCGATGAGCCTAAGATGGAAGAAATTACAGCCAATTCGCAGACAAGTGTAACAGATACCGTTGCATACACAGCATTTGGCGGAATGTATCTGCCTACAAGTTTTGGCGGTGGTTTGATGTATAATCACAATAATAAACTTAAAGTGGGTTTTGATTACACTTTGCAGAAATATGCCTCTGATAAATTCCCTGTTCATGATGACGGCGTATATGAATCTACAAAGGGCTATTTCAAAGATCGTAGCAAATACACATTCGGTTTTGAATACATGAATAATGAGCAGAGCAGAAAATGGTCTGATCGTGTTCGTTACCGTTTTGGTGCAAGCTATGCTACACCTTATTATTATATAAATGGTGTTGAGGGACCAAAAGAGTATTCTGTTAGTGCCGGTGTAGGTATTCCTTTGGTTAACTACTGGAACAATCGTTCAATATTGAACATCAGTTTCCAGTATGCCCGACAGGAAGCAAAGAATCTTATCAAGGAAAATACTTTCCGTATTAATATAGGCCTTACTTTCAACGAAAACTGGTTCTCAAAGTGGAAGGTGAGATAAACAAGCATACAACATTGAAGAAGATACTTCATATATTCATATTTTCATTTTTGCTCCTTGCTTTGAGTACATCATGTCAGGAGGCAGTAGAACACACCGCTCCGGCTATTAGCGAGCGTGATTCGGTGCCTACTATGACAACTTATGGCGTGAATACACTCATTAGCGATTCAGGTGTAATAAAATACCGAATAGTAACAGAAGAGTGGGAGGTAAATACCGTTAGACACCCTTCTTTCTGGGCTTTTAATAAAGGAGTATTCATGGAACAGTTTGATGAGAAGTTCCATGTAGAAGCTTATGTTCAGGCAGATACAGCCTATTTCTATGATCAGGAAAAGTTATGGGAATTGCGTTCACGCGTAAGAATTCTCACAAAAGACGGATTACGTTTCTCGAGCGAACAACTGTTCTGGGATCAGATGAAACATGAGTTCTACAGTAATGTGTTCTCAAAACTTGTAACCCCAGAACGCACGTTGGAAGGAAGCTATTTCCGAAGCGACGAGCGTATGACAAAATATTATGTAAGTAACACCAAAGGCTCATTTGAGAAGGGCGATATTGATGGTAGCAACAACAATTCGGATACTGTTCATGCAGCACAAGACTCTATGCAGAAACCGCAGCGCCAGATGGCTACCCCACAGCGTCGTACCACAACCTCGATACCTTTGACACATTAACCACAAGATGGATGCCTCTTTAATTATAGGGATTATCATAACGTTAGCCTTTTCGGCTTTTTTCTCAGGAATGGAGATAGCCTTCGTCTCAAGCAACCGTATGTTGGCTGAGATGGAGAAGGATAGAAACGGGCTTTCTCAGCGTTTGATTTCTTTCTTCTATCGTCATCCAAATGATTTTGTGTCCACTATGCTTGTGGGTAATAATATTGTTTTGGTAATATATGGTATTCTTATAGCGAAATTCCTTAACAATACTATTTTCTCTGGTTATGCGCCAGCTTTTACAGTACCCGCAGACACAATTTTCTCTACGCTTATAGTTTTGTTTACAGGCGAGTTTCTTCCAAAGACACTCTTTAAGAATAATCCTAACACATTGCTGAGCTTTTTTGCTCCTTTGGCATATGTGTTCTATGTGCTATTGTGGCCACTAAGTCGATTTGCAACTTTAATCTCTCGTGATCTTCTGAAACTGCTTGGTGTAAAGGTAAAGGAAGATATGGCGAATGGAGTGTTCTCGAAGGTTGATTTGGATTATCTTGTGCAGTCGAGTATTGATAATGCTTCAACACCAGACAGCATTGAAGACGAAGTAAAGATATTCCAGAATGCTTTGGAATTTCCAGATCTTAAAGTGCGCGACTGTATGGTTCCACGTACAGAAATAAAGGCAGTAGAGTATAACTGTTCTACCGACGAGCTCATGCAGATGTTTATAGAGAGCGGAAACAGTAAAATAATTGTGTATAAGGAAGATATCGATCATATAGAAGGCTATATTCATTCAAGCGAAATGTTCCGTTCGCCTAAGGACTGGCGTGATAATATCCGTCCTTTGGCATTTGTTCCTGAAACAATGCAGGCTCAGAAACTCATGCAGACATTCTTGCAGCAGAAAAAGAGTCTGGGTGTTGTTGTTGATGAGTTTGGTGGCACAAGTGGAATAGTGAGTCTTGAAGATATTGTAGAAGAGATATTTGGCGATATTCAAGACGAGCACGATAATAATAATCTTGTGGCTTATCAGACAAAAGAAGGCGATTATGTTATCTCGGCACGCATGGAGGTTGACGAGATAAACGATAAATTCCAGCTTGATTTGCCAGAAAGCGATGATTATATGACCTTGGGTGGACTCATATTGAATTACTATCAGAGTTTCCCTAAACCCAATGATGTTGTGAAGGTTGACAAGTTTAGTTTCAAGATTCTCAAGACCTCTACAACAAAGATAGAACTTGTAAGCTTAAACCCACCAAGTAACAAAAGCAGTTCTCTGTTT
>R22__coassemble_594_pt1 | contig 22556 bp, 13 predicted proteins | sample R22__metabat2_high_PE_007 | metagenome-assembled genome bin R22
ACTATCAGGTTAATTCTTTCTATGGTACTGCAGATCTTGGTTGGGCAAATCAGGTGTTCTTGAACCTCACAGCACGTAACGACTGGTTCTCTACTCTGAGCAAAGATAACAATAGTTATTTCTACCCATCAGCAACACTCTCTTGGGTATTCACAGATACTTTCCGCAACTCACTTCCTGAGTGGTTTGAATTTGGTAAGATTCGTGCTGGTTTAGCAGCTGCTTCTAATGGTACATCTGCTTATCAGAACTTATTGCTCTATCAGCTTCGCGACTATACAGTCAATGGCGTTCAGGTAGCAACCCAGAACAATGGCAATAAATATCCTAACGCAAACTTGAAACCTGTTCATATCTCTGAATTCGAGGTTGGTTTGAACCTTAGCTTCTTCCAAAGCCGTTTGAATTTCGATATGGCATACTATCAGAAGAAGACTACTGATGATATTGCTGTTGTTTCTACTTCTTCTGCTTCTGGTTATAACTCAAAGGTTGCTAATGTTGGTAAGATTGCCAACAAAGGTTTCGAGTTCATGATTGATGCTTATCCTGTTCGCACCAAGGACTTTACTTGGAACACAACTTTCAACTTTGCAAACAACTCTTCAAAGGTTGAATATCTTGGTGAAGGTGTTGACCGACTCTCTATAGAAGGTGCTCAAAGCCGTAACGGTAACGTTTACATCTACAACATCGTTGGAAGCGCATACGGTGAAATCGTAGGTTACAAGTACAAGCGTGATGCTGAAGGTAATCTTATACTTAGCGAAGGTCTCCCACAGGCTGGCGAGCAGACATCACTTGGTAATGGTGTTTACAAGTGGACTGGTGGTTGGAGAAACTCCTTCACATATAAGAACTTCACTCTTGGCTTCTTGATTGACGCTAAGTTTGGTGCAAAGATCTTCTCTGGTACAAACTATCAGCTATACTACTACGGTATGCATAAGAATACTCTCAATGGCCGTACAATTGATGATCCATATGCAGAGACTGTATTTGCTGGTATTGACGAAGCTACAGGAAAAGCTAATACTGTTGCAGTAACAGCACAGCATTACTACAAAGCTATCTGTAATGCAAATATTGCAGAAGAATTTATTTATGATGCTTCTTTTATCAAGCTTCGTGAGCTTTCTTTAGGTTATACATTCCCAAAGAGCATGCTCAACAGTTTGAAGGTTGTTAAGGGTCTGAGCGTAAACCTTATCGCTCGTAACCTCTGGACTATCATGAAGCATACTCCAAATATCGATCCTGAGTCTGCTGTTAACGCATCTAATGGTCAGGGCTTGGAGCTCAATGGTTATCCAACAACCCGCAACATTGGTTTCAATGTAAATGTTAAGTTCTAACTATCTTAAAATTGTTCATAATGAAAACATTAAAATATCTTGCTATTGCTTCGTTTTTCGCACTTGGCGTTACAAGTTGTGGAGATTTCGGAGATCTAAATATTGATCCTGAGCACTTGAACGAAGAAAATGTGCCTTATTCTAAGCTGTTCTCTAACGCACAGCATCAGGCGTTAGGTTCAGACTGGGATATGTGGCGTACTGGCTGCATCTATTCTGCTCAGTGGACACAACAGTTAAGTTCTATCGGATGGTGGGATAGCTATGCTCGCTATAACTATAGCGACGGCTATTCAGCTTCTTTCTGGGATACCTATTCTGGTGATCGTGGCGCCATGCGCGACGTTACTACTTGCTATGACAAGTGGAATGGAGTTGCTGGTATGGAAGTTGACTGGAACATGGCACGTGTAATGCGTATCTATGCTTTCGCTAAGATGACCGACCTTTATGGTGATATTCCTTATAGTGAAGCAGGTCGTCCTGCTTTGTATTCTTATCCAAAATATGATTCTCAGCAAGAAATCTACAAGAGCATGCTTGCTGAACTTGATGAAGCACAGGCAAACCTTACTGGTACTGCCGTCATGGGCGCTCAAGACCTCTATTTCCAGGGCGATGCTGCTAAATGGAAGAAGTTTGCAAACTCTCTGATGCTTCGTTTGGCTATGCGTCTTGTAAAGGTTGACGCAGCAACAGCTAAGACCTATGCAGCTAAAGCTGTTGCAAATGGCGTTATGGAGTCAAATGCTGACAACTGTATTTTAAACCATTCAGAGGGTGCCACAACTAACGATTCTGCAGAACCATTTGCAAAAATTATGTCTCACGAGGATCGTGAGTTCTACCTTTCTAATGTTTTTGTTGATATGTTGAAATCAACAAATGACCCACGTCTTTCTGCTATCGGCACAATTTGTGGCGTAAGATACAGCAGTGGCGTTCCTGTAAGAAGTGATCAGGTTTCTGACATACAGCAGGATGGTGGTTGGACTGTAAACAATAATGCTTACAAAGATACTTATGGCGACTACGGAAACATGGCTATGGATGCACAGAATGGTATGCCTGTAGGCGGTTACAGTTCTTCTCCTACCAGTAAAGATTATACTGTTAGCGAAGTTGATCCTTGGATGGCTAAAAAAGACGAGAATATCTTCTTTATCAACACCAAACAGGACGGTACTAAAGATACCATTTACAATTATGAAGTTTATTATAGCCATTACTCAACTGTAAATCGTTATACATACGCTGACCCAAAAGCTCCTACTTTTGTCGTTACATATGCTCAGACTAAATTGTTGATGGCAGAGGCTGCAGAAAGAGGTTTTATTTCTGGTGATGCAAAACTGTATTACGAAGATGGTGTAAAGGCTGCCTTTGCTCAGTTTGCTCAGTTCCCTAATGGTACAGGTGCTACAAAGATAGCTTTCCCTGACGGTGCAGAAGCTGCTGCAAGCGCATATCTTACAGCTAATCCTTTCGATGCAGCAAAAGCTCTCCAGCAGATTAACGAGCAGTATTATATTGCTACATTCGGTGACCCACACGAGGTATTTGCTAACTGGCGTCGTTCTGGTTTCCCAGAATTAACACCAGCTATTAAGGCTAAGAAAGATGGTCTTAGCGAAACAAAGACATCTATTCCACGTCGTTTCCGCTATCCATCTACAGAAGCACAAGTTAACAAGACTAACTATGATGCTGCTGTAGCTCGTCAGGGTGGCGACACCTTCTCTACAAGAGTATGGTGGGATGCAGAATAATAGTAAAGACTATCATAAGTAGCAAAAGGCTACTTGTTAATAATAAAAACTCCGGGGATTATTCCTCGGAGTTTTTTCTGCTCGGTGATATAGACGGATTATAGAGGCAATATAAAGGATTCGTAAAGCCGATTTTTGAAAACAAAAGCAAAAACAGAACGTTTTATTTGAACATTTTTATTAATTTTGCCACAGATTATATAAGTACCTAAATCAACATGAAGAAATTATTATCAACTATTGCTGTAGCCTGTGTGTTGACAACTGCAACAGCAAAAAAAGAAATTGTAAAATATGCGTATCAAAACGCTAATCTTCCTGTAAAGGAACGTGTGACCGATTTGTTAAGCCGTATGACCCTCGAAGAGAAGGTAGGACAGTTGCGTTGTACTTTAGCATGGAACTATTGGACTAAAGACGGTAAAAAGATAAAACCTTCAGCTTCGTTCATTAAAGATATTCAGGAAGGAAATATCGGTATGCTATGGGGTACATATCGTGCTGATCCATGGACACAGAAAACACTTGAGACAGGTCTTGACCCTGAATTAGCAGCCAAGGCTGGTAATGCCCTGCAGAAATACGTGAAGGAGAATACTCGTTTGGGTATTCCTTTGTTCCTTGCTGAAGAGGCTCCTCATGGTCATATGGCTATCGGTACAACAGTATTCCCCACTGGTTTCGGTATGGCAGCTACCTGGAGTCCTGAACTTCTTGAGCAGGTAGGAAAGGTTATAGGAAAAGAAGTACGCTTGCAAGGTGCTCATATCAGCTATGGCCCTGTAATCGACTTAAGTAGAGAACCTCGTTGGAGTCGTGTAGAAGAGAGTATGGGTGAAGACCCTGTTTTAACTGCCATTCTTGCATCTGCCGAAGTAAAAGGATTAGGTGGTGGCAACCTCAGCAACCCCTACTCTACCATTGCCACTCTAAAGCACTTTATTGGATATGGTACAACAGAAGGTGGTCAAAATGGTGCTCCTACATTCTTAGGCAAGCGCGAGATTCACGAACAGTTTCTCTATCCATTTAAAAAAGCTATAGAAGCAGGTGCCCTCTCTGTTATGACATCATACAACTCGCTTGACGGAATACCTTCTACAGCTGATGACTATTATCTGAAGAAAGTATTGAGAAACGACTGGAACTTCAATGGTTTTACTGTTTCTGACCTCTATAGCATTGACGGAATATGGGAAACTCACCATGTAGTGAATACTAATCAGGAAGCGGCCGTATTAGCTTTGAAAAGCGGTGTTGACGCTGATTTAGGTGCTAAAGCTTACGGTTTCTTGGTAGATGCAGTAAGAAAAGGCATGGTGAGCGAAGCTTATGTTGATAGTGCATGTGCTCATATCCTTCAAAAGAAATTCGAGATGGGTTTGTTTGAGAATCCATACGTTGATCCTAAGAAGGCTGCTAAAAATGTGCGTACAGCTGAAAGCATAGAACTTGCACATAAGGTGGCTCAGGCTACAGTTACCCTGCTTGAAAACAAGAACGACATCCTTCCATTAAAGAAAGATATAAAGGTGGCTGTAATCGGACCAAATGCCGACAACCGTTATAATATGCTTGGCGATTATACTGCTCCTCAAGAGGATAGCAATATCAAGACAATTCTTGATGGTGTTCGTACGAAAGTAGCAGCAGAAAATATTGAATATGTGAAGGGATGTGCTGTCCGCGATATGGACAATAGCGATATCCCTACAGCCATAGCTGCTGCCAAGCGTGCTGATGTAGTAATCGTTGCTGTTGGTGGTAGTTCTGCTCGTGATTTCAAAACAAGTTATAAAGAAACAGGTGCTGCAGTAAGCGATTCTAAGAGTATTAGCGATATGGATTGCGGTGAAGGTTACGACCGTGCCACCCTTGGACTCTTAGGTCGACAGCAGGAACTTCTCGAAGCTATCAAAGCAACAGGCAAACCAATGGTAGTGGTGTATATTGAAGGACGTCCACTTATCAAGACATGGGCTCACAATAATGCCGATGCCCTCCTCACAGCTTACTATCCTGGTCAGCAAGGCGGTCAGGCTATTGCAGATGTAATCTTCGGTGATTACAACCCTGCTGGTCGTTTACCTATTTCCGTACCTGAAAATATTGGTCAGATTCCTGTTTACTACAATAAGAAAGCTCCAATCCCTCACAACTATGTCGAGATGAGTGGCAAGCCTCTCTATGCCTTTGGTTATGGACTGAGCTACACCACATTTAAATACAGCAATCTGAATATTGCACAAAAAGGTAAGGAGTGCTTTGAGGTAAGCTTTGATGTTACCAATACAGGTAAATATGACGGTGAAGAGGTTGCACAGCTCTATCTGCATGACGAGGTGGCATCAACCTCTCAGCCTATGAAACAACTCAAACATTTTGCTCGAGTAATGATAAAAAAAGGCGAGACAAAGCACATAACCTTTGAGTTGAACAGCGAAGACTTGAGCATTGTGAACAGAGAGATGCAACGAGTTGTTGAGCCAGGAGAGTTCAAGGTTATGGTCGGAGCTTCGTCTGACGACATCAAACTTACAGGGAAGTTAGAAGTTAGGAATTAGGAGTTAGGAGTTATTCTCCTCCCCTTATGAAAGGGAAGCTGGATGGAGTTGGAAAAATATAAAACGCAAATTATCGAAAATTATTCGTAAATTCAAGTTATAACTCCTAACTACTAATTCCTAACTCCTAACTTAAAAAACTACTAACTAAAAAAAGGCTGCTCAATTGAATTGAGCAGCCTTTTTTTTAGAACTTTAGGAACAATGAGCGGTTTTTGATTAGTTCCTTATGACTAATACGATAAGTATTAAGTTTCTTACCACCTAAACTAATCGATTTGATATACTTGCCTGTAGCAGCAGAACGGTCAGCAGTAATAGTTATATCACCATCTGGATAGTAACGTTTATCCAGATGAAGCGTTACCTTGTCAAATACAGGCGAAGTGATGGTGTAATAAGGACTTCCTGGACAATCAGGATAGATACCCATCATAGAAAACACTGCCCACGCCGACATTGTTCCTGTATCATCGTTACCAGGAATACCTGATGGCTTATCAGTATAATACTTATCAAGCAAACGAGTAACCTCTTTCTGGGTTCGCCATTCCTCACCCTTGAAATAACTGAAGAGATAAGGATAAGCTATATCAGGTTCGTTGGCTGGATCATAGAGATTCTTATCAAAAACCATCTGAAGCTTATTCACAAACTTCTGCTTGCCGCCCATGAGTTTAGCCAAGCCAAGAACATCATGAGGAACATAGAATGTGTAGTTCCATGCTGAGCCCTCGTGGAATCCTGGAGCATTACTGAAATCAGCTCCATCATCAGGATTAAAAGGTGAAAGGAACTTTCCATCAGTGGTGATTGGACGGAAAGTACCACTCTCCTTGCTGTAATAATGCTTGTAACCTAAACTCTGCTTATAGAAACGCTTAGCATCTGCCTTATGACCTAATGATGTTGCAAGATTACCCAGAGCATAATCAGCAATATAATACTCCAATGCATGAGAAACACTATTATCGCCTGAGAAGTCCTGAGCAAAATAACCCAATGGCACATAACCCTTACTGATATAAGGATCGATATCAGGACGCATTTTGTTGTCTTGACCTTTAGTAGTAGCACTCTTTAAAAATGCTTTGTAAGCTGTCTGAATATCGAAATCACGCAATCCTTTGAGATAGGTATCAGCAACGACAGCTATTGCAGGGTCACCTTCCATAGTCCAAGTCTCACGACCAAAGAGTTCCCAACGAGGCATCCATCCCCACTCTTTCGACATGTCAATAATAGAACGAACCATATCAAGCTGACGATCAGGATAGAGCAAGGTTTCCAACTGATGAACATTACGATAGGTATCCCAGAGAGAGAAGACTGTATAGCGATTAGATGATGTCTTGCCAATATCAAAACGTTCCATCATAGGATACTCGCCATTTACATCCTGAACAATATTTGGATGAATCTGACTATGATAGAGTGCTGTATAGAAAACACGTTTCTGAACCTCCGTTCCGCCTTCTACATCAATAGTAGAAAGTGTCTGTTCCCAAGCAGCAGAAGCAGCTTTGCATACTTTATCAAAAGCAAATCCTTGCTGTTCATGATTAAGGTTTTCACGAGCATTCTCAATAGATACAAAAGAAACACCCATCTGAACCTCTATCTGTTCGCCTTCTTCACAATCATAATTGAAAAAATAACCTATCTCATCACCTGCAAGTTCCTTGCCATAGGTGGTATATAGCTTATAACGACCATTATCTGTATCCCATTGAGCTTCGGCACCTGTCATCTTTGGTTGTTTCTTCCAATAACCAGCCGAAAGTGGTTTCTTGCTTACTCGCAATACAAAATACATAGGAAAAACTGCCTGAGAATTATAGCAGAAAGTACCCAACAGTCGATAGCCTTCTATCTCAGTATCGCTAACACGCTTAACAGCACCTCCAACTTCATTTGTCAGACCATCACCAATATTCAGAAGAATATGACTTTCGCCCTTATGGAAGGTAAATCGCTCTATAGAAGAACGTAATGTAGAACTTACCTCACAATGAATGCCATATTTCTTGAGGTCAACAGCATAATAACCAGGAAAGGCCTTCTCGTCAGAATACTCTGAACCATAGTTATGATAATCAACATCAAGTTTTCCCGATGTAGGCATAGTGAGTAATGTACCCAACTCTGGACATCCTACACCACTAAGTGTTACATGGGCAAAACCTGTTAGAAACTTGTTGTTGTATTCATAAGGAGCCGACCACCATCGAGCATCCTTATCCTGAACATTTAAATCTGAGCCCATAACATTGAAAGGTACCACCGACATCATGCCATGAGGGAGTACGGCTCCAGGATTACAAACACTAAAATTTGTTGTACCAATAAAAGGGTCAACATAATCGATTTTCTGCTTAGCACTTATAGATAAACCAAGCAGCATAAATGATAAGAGTAAGAGTGACTTACGCATAATAGATTTTTCGTAATGATAGTTTTCAAGGCATAAAATTAAAGAAATTATTAATATGTGCCAAATTTTGGTGGATAAAAGGGTTAGTTTTCTTCTTTTTTAGTATATTTGCAAACGTTATCAACAATCCAACTCCATGAACTTAAAAAAAATTTCATTACTATTAGCAGCAGTGTGTGTTACTGGTATTGGAGTAAACGCAAATGCTGCAGAGAAAAAAGAAGTAACTAACTATGTGAACCCAATGATTGGTTCTGGCGGACACGGACACGTTTTTGTCGGTGCCAACGTACCTTTCGGCTATGTGCAGTTAGGTCCTACTCAGACTACACAAGGTTGGGACTGGTGTTCAGGTTATCACTACAGCGACTCGCTGCTCATTGGCTTCGGTCATCAGCATCTTAGTGGTACTGGTATTGGCGATTTGGGTGATTTTGCATTCCTACCTGTAAATAAAGTAGGACAACAGAAAGTACGCTTTAGCCATGAGGCTGAAACTGTTACACCAGGTTATTATGCAGTAAAACTGAAAGATCCAAATGTTTTTGTAGAGCTTACTGCCACTTTGCGCGCAGGAATGCAACGCTACACTCTTGGAGCTAATGCAAGCAAAGGACTTTTCGCTCTTAACCTTGAACAGGGTATTGGCTGGGACAAGATGACTAGTTGTAAATTCACTCAGGTGAGCAAGACTGCTATCCAAGGATACAGAATGTCATCAGGTTGGGCAAAACAGCAGTATGATTATTTCTATGCTGAGTTCAACAAACCTGTAACTCTCGTTGAAGGCAATAACAATATTGCTTATTTCGAATACGAGAATGACGGTACCCCTCTCGTTATCAAGACTGGTCTTTCTGCTGTAAGCGAGAACAATGCTAAGGAGAATCTTCAGAAGGAGATTCCTGGTTGGAACTTCAATGCCGTTACAGAGGCTGCAAAGCAAAACTGGGAAAAAGAACTTAACAAGATTGTTATCAAGACTGATGATGAGAATGCAAAGACTATCTTCTATACTGCCCTCTATCACACCATGATTGCTCCATCAGTATTCTCTGATGTTAACGGACAGTATCGTGGTGCAGACGGCAAGGTTCACAATGGTGATTTCACCAACTATACTACCTTCTCTCTTTGGGATACCTACAGAGCAGCTCATCCTTTGATGACTCTCATACAACCTGAGAAGCAGGCTGACTTTGCAAAGACTCTTATCAACATTCAGAAGCAGCAGGGACGTCTGCCTGTATGGCACCTTATGGGTAACGAAACAGACTGTATGCCAGGAAATGCTGGTATCTCTGTTTTGGCAGACCTTGTACTGAAAGGTTTTGTTCCTAACAAGAAAGAAGCTCTCGACGCTATGATCGCAACCACTCTTGACAAGGGACGTGGTCAGGAGAGCATGAACAAGAATGGATACGTTGCTTTTGATGAAGAAACAACAGAAAGTGCGTCTAAAACATTGGAATTTGCTGTTGCAGACTATTCTGTGGCAAAGGTAGCACAAAGCCTTGGTGACAAGAAGAACTATAAGAAATATCTGAGTCTCGGTCAGGCTTACAAACGCATCTTCGACAAGAAGACTGGATTCATTCGTGGTAAGGACAGCAAGGGCAACTGGCGTACTCCTTTCGATCCATTCAAGAATATTCATGAGAAGAGCGACTTCACCGAAGGTGATGCATGGCAATACACCTTTATGGTTCCTCAGGATGTTCATGGAATAATAAACTGCTTCGGAAGCGAACAGAAATTCATCAGTAAACTTGATTCTCTCTTCATCGTTAGTGGCGACCACGGCGAAGATTCTGCTCCAGATATCGATGGTCTTATTGGCGACTATGCACATGGCAACGAGCCAAGTCATCACGCTGTATATATGTACACCTATGCTGGTCAGCCATGGAAAGCAGCTGAACTGCTGCGCAGAATCTATGACGAGATGTACACCAACGAACCTGATGGTTTGAGCGGTAACGAGGATGTTGGTCAGATGTCAGCATGGTACGTTATCTCTACCATGGGTCTCTATCAGGTTGAACCTGCTGGTGGTAAGTACGTATTTGGTTCACCACTCTTCAACGAGGCAGAAATGAAGGTTGCCAATGGTAAGACTTTCCGTATCGTTGCTAAGAACAATAGCAAGGATAATATCTACATCCAGAGCGTAAAACTTAACGGAAAAGATTACAAGAAGTCATATATATATTACAACGACATTATGCGTGGTGGAACATTGGAGTTCACCATGGGTAACAAGCCATCAAAATTTGGTGTTGCCAAGAGTGCGCGCCCATAACTCTTTTTGACTCACAAGATACAGATAAAAATAGAAAACATGAGTAAACTAATTATTAAAGGTCAGCCACTTCCTAACATGCCTTGGGAAGAACGTCCTGCAGACTGCAAGAACGTAATGTGGCGTTATTCTAAAAACCCTATCATACCACGCGACCTACTGCCTACAAGCAATAGTATTTTCAACTCTGCTGTAGTACCTTTCAAAGATGGATATGCTGGTGTTTTCCGTTGCGACGACACCAACCGCAGAATGGTGCTCCACGTTGGTTTTTCTAAAGACGGTATCAAATGGAATATCAACGAAGAACCATTGCGTTTCCAGTGCGACAACGAAGAAGTTGGAAAATGGGTATATGGTTATGACCCACGCGTTACATGGATTGAAGACCGCTGGTATGTAACCTGGTGTAACGGCTATCATGGTCCTACCATTGGTGTCGCATGGACAAAGGACTTTGAGACTTTCCACCAGCTGGAGAACGCTTTCCTGCCATACAACAGAAATGGCGTGCTGTTCCCTCGCAAGATAAATGGTAACTTTGCTATGCTCTCTCGCCCATCAGATACAGGTCACACCCCATTTGGTGACATCTTCTATAGCGAGAGTCCTGATATGGATTTCTGGGGACATCATCGTCACGTAATGGCTCCTGCAGCATTCGAAGACAGTGCTTGGCAGTGCATGAAGATCGGTGCTGGCCCTATCCCTATTGAAACAAGTGAAGGTTGGTTGTTGTTCTATCACGGTGTTCTTCGCAGCTGCAACGGTTATGTGTACAGCTTTGGTTCAGCTCTGCTTGATCTTGAGCAACCATGGAAGCCTATCTACCGTTCAGGTCCATACCTCATCTCGCCACAGACACAATACGAACTTACAGGCGATGTGCCAAACGTATGTTTCCCTTGTGCAGAACTTCACGACCCTGAGACTGGTCGCGTAGCCGTTTACTATGGTTGTGCTGATACTGTTACAGGTATGGCATTTGGTTATATCCCAGAAATTCTAGAATGGACCAAGAAAACATCTATTATCTAAAACACCCCTACAAAACCAACATGAAAAAGACATTTATGACCATCTTGATGGCTGTAGCAGCACTTACTGCTACAGCCCAAGAGGCAAACTACAACGTTGTGCCTCTTCCACAAAACATCACATTAAATAAAGCTAAGGCTTTTGTTCTGAACCCACAAACAGTCATTGTTACAGAAGACAATGAGGCTATGCAGCGTAATGCTGAGTTCTTAAAAGACTTTATCAAGCAGACAACAGGTCTGCAGGTTGCTGATGCAGCTACAAAAGGAAGCAACAGCATAGTTTTAAAACTCTCTAAGAAGATTTCTGCCGATGAAGGCTATAGTATCAAAGTGACAGCCAATAAGGTGCTTATAGAAGGAAAAACACCTGCTGGCGTATTCTATGGTATTCAAACACTACGTAAGTCATTACCCGTAAATAAGCACTGTGGTAAGCATGCACATCATGCCATGACCTCTATCACTCTGCCTGCAGGTGTTATCAACGACCAGCCACGTTTTGGTTATCGAGGAGGTATGCTTGATGTAGGTCGTCACTTCTTCCCTATGTCATTCATAAAGGAATATATTGATATGCTGGCATTGCATAATCTTAATACATTCCATTTCCACCTTACTGAAGACCAGGGATGGCGCGTAGAGATAAAGAAATATCCTAAGCTTACAGAGATTGGTTCTAAGAGAGCACAGACCGTTATTGGCCATAACTCACCTGTTTACGACGAAACTCCTTATGGAGCATACTTCACTCAGGACGAACTACGTGAGATTGTAAAGTATGCAGCCGATCGTTATATCACAGTTATTCCAGAAATTGATATGCCTGGTCATATGCGTGCTGCGCTTGCTGCTTATCCTGAATATGGCTGCACAGGCGGTCCATATACAGTTGCTGAGGAATGGGGAGTCTTCGACGAGATTCTTTGTGCCGGCAAAGAAGAAACATTTACCTTCGTACAAAACATCCTTGACGAGATAATGGACATCTTCCCATCAAAGGTTATTCATATCGGTGGCGACGAAGCACCAAGAACAGAATGGCAGAAATGTCCTCGTTGCCAGAAGAGAATAGAAGAACTAAACCTTCAGGGGCGCGATGGATTTAGCAAGGAGGCTCAACTACAAGGTTACTTCATGAACCGCATCAGCAAGTATCTTGCAAGCAAAGGTCGCACTGTAATTGGTTGGGACGAACTTCTTGAAGGTGATGTTGACCCTGGCACAACTATCATGAGCTGGCGTGGTACAGAAGGTGGAATCAAAGCAACAGAGCGCGGTCTTAATGTTGTTATGTCGCCAACAACCTACCATTATTTCGACTATTATCAGAACAAAGATCAGTCTATACGTCTTATTGGTGGCTATCTCCCTATAGAAACAGTATATAGCTACGATCCTGTTCCTGCAGATGCCTCTGCTGAAATGAAGAAACATGTGATTGGTACTCAGGCTAACCTTTGGACAGAATACATCACTTGTCGTCATTTGGCTGAATATCAGCTTTTACCACGCTTAGCAGCTATGAGCGAGACTGCATGGAGTGATAACAGCAAGAAAGACTTTAATTCGTTCAGAGAGCGCGAGAAGAAGCTTGCCAAGCTCTATAATAAGTTTGACTGGACATACGCAAAAGACATGTGGAAAGAAGAAAAGAAATAAAACTCTTTTCAAACAATAACAAAAAAATCCCTGCAACATAAATTGCAGGGATTTTTAATTATATAGAGATGAAGATTATTCTGCATTCTCTTGTGGAGCAGCCTCGTCACGATGCTCGAAACGACGACCACCTTCACGACGTGGGCCACGATTGCCCTCACGACGAGGACGACGTTCACGCTCTACATAGCCTTCTGGCTTCTCAAGCAATACACGGTGAGAGAGCTTGTACTTACCTGTCTTAGGATCGATTTCAAGAAGCTTAACGCTAATCTTGTCACCTTCCTTGAGACCAGCCTCTTCAACAGTTTCAAGACGCTTCCAAGCAATCTCTGAGATGTGGAGCAGACCTTCCTTACCTGGAAGAATCTCTACGAAACATCCGTAAGGCATAACACTCTTTACAGTACCCTCGTAAGTTTCACCTACCTCAGGAACAGCTACGATAGCCTTGATCTTACCAAGAGCAGCATCGATAGAATCCTTGTTAGGAGCTGAAATCTGAACATGACCCTTACCATCAGTCTCTTCAATAGTGATAGTAGCACCTGTCTCTTCCTGCATCTGCTGGATAATCTTACCACCAGGACCGATAACTGCACCGATGAACTCCTTAGGTATGTCAATAGCGATGATACGTGGTACCTGTGGCTTCATCTCCTCACGTGGATGATCCATTGTCTTCATCATCTCGTTCATGATATGCTCACGACCAGCCTTAGCCTGCATCAGAGCCTTCTCAAGAATTTCGTATGACAGACCGTCACACTTGATATCCATCTGTGTAGCAGTAAGACCGTCCTTAGTACCTGTTGTCTTGAAGTCCATATCACCCAAGTGGTCCTCATCACCAAGGATATCAGAGAGGATAGCATACTTATCCTCACCTGGGTTCTTGATAAGACCCATAGCGATACCAGCAACAGGCTTCTTCATTGGAACACCAGCGTCCATAAGGGCGAGGGTACCAGCACATACTGTAGCCATAGAAGAAGAACCGTTAGACTCGAGAATCTGGCTTACCAAACGAACTGTATAAGGGAAATCTTCAGGAATCATATCCTTAAGACCACGCCATGCCAAATGACCATGACCAATCTCACGACGACCTACACCACGCTGTGCCTTAGCCTCACCTGTTGAGAATGGAGGGAAGTTGTAGTGAAGGAGGAAGCGCTGATAACCACGATTAAGAACGCCGTCAACAAGTTTCTCATCAAGCTTTGTACCAAGAGTACATGTAGAGAGTGACATTGTTTCACCACGCTGGAAGATTGATGATCCGTGTGGCATTGGAAGAGGTGAAACCTCGCACCAGATAGGACGAATCTCTGTTGTTGCACGACCGTCGAGACGAAGTCCCTCGTCGAGGATACAACGACGCATAGCATCGCGCATTACATCGTCGAAGTAGCGAACTGCCTCAGCGTGCTTCTCTGCGAGCTCATCTTCTGAAAGATCAGTGTGAGCAGCATCATACTTCTCAAGGAAGTCGGCCAAAAGCTTGTCGAAAGCGTCATGACGCTCCTGCTTAGGCAGAGCCTTGTGGTTGATATCGTATGCTGGCTGATAAAGTTCGTCGTTGATCTGCTTACGAAGATCCTCGTCGTTAACCTCATCATTATACTCACGCTTCTTGTCAGTACCAAGTTCCTTAGCAAGTTCATCCTGCAAGTCACACATTGGCTTGATAGCTTCATGAGCAGCCTTCAGAGCACCGATAAGATCCTGCTCTGACACTTCCTTCATTTCACCCTCAACCATCATGATGTTGTCCTTAGTAGCACCTACCATGAGGTCCATATCAGCCTCTTCCATCTGCTGGAATGTTGGGTTAACTACATACTCACCATTGATACGTGCAACACGAACCTCAGAAATAGTATAGTCAAAAGGAATATCTGAACAAGCCATTGCTGCTGATGCTGCAAAACCAGCAAGTGCATCAGGCTGATCAACGCCATCTGCAGAAAGCAACATTACCTGTACATAAACCTCACAGTGATAATCTGATGGGAATAATGGACGAAGAGCACGGTCAACAAGGCGTGATGTAAGAATCTCCTCGTCACTTGCTTTGCCTTCACGCTTGGTAAAACCACCTGGGAAACGACCTGCAGCACTATACTGCTCGCGGTAATCTACCTGCAAAGGCATGAAATCTGTACCCGGAACTGCCTCTTTGGCTGCGCAAACAGTTGCCAAAAGCACGGTGTTGCCCATACGAAGGACTGCAGCACCATCTGCCTGTTTCGCAACCTTTCCGGTCTCAATTGAGATGGTTCTACCATCTGGCAATTGAACTGTTTTTGTAATTACGTTCATCTAAAATTTAAAAAAATTCATTATTGTTTTGATCAAACATCTAAAATATGTCGCAAAGATACCTCTTTTATATTAAAAAAACGAATGTGAAATCTTTTTTTTCGATTTTTTTTATATTTATATTTGCAGATTACTGTTTTTTTGGTTAGATTTGCTACCGATTATTCACTCTAAAAAAGAAACATTATGAAAAAGTACGTTTGCGAAGTTTGCGGGTACGTTTACGACCCAGCAAAGGGTGATCCAGATAACGGAATTGCTCCTGGTACAGCATTTGAAGACCTGCCAGAAGACTGGGTATGCCCAGTATGCGGTGTTGGAAAAGACAGTTTCAAACCTGAAGATTAAAATATAATTCTATAGATTAATGGCATTGCGCAAGTAGCAATGCCATTTTTTTGACAAAACAAATATACAATGAAGATTACAGTATCACAAGAGATTGAAAGCGTATGCCCGAATTTCGTGGGTGCCTGCGTTGATGCACAAGTGGAGAACAGTAAGTTCAGCCAGGCACTCTGGGACGAGATTCATGAATTAGAAGATAAATTCAGAGCTACATTAACTACTGAAAGTTTAAAAGAAATAAGCGGAATAGCTGCCACACGAAAAGTTTACAAAGCATGCGGCAAAGACCCATCACGTTATCGTCCTGCCTCAGAAGCTCTCATCCGTAGAATGTTACAAGGTAAAGAGTTGTATCAGATAGACACTTTAGTTGACTTGATAAATCTTGCAAGTATTGCCTATGGCTACAGCATCGGAGGTTTCGACGGCGATAAGTTCGTTGGCGACGAACTCACATTAGGCATTGGTAAGGAAGGAGAACCCTACGAAGGTATAGGACGAGGAATGATCAACATACACGGACTGCCTGTTTATCGTGATGCCGTAGGTGGTGTGGGCACTCCAACAAGCGACAACGAGCGTACAAAGATGGAACTGAAGACTACCCATCTTGTTGTTCTTATCAACGGTTACGACGGTAATGAGGAAAATGTTATTGCCAATGCACGCTTTATACAAGAACTGATAAAAAAATATTGTAACAGCGATGGAGGTAAGTTCTTTGTCTATAGATACGAAAAAGAATAAAACATATTGAGAGAAAGGTTCTAAATAAAAAAATAGGGAGTATTTTTTGTAATTCAATCATTTTCCATTACTTTTGCACGAAATAACTTACGTGAAAAAGACTATTAAAATGAAAATATCTAAATTTTTCTCAGTAGCTGTGTTCACAGTAGCAGCTCTGAGTCTCACTTCTTGCAACAACAAGAAGTTTCATGTGAATGGTACTATCAGCGACGCTAAAGACTCTGTGCTCTACTTCGAGAACATGAGCCTCAATGGTCCTGTTGTTGTTGACTCCGTTAAGCTTGCTGAAGACGGTAGTTTTGATTTCTCAGGAAAAGCTACAGAAGCACCTGAATTCTATCGCTTGCGTATCGCTGGTCAGATTATCAATGTAGCTATCGACTCTACAGAAACAGTAAAGTTCAAGGCAAGCTACCCTACTATGACCTCACAATACGAAGTTGAGGGAAGCGAAGAAAACAGCAAGATCAAGGAACTGGCTCTCTTGCAGTTAGGTCTTCAGGGACAGGTTAACGCTATTGCTCAGAACCCTCAGTTAGGTGTTAACGAGGTTCAAGACAGCGTCATCAAGGTGCTCACAGCATATAAAGAGAATGTTAAACGCAACTATATCTTCAAAGAGCCAATGAAGGCTTATTCTTATTTTGCATTGTTCCAGACATTCACACTTGGCAACATGCAGAGCCTTGTGTTCAACCCACGTAGCAACAAAGACGACATCAAGGTTTTTGCTGCCGTAGCTACAAGCTGGGATACATTCTATCCAGGTGCAGAACGTGGCAAGAACCTTCACAACATTGCTATTGAGGGTATGAAAGATATCCGTATCGTACAAGCAGAACGGAATCAGCAGATTGATGCAAGCAAGGTTAGCACAAGCGGTATTATCGACATCGCTTTGGCCGACAACAAAGGTCAGGTGCGTCGCCTGAGCGATCTGAAAGGCAAGGTTGTTCTTCTCGACTTCCATGCTTTCGGTACAAAGCAGTCAACACAACGTATTATGATGATGCGCTCGCTCTACAACAAATATCATGCAGCAGGCTTCGAGATTTATCAGGTTGCTGTTGACCCAGACGAGCATTTCTGGAAGACTCAGACTGCTGCCCTACCTTGGATAAGCGTTCGTGCTGACGAAGATTCACAGACTTTGAGCCTGTATAATGTTCAGTCAATTCCAACATTCTTCCTTATTACCAAAGACAACGTACTCTACAAGCGCGATGTACAGATCAAGGATGTAGATGCAGAAATCAAGGCCTTATTATAATAAGGCTTCTTTCTGCAAGAAACAATCATAAAGTAAATAGCTTTTACCTAATTTATGTTTGTTTTTCCTCTATAATGAGTCTATAATGCCTCTATATTATCTCTATATTGCTATTGTAAAGAAATATTTGGCAAATACAATAATCCCCATCCTTGTTTCAGGATGGGGATTATTTTGAATTAGGAATTACGAGTTAGGAATTTTGAATTATTTTACGCCGCTTATTCAATGATAAATTACGTATGCCGTAGGCATTCAACTCCTAACTTCTAACTACTAACTTCTAACTCCTAACTTCTAACTCCTAACTTCTAACTAATCTGGACGCTTAAAAAGCGATGCAACCCTGCCCTTATAGACTGCAAACCAAATTCCTCAATTATTATTTCATCGAGAGGAATCCACTCATAGTCTGCCGCATCATCCATTGCACGAACAGCAGCCATATCATCAACCTGACACAGAAAAAACATATCCAAGGTATGGATTATCATACCTGAGTATTCATACAGATTAGGAATACTAAACAAGAACTCTACCTTGTTTACAACAAGTCCAGTTTCTTCCTTCACCTCACGCATCATACCCTGTTCGCCAGTTTCATCCATATCAACAAAGCCACCAGGAAGGTCGCGTGTGCCCTTTGCAGGTTCTTTACCACGACGAACAGTCAGAAGTTCGTTCTTCTCGTTAACAATCAAGGCCACAGTTGCAGAACTGGGATTCGCATAATAAGTAAATCCACAGTCTGCACATTGTTTGCTCTTCTCATTATGTATGTCAAAATGAGAAGAACCACACACTGGGCAATATTTAAACTTATCTAAAGGATGTGCCATTACCACTTATCTGTTCTAAATGGGAAAAGAGGAAGATTAGCCTGATTGCAAAGGTTTCCAGGAGCAAAGTTTCGGAACGCATAGCGCACAGCAACAGGTTTCTTCACCTCAGGCGAATAAACCCATATCGACTCATTACGTGGGTCACGTGCAGGAATCCAGAAATGTCCCGCCTTAGCCTTATGGAACACCTTGTCAGCACCAGCAACCTCAAAGCCCACAATATCTTCATAGCGGTTAACACCACCGTAGTCATTAGCCAAACGAACATAACAGGTGTCGCCCTGTATCTCCATCGACTTATACTCAGGACTATAGCACATCAACCCCTTCAAGCCATACTGCTCATTAAGGGCAAGATAAGCCAAGCGCACACCAACCTGCTTCTTCTGTGCAGGATGAATCTGTCCAATCTCGTATGGATAAACAAGATCGTCAGTACATACTATTCCGCTATTAGGAATAATCTTCGAAGCATTAAACTGTTGCTCACGTAAGCGAGCCGCTGCATCACCATTGGCATCACCATTGATATAAGGAGCAATCTGAACAAAATAAAAAGGCACCTCACCACAGTCGAAGTCTCTACGCCACTGCTCAACAAGAAGCTTCAAACGGTTAGTATATTGACCATCAGGCGCACCAACATTAGAACATCCCTGATAAAAAAGTATTCCCTTGATAGAATAGTTCAGGATAGGATGGAACGTACCATTTCCCCATACCAGCGTGCGCATATAGTCCATACCAAACTGCTTTACTATCCCCATAGTATCTGTTGGTTCCTTAGTATATTTCTTCAGATTATCCTCATCAAGCCAACTCTCTACACGCGAACCACCCTTATTAGCCATTATAAGACCTACAGGTATATCAACAGCCTTGTTAACAGCCTGTGCAAAGAAATAACCAGTAGCCGAACATTCCGCAATAGTATTAGGTCCTATCTCCTCCCATGAGCAATCAGCATCATCAAGAGGTTTCATGCTCATCACACTTGGAATTTTTACATAATGAACACCCTTATACTTCGACGCATTCAACACCTCGTCATTATAACCTTCTACAGGACAGTTGTTAAAGCCCTTCATAGGCATTTCCATATTACTCTGGCCTGCACACACCCACACATCACCAGAGAGAACATCGCTAATAGTCGTCTTCTCTCCATCATCGAAAGTGATAGACAACGGCTTGTAACTTGCCTTAGGTGTCTTAACCTTTACAAGCCACTTTCCATCATTACCCGTTTGGGTACTATACTTTTCTGAACTCCAAGAAACACTTACCTTAACCGTCTTACCGGGCTTGTCCCATCCCCACAAACGAGCTTCAGCATTCTGCTGAAGAATCATTTTGTTTCCAAGAACGTTAGGTAACTTTACTTTCGCTTGTGCACTCATGGTCATAACAGCAAGTGCAGAAATAATAAAAAAATGTCTTAGCATAGTGTTTGAATTAAAACTAAATGCAATATTACGAAAAATTAGTTATCTTTGCAACAAATTGATTTGAAATGAAACAAAATATCATGATTATGAACTTGAAAAGACTCTTTATCTGTTTATCAATGGGAGTGATGACTTTAGCCGCATCAGCTCAGAGTTCCTTCGAACTACCTCTTTGGCCACAAGGAGCACCTAACGACAACGGCGACAAGCAAGACACAGCTAAGGTATTTGTTTACCTCCCCGATGCAAAAACAGCTACAGGACGGGCCATCGTAGTATGCCCCGGAGGAGGATACTGCATGTTAGCCATGGACCATGAAGGAAAACAATGGGCACCATTCTTCAATAATATGGGCATTGCCACTATTGTACTGAAATATCGCATGCCTCACGGCAATAAGGAAGTACCATTCACCGATGCTGAAGCTGCCATCAAACTTGTACGAGCAAATGCACGAAAATGGCATATCGACCCAAACAATGTTGGTATCATGGGTTCATCAGCAGGTGGACATTTAGCTTCAACAGTAGCCACTCGCGCATCGGGACAGGCAAAACCTAACTTCCAGATTCTTTTCTACCCAGTAATCACCATGATGCCAGGATATACCCATCAAGGCTCTCACGATTTCCTTTTGGGCAAAGATGCAAAGAAAAAAGACGAGAAAGAATATAGTAACGACATGCGTGTAACACGTGCCACCCCACGAGCATGGATAGTTCTCTCCGACGATGACGATGTGGTTATTCCTGCTAATGGTGTAAACTACTACAACGAGCTTTATCGTCATGACGTGCCAGCCTCTCTGCACGTATATCCTACAGGCGGTCACGGATGGGGAATAGGCACATGGTTTAAGTTCCATACCCCCATGCTTACAGAGTTGGAAGCATGGCTCCGAAGTTTTTAATAAGTAAAAGAAATTCATCACTTTTTCTATCATAACATAAGAGCGGCTAATTCTAAAATAATTAAAAAAATATAATTTTTTGCTATATAATAAGGTATAGAAAAAAGTTTTTTGTTACTTTTGCGCCCTAATAATGAACACATCGCAATTATGCAAGAAAATTTAGTAATAGTAGAGAGCCCTGCAAAGGCAAAGACCATTGAAAAATTCCTTGGTGATGATTTCAAGGTAATGTCTTCGTATGGACATATCCGTGATTTAAAGAAGAAAGAACTTAGCATAGATCCAAAAACTTTGGAGCCTGATTATGAGATTCCAGAAGAGAAGAAAAAACTCGTTAGCGAGTTGAAGAACAATGCTAAGAAGGCAAATAAAATTTGGTTGGCATCCGATGAGGACCGCGAAGGAGAAGCTATCAGCTGGCACCTTTGCGAAGTATTAGGTCTTGACGAAGAGAAAACCAGCCGAATCGTTTTCCACGAGATTACCCCAACTGCTATTCAGGATGCTATTAAGAATCCACGTCATCTTGATATGAACCTGGTGAATGCCCAGCAGGCACGTCGTGTCCTCGACCGCCTGGTAGGTTTCAAGCTCTCACCTGTGTTGTGGCGTAAGGTAAAGCCTGCTCTCTCTGCAGGTCGCGTACAGAGTGTAGCCGTTCGTCTTATAGTTGAACGCGAGCGCGAGATACAAGACTTCAACAGCGAACCATACTATCGCATAAACGCTATCTTTGGCGTACAGAATGCTGATGGTTCACAGTCAGAGGTTAAGGCTGAACTCGACAAGCGTTTCGACAATCACGATGATGCTCTTGCATTCCTCGATAAGTGTAAGGATGCTGACTTCACCGTTTCTTCTATTGCCAAGAAACCATTGAAGCGTACCCCAGCACCTCCTTTCACCACATCTACCCTTCAGCAGGAAGCAGCCCGTAAGCTAGGTTTCACTGTTAGTCAGACCATGATGGTTGCTCAGCGCCTTTACGAAGCAGGACGCATCACATATATGCGTACCGACTCTGTAAACCTCTCTACTTTAGCTATCAACACCAGCAAAGACGAGATTATCAAGACATGGGGCAAGGAATATAGCAAGTCACGCAACTACACTACTCATGCCAAAGGTGCTCAGGAGGCTCACGAAGCTATCCGTCCTACATACATGTCAGAGATGTCTATCGACGGCACACAGCAGGAGAAGCGTCTTTACGAGTTGATATGGAAGCGCACAGCAGCCAGCCAGATGGCTGATGCACAGATAGAGAAGACTACAGTAAACATCGATATAACTGGTTCTGATGCTAAATTTGTTGCCAATGGTGAGGTTATTGTCTTCGACGGTTTCCTTAAGGTTTATCGCGAATCTACCGACGACGATGAGAACCAGGATGATTTTTCACACAACCTGCCAGCATTGAAGAAAGGCGACCTGTTGCTACGTCGTGAAATCATCTCTACCGAGCGTTTCAGTCAGGGACCAATCCGCTACACAGAAGCTTCACTTGTACGCAAGCTCGAAGAATTAGGTATCGGC
>R22__coassemble_625_pt1 | contig 21762 bp, 9 predicted proteins | sample R22__metabat2_high_PE_007 | metagenome-assembled genome bin R22
CTTTAGCGTAATATACGCTTGCTCCAGCATAAAAGTCATTACTACAAATAGCATTTAGATGTGATTGTATTACATTAACTCCAAATCCTAATCCTTTATTGAAAGTGTGGCAATAGTCAATAGAGAGGTCGTAAGATGAAGATGTTTTGTAGATGTTGTTTAATTCGCGCATTTCAGAATAAACCAATCCTGGACCATAGTTTACTTTAATTACGTTGTGAGTAGGTTCAAAATCCGCTTCGTTCAGTAACTTTGCTGATGTGGTAAAAACACCTATTACCATCAGCATAATCATTAAAATGTTTCTTTTCATTATGTTATTTTCTTTTTAGTAAATCCTACTGCAAAGGTAGTATTTTTTGTTGATCTTTAAGGCGAAAATCGTCAAAAACAACAAAAACGATATTATTGGTCACAATTCTGATAAATTTATGTGATAAAAGCTATTGCGAGTAAATATTATTCGATATATCTTTGCACTGTCATAACAAATAAAAAATGGTTATTTAATAAAAGGTAGGTTTTTCGGTTAATTTTTCGCATTAAAATTAAAATACGTCTTATTAAGTTAGACATGGTATGTAAAAAGGAGGAAACTGTGAAGTTTCCTCCTTTTATGTAAGCCTCTCCCATCCCTCCCCGATAGGGAAGGGGGTGATTCACATTCTTAATTTTTAATACTTTCTCTTATTGCTTTTATAAACTCAAGAGAGTTTACCTGTTTTGTTTCCACGCCTTCCATAAGTGGGATAAGGTCTTTGGTAGCTATTCCTGCATTGAGGGTGGCAAAGCAAGCTGCTTCAAGACAATCAGCAAAATCCTGAAGAGGTTTGTTATTATCAAGTTCTCCACGTTTGCGCAGTGCTCCGCTCCATGCAAAGATAGTAGCCATAGGGTTGGTTGATGTTTCTTCGCCTTTTAAGTAGCGGTAGTAGTGGCGAGTAACGGTACCATGAGCGGCTTCGTATTCATAGTTGCCGTCGGGGCTAACAAGAACAGAGGTCATCATGGCAAGAGAGCCGAAGGCTGTTGAAAGCATATCGCTCATCACATCGCCGTCATAGTTTTTGCATGCCCATATAAAACCGCCTTTAGAGCGTATTACGCGCGCTACCGCATCATCAATCAAGGTATAGAAGTATTCTATGCCTGCCTGCTCAAAGAGGCTCTTGTAGTCGCTTTCATATACTTCCTCGAAAATTTTGCGGAATTGTGCATCGTATGTTTTTGATATCGTGTCTTTAGTTGCAAACCAAAGGTCTTGCTTTGTGTCAAGGGCAAACTTAAAACAACTGTGTGCAAAACTACGTATGCTCTTGTCTGTGTTGTGCATACCCTGAATTACTCCTTCACCTTGGAAATTATGTATTTCTACTTCCTGTATCTTTCCACTTTCTCCTTGGAATATGAGTTTAGCTGTTCCTGGTTCATCGGCACGTATTTCCACACTCTTATATACGTCTCCATAGGCATGACGTGCAATAGTAATAGGCTTTTCCCAGTTTTTCACAACAGGATGAATACTTGGGATAGTGATTGGAGCACGGAAAACAGTTCCGTCCATGATGCTACGGATAGTGCCATTAGGACTTTTCCACATCTTATGTAGTTTGTATTCGTCCATACGCTGTGCGTTAGGCGTTATAGTAGCGCATTTTACAGCTACTCCATATTTACGGGCTGCATTGGCAGAATCAATAGTTACCTGGTCATTTGTCTTGTCACGATTAGGTAAGCCGAGATCATAATATTCTGTTTTGAGGTCAACGAAAGGTAGAATTAATTCGTCCTTAATCATCTTCCACAGAATTCTTGTCATTTCATCGCCGTCCATTTCTACCAGTGGGGTAGTCATTTTAATCTTTTCCATAATAAAAAGCCTCTACAAAAATATCTCCATTTGGAGATAGCATTTAATTACACATTTTGTTTGTTATGGATGCAAAGATAATAAAAAGTATTTATTTTGCCTAATAAAATGTATTGATTGTAATCTTTTAAAGCATAAATGTAACAGTATGATAATATTGCTGCCATTGTGCTAAAAAAATCAGAGTATTCCGATTATTCCGAATACTCTGATTATTCTGATAATTCTAATTGTTCGTTATTTTTTTACTCTTCTGGTGCTTTATCAATCAGATCCATGAACTGATCAAGCTTAGGAGTAATGATGATCTGTGTGCGACGGTTACGCTGCTTGCCTAACTCTGTATCGTTGCTTGCGATAGGATTGAATTCACCGCGGCCACCAGCTGTGAGACGCTTAGGAGCTACACCGAAGTGATTGATGAGATACTGTACGACAGAAGAAGCACGCAAAGCAGAAAGATCCCAGTTGTTGCGGATATTCTTCATAGATGTGGCCTGAGTATTTACAGGCACATTGTCGGTGTTACCCTCTATGAGAACATCATAATCCTTGTAGTCGGTAATAATCTTAGCAATCTTACTAAGAGTTTCTGCTGCACGGTCGTTAATCTCGTATGAACCGCTCTTGTAAAGCATATTATCAGCCAGAGAGATATATACAACACCCTTAAGAACCTGCACATCAACCTCTTTCATTTCTTCCTTGCTCAAGCTACGAGTAAGGTTGTTGGTAAGTACCATGTTGAGAGAGTCGCTCTTGCTCTTCACTTCTACAAGGTGACGAATGTACTGGTTTGACTCATTGATTTGGTCAACAAGCTTAGAGATATTGATATTGTTGTCGCTGGTGTTAGCAAGACTCTTGTCAAGAGACTTTTGTAGAGCAGCATAGTCTTTCTTCTGCTGAGCAAGCTGCTCTTCAAGAGAAGCTACACGTGCCTTACTTGCAGCGAGTTGTTCTTTTGCATCCTGATAATTTGTTGTAAGCTCACGGTTTTCGTTTTGGCAATTTTCCAAATCCTTCTTGCTGGCGCAGCTTGTTACAAACAAAGTGCCTGCAAGTAGAGTGAGCATGATAATATTCTTTTTCATATTCATAAAATATTAGTTAATACTCTGTTTTCTTGGTCTGCAAATATATAAATAGAGACCTCAAAAGCATTCTAATGTTCAAGTGCTTTAGAGAATTTTAACCACAAAAGTCGTTATTTCAGAAAAATTTAGCCTCCATATAGGCGAAGCATGCTTCGCATTTAAGATTGAAAGAATGAAAAATGGAAAAAAGGAAAGATAATATCAACATTGCCTACAATCTTTCAATTTTTCCATATTTCAATATTTCAATCCTCAATCACTCTAAGTGCGCTTAGAGTGATTGAAGTTACCTGTTTTTGCTTGCATATTCGCGTGGAGACATACCGTATAGTCCCTTAAACATGGTTGAGAAAGAGGCAAGATTACTGAATCCGCAGGCATACATCACTTCTGTGATATTTTGTCCTGGTTGCGAGAGTAGTTTGGCTGCCTGTTTCAGACGAATATTACGTATGAAACCATGAGGAGTTTGATTGGTAAGTTCTTTCATCTTACGATAAAGGTGTACACGACTTATTCCCACCTCATTGGCCACCATATCAACACTCAGGTCAGTGTTGCTGATGTTAGAATTGATAACATCCATAACACGATCCATAAGCTTGCTGTCTGGAGCATCAAGAGTAACCTGTTGCAGTTTGTGTTCCTGACTCTCGTTGCCAGTGAACTTATTACGCAGAATATTTCTCTTAGCAATGAGGTTGATAACTGTACGATGAAGAATGTCCATGTTGAAAGGCTTCACAATATAGGCGTCGGCACCTGTTTCAAGACCTTTCAGACGATCTTCGTCAGTATTCTTACCTGTTAATAAAATAATAGGTATATCGTTGGTATTTATATTGTTACGCAAACGACTGCTCAAAGTAATACCATCCATAACAGGCATCATAATGTCGCTAATAACCAATGATGGGATATCGCGAAGGGCAGTCTCGAGAGCGTCCTTACCATTGGCACAAACCACGATATCAAATTCTTGACTTAGTTCTTGCTCAAGATATTGTGAAATCTCGTAGTCGTCTTCAGCAATAAGAATCTTTTCGCGTGTACGACGTGCAATCTGCTCAGAAATCTGTTCTGGAGTAGTCTCAATGTGCTGTTCTATGTCGTCAGCAAGCGCATTCATCTCGTTATATGTTAACTCATCGCTTGTTTCCTCGACTTCCTCCATCTCTGAAGGCTTGAGATGGCTATTACCCAAAGGTAGTGTAACGATAAACTCACATCCAGGTGCATCAATGTTGTTGTGTACAGAGATGTTACCATAATGAAGTTCTACAAGTGAACGTGTGAGGTCAAGACCAATACCAGTACCAATCTTTCGGTCGTTAGATTCTGTAGGTGCCTGATAGAAACGTTCAAAGATATGTTGAATCTTATCTTCTGGTATGGATTCTCCATCATCAAAGAAAGAAAGTCTCACCTCTGTCTCTGTATGTGTTAATGTAATGCGTATATTTCCGCCTGCTGATGTGTATTTAAAGGCGTTAGAGATGATATTCACCAGCACCTTGTCAAAGTTGTTTGGATCAAACCATACAGGTAAAGAGTCTGTATCGTGAACAAAGGTGAGGTTTATGTGCTGTGACTTAGCTTGTTGCGTAAAGAGGCTATATACATCATTGATGAACTTCACCATATCCGTTTCTCTCATGTGCATAGCCATCTGGCCTTTGTCAATCTTGCGGAGGTCCATAATTTCGTTGATAAGGTGCAGAATACGTGTTGCATTACGGCGAATAGTAGTGTATATAGCCTGTCTCTGTGGGTCACGATCGCTCTTAATGAGCTGCTGCAGAGGCGAAACGATAAGTGTCATAGGGGTGCGAATTTCATGACTGATATTCATGAATGAACGCAGTTTTGATTCGCTTAGTTCCTCAGCATGAATATGTTCTTGAAGAAGCAGTCGATCCTCTTCTTTACGTTTTCTGTAAACGAAATAGAAACGTATCAATGCTAAGAATACGATGAAATAGAATATCTTTGCCCATGTGCTGGCATACCATGCAGGATGAATAGTTACAGTGAATTCCTTTATAGGTGACTCCTGACCATTACATATTGCTTTTACCTTGAAATGGTATGTTCCTGGGTCGAGATGGCTGAATACCAGTTCGTTAGCTCCTTGGCGAGTAGAATGCCAATGATCACCATTGATACTGTAGGCGTATGTTATCTGTTCTACGTTGTTAAAGGTTAGCGTAGAGAGGTGAATAGTAAATGTGTTGTCATCGTGAGCCAAATTAAATGATTCACTATCAACAACTCTTTTGTCGGTAATCTCATAGATTCCTGATTCCATTCCTGCAAAAACACTACGTGAACCAACTACAAAGTCAGATACTGATACTTTGGCGTCCCATTTTTGTTGAGCTACCTTCGCAGGCTCAAACCATGTTATACCGCCTGTACCACCCATGATGATAAATGCTCCGCCATTTTTGGTTGCTACAGTTCCATCACTGAACTCATTGCTTTGAATTCCGCTCTCAGCATAGTAATTCTCTGTTTTACCAGTTTTAGGGTTCAAACAGCATATACCGTGAGCTGTACCCATCCAGATACGACCTTTGTTGTCTTCTGTGATAGAACATATACTATTGTCGCAGAGTCCTTCCTTAATAGTATATCGTTTCTCCTTTATTCCATGCTTTAAATCATAGCAATAAACTCCATCGTCAGTACCAAACCACACTCTTCCTTTTCTGTCTTCATATACGCTATGTGAGAACGTACCGTTGTTCAGACAGTTTTTTCCAAATGTAGCAGTCCAACTCTCTGTTGCTAAATTAAGAGCAGAAAGACCTACAGATGTAGCAATGAAAAGGGTTTTGCCGTCATGGCTTACCGATAATTTAGAAAGGAAGTTGTTTGGTAAACTGTTTATTTTGAGGTTGTTGTCGGCACCTTTCTTCATGGTGTAGTTGCGCACCGTTCCGTCTTGTGCATATCCGAACAAACCTTGTCCCATTGATGCCATCCATATAGTACCTTTGGGGTCGCATTTTATGTCAAAAAGGCTGAGTTCAGGGTTATTGCCTATATTTACCTTATGGTAAGCTCCGCCTTCTACATATCCGCATCCGTTACGATAAGAGCCAATCCAAATGCGTCCCTTATGGTCTTCGCATAGCGCAAGTACAACAAGTGGAATATTAGTGTAATGGCGAATAAGTCTATAGTTGCTGTCAAGCTCATAAGCTCCGTCTTTATCAGTTCCTACCCACACATGTCCATTCTTGGCATATAGTACAGCAGTTACACAGTTGCTTCCAATGTTGTTATGATTTCCTAAGCGATAACCCATATAACCAAAGGTAAAGGTATTGCCAGGTTGCATAAATACACCCTTTTGCAACATGCTAATCCATATATTTCCTTGCTGGTCTTCAATAATAGAGCTAACCTTACTCTTGCTTAAATCTATTGCGTTACTAAAGAAAGGATTGTCTATAACCTGATGAGTGATAGGATTATACATCCATATACCCATACCGTCGCAGCCAATGAAAACATTATCGGTTCTGCTAATATAGATATACGACATTGGTAAGTTTCCTATGGCGTCAATACGTTGAAATGTGCCTTTGCCTTGAGGCATAAGATATAAACCTTGCCCCATAGTAGCTAACCAGATGTTGCCCTTGCTGTCAACTGCTACCTCACGAGCTTTTACACCCTTTAGTCCTGGTATCTCTGTGATAAGAGAACCATTTGGATTAAGAATTAATAATTTGTTGTCCTCGGTAATTATCAGCAGTCTATGCTGTAAATCCTCTTTGACGGTGTAGATGTAATTATAGTTCTTTAGTGCGCCCCCAAGAGGATGACACTCACGTTTCTTGCCTCTTTTTAAACGCAAAAGTCCGTAGCCTGATGTGGCAATCATCACATCACCATTCTCACACACAGTCATGTGGTTGATGTATGTGCGTGCTTCTTTTCCCTTTGAGTCATACATGGGAACAATCTGAAAACCTCTGCCGTTATATTCTATCAGCGAGTTGCTTGTTCCTAACAAGATGTTGCCTTCATGGTCTTCGTCGATACAATTGATATAGTTGTTCGATAGACCACGATTATCTTCAAAGTCTCGTCTTAGCAACGTGAAGTTATACCCGTCGTAAACGTTGATTCCATTACGGGTTGCGATCCAGATGAAACCATTACGTGCTTGGAACACCTGATTAGCAAAACTGCTTGATAGTTGATTTTCTGTATTGAATAGTTTACCTGTTTGGGCAGTAATGTTCAAAGTGAACAAAAAGCATAGTATGTTTATTAGCCAAATATTTTTCGCGACTTTCATGATTGATTTGATTTTGGTTCAAAATTACACATTATTTATGAAATACTGAAATTTTGTGCCCGAAAAACGCGTTTTTTTACCTCAAATGGTACTTTTCACAAAGTTTTTGATACATGAAACGTTACTTTTTGTAAAGTTTGCGTAACGTATTATAAAACGTATTATATATAAAAGGTGTATCTTTGCCACCGAAAATTAACAAAATATATAGACTCAAATTTACCAAAGACAAATAGTCATGAAAACATTTAGAACAGCACTTGCTACAATGGCACTACTCTCGTCTATGGGAATTCATGCCCAGGGACAGGTGACGCTTCGTCTTGATGAAGCAAAGACATCTGTTAGCCCGCTCCTTTATGGTATGATGACCGAAGAGATTAATTTCGCTTATGAGGGTGGCTTGTACGCACAGATGCTTCGTAACGTTTCGTTTCGTGATGCTCAGAATGGTAAGCGTCCTAATCCTTGGACTCCTTGGAAACCTGAAGGCGCAAAGTTCTGGTCTCTCACAGATAGTACAACTTCAAAAGTGCGCATTGAGGAAAAGGGTGGCTACAATCGTGCAAACCCTGTTGCCTTTGTGTGGACAGCTCAGAAAGGTGACGGATTGCTCAATGATGGTTATTGGGGTATTCCTGTAAGAGCTGGTGAACAGTATCAGGGAGCTGTAATAGTGAAGTCAAACATTGCAGGCGGAAGCGAGTTTGAAGTTGCTCTTGTTAGCAATGATGGAAAAACGGTTTATGCTTCTACTGTTGTTAAGAACATCAACGATAACTGGCAGCGTTTGGAATTTTCTTTCAATGCTCCAAAGAATCTTGAGAAGGCAACAAAGGATGTAAAGTTCCGTATCACAGCATTGAAGTCAGGTGAATATCAGCTTTCAAAGGTTGTTCTCTTCCCTGAGACTTTCAAAGGTCGCAAGAATGGTCTTCGCAAGGATCTCATGCAGATGATGTGTGACATGAATCCAAAGTTTCTTCGCTTCCCAGGTGGTAACTATCTCGAAGGTAACGACTTCCAGAATCGTTTCGACTGGAAGCGCACTGTTGGCAATCCTGATGAACGCCCTGGTCACATGAGTCCTTGGGGCTATCGTTCTACTGATGGTCTTGGACTTCTGGAGTTCCTGCAGTGGGCTGAGGATTGTGGCGCAGAGCCTATTCTTGGTGTTTTTGCAGGTTATGTTCTCAGCACCGACTATCTCTCAGCCGATTTCTGTGACAATTTTGTGCAGGATGCTCTCGACGAGATAGAATATGTTATCGGTGGTGCCGATACCAAGTGGGGTGCTCAGCGTATTAAGGATGGTCATCCTGAGCCATTCCCATTGCACTATGTTGAGATTGGTAACGAGGACTTCTTTGATTTAAGTGGCTCCTATCCAGGTCGTTACAAGAAGTTCTACGAGGCAATCAAGGCAAAGTATCCTCAGTTGCAGATAATCTCAACTCAGGAAGCTAAGATGATTAAGGAACAGGCAGAGGAAACTGGTGTTGACAATATCAAACTCGATGTCATCGATGAGCACTATTATCGTAGCACAGAAGATATGTATCGTGCTTTCAATCAGTATGATAGCTATGATCGTAAAGGTCCAAAAATCTTCTGTGGTGAGTGGGCTTCACGCGAGGGAACTCCAACAACAAACATGAATGCAGCTCTTGGTGATGCAGCTTGGATGTCGGCTATGGAACGCAACTCTGATATTGTTATTGCTCATTGCTATGCACCTCTCTTTGTTAATGTTAACAAGGGTGGAATGCAGTGGGAAAGCGACCTTATTGGTGTTGACGCATTGAATGCCTATGGCAGCCCTTCTTACTATGCACAGTGTATGTATGCTAACCATGTAGGTAACAAGATAGTTCCAATAGAGGTAGCTAACATGCCAAAGATGGCTGTTAAAGATGGTGAACTTTCACAGATATATTATTCTGCTACTACTGATACTAAAACAGGCAAAACTTATCTTAAACTTGTAAACGGTGGATCTACTAAGCAGAATGTAACAATATATATAAAAGGTGGCAAGGTACAGAAAAATGGTAAGCAGATAATACTTACATCGGCAAACCCAGAAGATACGAATTCTATTGACAATCCTCGAAACATCGTACCAGTTGCCAAGAAAATTAAGGCAGGCAAGACATTCAAGGTGAATCTCCCTGCTTATTCAGTAAATGTACTGACCTTCTGATGAAGATTTATTTTTTTTCAATTTATCAATAAACCTAATAAGTACAATGAAACATTTAGACAGACTTTTAAAAGTCTTATCTCTTGTTGTCTTCATGCTGATACTGTCGTCGATGACAGCATTGGCTCAGACAACAATCAAGGGAAATGTGTCAGATGAGAGCGGCGAACCATTGATTGGTGCCGCTATCACTGTGGTGGGTAACAAATCTGCTGCGGCGGTTACCGATCTCGATGGTAACTTCCAGCTGAAAGCCCCATCTAATCATGTTACTTTGAGCGTTTCATACATTGGTATGAAAACTCAAAAAGTTACAGTAAATGGTAGTGCACCTCTGCGCATCGTGATGCAGGCTGACGCACAGACAACTGAAGAAGTTGTTGTCGTTGGTTACGGTCAGCAGAAGAAAGCTTCTGTTGTAGGTGCTATCACCCAAGCCGACAGTAAGGTATTGCAGCGCTCTGGTGGTGTGTCTTCTCTTGGTGCAGCCCTCACTGGTAATCTTCCTGGTGTGATTACTTCACAGAGTTCAGGTATGCCTGGTGAAGAGGATCCACAGATTGTTATCCGTGGTGTGAGTACCTGGGCTGATGCATCTCCACTGATTCTTGTTGACGGTATCGAGCGTCCAATGAACTCTGTTGACATCAACTCAGTTGCAAACATCTCTGTATTGAAAGATGCTTCTGCAACAGCCGTTTATGGTGTGCGTGGTGCTAATGGTGTTATCCTTATCACTACAAAGCGTGGTTCTGAGGGTAAGGCTAAGATTGAAATTGGTATGCAGATGTCTGCAAAGGTAGTTTCTAAACTTCCTACTAAGTTCGACAGCTACAACTCTCTCCGTGTTCGTAATCAGGCTGCAGAGAATGAACTTGGTCTTGAACCAGCTTCTTGGAGCAAGGTATTGCCAGATTATATTCTTGACAAGTATCGCAACCCAGCTAACCTCGAAGAGGCTGAGCGTTATCCTAATGTAGATTGGGCAAATGAGCTTTTCAACAAGTCTGCAATGGCTTATAACCCTAACATCAACGTAAGCGGTGGTACAAAGTATGTTAAGTATTATGCTTCTTTGGACTTCTTGCACGAGGGTGACCTTTATAAGGTATGGGACAACAATCGTGGTTACGAGTCTGGTTTCGGTTATAACCGTATCAATGTTCGTTCTAACCTCGACTTCCAGTTGACAAAGACAACTCAGCTTCGTGTTGACCTCTCTGGTTCTCATGGTGTTTCTAAGTCTCCTTATGGTGTTGCTCGTGGTTCATGGGCTGAAACTCAGCTTTGGGAGGCAGCTTATTCTGCACCAAGTAATGCCTTCTTGCCACGTTATTCTGATGGCACATGGGGTTACTACCCAGACGATACTCAGGGTGCTCACAACTCTGTTCAGGATCTTGCAACAGCAGGTATCGGTGAAACTACAAACACCCGTATCAATACAAACTTCACACTTACCCAGAACCTTGACTTCATTTTGAAGGGTCTTCAGGCAAGTGCTACTGTTTCTTGGGATAACACATTCCAGGAGGTTGAACGTGGTATTGACGACCGTAATCATGGAACTCAGACCAAATGGATTAATCCTGAGACTGGTGAAGAAACATACGCTCAGAAAGGTGATAACAAGACAGGTTTCGACTTTAACGAGGGTATTCTTTGGGCTACAAAGGGTGGCTCTGTTCAGGTTCAGGCACGTAACCTCTACTACGAGGGTAAACTATTCTGGGCTGGTAAGTTCGGTTTGCATGAGGTAACAGCTATGACTGTACTCAACCGTGCAGAAACAGCTTGGGGTAATGAATTTGCTCATTATCGTCAGGACTTTGCTTTCCGTGCTACTTATAACTATGCTAATCGTTATAATGCCGAGATAAATGGTGCTTACAACGGTTCAGAGCAGTTCGGTCGCGACTATCGTATGGAGTTCTTCCCATCATTCGGTATTGGTTGGACTGTCAGCGAGGAGAAATTCTTCAAGCCTGTAAAGAAATATATGGACTATTTGAAGCTTCGCTTCTCTTGGGGTGAAGTAGGAAACGATAGACTTGGTAACGAGCGTTGGTTGTATGCTACTCAGTGGGCTTATAATGGTAAGAGCTATATGGATCTTACTGCTGGTACCAGTCCTTACACATGGTATAAGGTTAGTAAGATTGGTAACCCAAATGTGCACTGGGAAACAGCTATCAAGCGTAACTATGGTATCGACTATAGCTTCCTCGGTGGTCTTTTAGCTGGTAGCTTCGAAATCTTCAGTGAGAACCGTAAGGATCTTCTTGTTTTCGGTAAAGATCGTGCTGTTCCTACATATTTCGGTTTTGCTCCAGCTGCAGCTAACCTTGGTCGCACAGAGACTCACGGATATGAGTTTACTCTTCGTGTAAACAAGACCTTCGGTGATGTTCGTCTTTGGGGTAACTTTAATATGAGTCACGCTCGTAACAAGATCATTGTTAAGGACGATCCATTGTTGATGCCTTCTTATCAGAAACAGGCTGGATATGCTATTGGTCAGGGACACTCTTACCTCACAACTGGTTTTGCAAACACATGGGATGAGGTTTATGGTATGACCCCACATGATAAGATGGATAACCAGAAGATGCCAGGAAGCTACACAGTTATCGACTATAATGCCGATGGTGTTATCGACTCTAACGATAGCGCACCTTATGGTTACACAAGTACTCCAGAAAACACTTACAGCGGCACTATCGGTGCAAGCTATAAGGGCTTTGATCTTAGTATTCAGCTCTATGGTGTAACAAATGTAAACCGTTATGTTGCATTTAACTCTCTCGGTAAGAAGCTTGATACAGTATTCGATGAGGGTACACTTTGGACAAAATACACTCAGGATGCTGATGCTCCAATGCCACGTATTAACACTACTCCTGAGTATGCTGCTGGTACACGCTTCAATTACGATGGCTCATTCATCCGTTTGAAGAATGTTGAACTGTCTTACACTTTCACACAGCAGTGGATTAAGAGTGTTGGTCTTAGCAGCGTTAAGCTCTATCTGAGTGGTAACAACCTTTGGGTATGGTCAAGAATGCCTGACGACCGTGAATCTAACTTCGCAGGTACAGGTCTTGGCTCTCAGGGTGCTTATCCTACAGTTAAGCGTTTTACCATGGGTCTTAAAATCAACCTTTAACAATAGTAACAATGAAATTCTTTAATAAATATATATTACTTGGTGCATTGACCCTTTCTTTGGGTTTTAGCTCTTGTGTAGATTATCTGGACAAGTCACCAGAGTCTGATATCTCGAGCACAGATGCGTTCAAGGATTTCCAAAACTTTCAGGGATTTACAGAGGAATTATATCAGTGTATTCCTGACTTCACCAATGGTTATTGGACAAATAACTGGAACTTTGGTGAGGATGAAATTCTTAATGTAGGTACAACCTTCCATTTCGGTTATAAAGTCGATCAGGGTGACTTCTGGGGATGGCAGAGCGAAAATGATGGCTGGCAGGCAGGCTGGTTGGATCGTGGTTCTGTTTCAAGTTTCAATCCTGGTAGTGACCGTTTTGGTCATAGCTTGTATCCTGGCTGTATGTATGGTATCCGCAAAGCAAATATGGGTCTTGAGAACCTTGATTTGTTTAAAGGTACTGAAGAAGAGAAGAAACTTATCGAAGGTCAGCTTTATTTCTTCCGTGCTTGGTTCCACTTCCAGGTAATTCAGTATTTGGGTGGTTATCCTTATATTGATCGTGTTATCCCTGGTGATGAGGTTCCAACAATGCCTCGTTTGAGCTATAAAGAATGTGCAGACAGATGTGCAGAAGATTTCCGTAAGGCTGCTGATTTGCTGCCAATAGACTGGGATAAGACAAAGGCTGGTCAAGGTACAACAGGTAAGAACCAGTTGCGCGTCAATAAGATAGCTGCACTTGCTTACTTAGGTAAGAACTATCTTTGGGCTGCAAGTCCATTGATGGCTAAGGGGGTAAATGCTGGTACATACGATTACGATCAGACTTATGCTCAGAAGGCTGCAGCTGCTTTTGGTGAACTGTTCCATTTGCTGAATACAAATAAAACAAACTATGGTTTAATACCATTTAATCAGTATTCTGAGAACTTTGTAACTCTTGGTGAGAATGGTAAGATGCCTGGTCAGTCTAAGGACGGTACCATTACTGAGGCTATCTTCCGTAGTCCTACTTACGGTTCTGGTTGGGGTGCTTCTCGTTGGGGACAGGCTCTTGCTTACGGTGGTAGTGACTTGAACGATGGTGGTGTAGTTTTCCTCCCAACAGCTAACTACGTAAACTATTATGGTATGGCTAATGGTCTTCCTTTGGATGATCCAGATTCTCATTTAGATCCAACCCATCCTTGGAAGGGTCGCGACCCACGTTTCTATCATGATATTCGTTACGATGGATGCCAGATGGTTATGAAGGAACTTTCTGGAAATGATGCTAAGTGGCAGTATGCCGACCTTCAGACAGATGGCTGCTTCCGTAGTGAAACCCGTGGTAGCCGTACAGGTTATTTCAACTATAAGTTCATTTCTACTAAGTGTAATAAATGGGATGATGACTATGGTTGGTCTCCACAGATTCACATGCGTGTGCCATGGATGCGTTTGTCTGATGTATATCTGATGTATGCAGAAGCAATTGCTGCAATGGGTAATCCAAATGCAAGTGTAACTACCGAGATGACAGGTGTTGAGGCAATTAACAAGGTTCGTGCACGTGCTGGTGTTGATCCTGTAGCAGATAAGAACGTTGCTGATCCTCATAAGTTTATTGATGAAATACGTCGTGAGCGTGCTGTGGAGTTGGCTTTCGAAGGTCACCGTTTCAACGATTTGCGTCGTTGGTTGCTTCTTGATAAGTATCCTTATAACATCAAGACCTCTCAGGAGTTCACACGTGTTTCTCCACTTGGACAGAGTGGTGATGTTATGGCTAAGGACGAAGAGGTTTCTGGTTTCAAGCAGAAACAGATTCTTAAGCGTGATCTCTCAAGCAAGCACTATTGGTTGCCTTTGAAGAGAGCAGATAGCCAGTTGTATCCTGATTTTAAACAGAATCCTGGTTGGAAATAATTATTAACTACAATCGATAAAGTATTTATGAAACATATATATAAGGCAATCGCACTTGGAATGGCTTTGCTGCCAACAGCAGCAATGGCTCAGGACGATGCGGACTACGTTAACGATTCGCTGAACAACAAGGTGAACGTTGCTTTCCGTACCGTTGACAAAAGCGATTTGATGGGTGGTGTGTCTTCCATTAACATGGTAGAGCTCACTCACAAGAATTATACAACATACAGTCTCGATAATATGCAGGCTTATGTTGGTGGTTACACAGGTCAGTTGTGGAACATGGGCGATGCACTTGTCATTGTTGATGGTGTACCTCGTGACGCAAACAATGTGTTGCCTTCAGAGATTGAACAGATTACTTTCCTGAAGTCTGCGTCTGCAGTAGTTCTTTATGGTAGCCGTGCTGCTAAGGGCGCGATCCTCATCACCACTAAGCGTGGTCGCAATGAAGGTTTGAAGGTTAGTGTTCGTGGTAATGCAACTATCTACACTCCAAAGGAGTATCCTACTTATCTAAGTTCAGCTCCTTATATGAAGCTTTATAACGAGGCTCGTTTGAATGATGGCAATACTGCTGCTTATTCAGAGAATGAAATCTATGCTTATGCTCAGGGGGATAATCCTTACCGTTACCCAAGCATCAACTTCTTTTCAAATGATTATTTGAGCAAGACTTACCAGCGTTATGAAGGTATCGCAGAATTCTCTGGTGGTGGTAAATATGCTCACTTCTATGCTAATGTAGGTCTTTATCACAATAACGACCTGCTGAACTTCGGTGAGGGTAAGAACAATGGTACAACACGTTTGAATGTTCGTGGTAATATCGACCTTTGTCTTAACGACTGGATTACAGGTTATGTTAATGCTAATGCAACATTCTATGATGTGCGTAGCGATCGTTCTGATTTCTGGGCTCAGTCTGCAAAGATTACTCCAACAAGTCAGAATCCATTGACCCCTCTGATTCCTATCAGTGCACTTAACCTCAATGATGCAGAGCAGTTGAAACTTTATGAAGGTTCTAACTACATCGTTGATGGTCAGTATCTGCTTGGAGGTACTCAGAACCAGAAGACTAACCCATTCGCAGCTATGTATGTTGCAGGTTGGAACAAATACACCAGCCGTCAGATGCAGTTTGATATGGGTATGAACTTCGATTTGGATAGAGTTCTTAAGGGCTTAAGCTTCAAGACTAAGTTTGCTGTTGACTATGCAACAACTTACAATACAACTTTGAGCAATGATTATGCTACTTATGAGCCTGTTTGGGACTCAAACATGTATAATAAGGTTACAAAACTGAATAAGTATAATATTGATCAGCGTACAGGTATTCCTTCTGTAGGTGGTACAAGCTATAAGCAGATGATTTTGTGGCAGGGACAGTTCGATTACAATCGTTCTTTTGGTTTGCACAATGTTGACGCTACTTTGCTTGCACATGGTTACCAGCAGTCAATTGCAGGTGAATATCACCGTATAAGCAATGCTAACCTTGGTCTTAATGTAGGTTACAATTACAACAAGACATACTATGCTGAGCTTTCTATGGCAGCAATCCACTCTGCTAAGTTGGCAGAAGGTCATCGTGAGGCTGTTTCTCCTGTAGCTTCTGCTGCATGGCGTATCAGCAATGAGAAGTTTATGGAAGGTACAAAGAGTTGGTTGGATGATTTGAAGATCAACGCTTCTTATGGTGTTATCAATGAGGACCTCGATATTGAAAAGTACTACATGTACGATAACATCTTTACAGCTACCGGTACATGGTGGGGATGGAGCGAGGCTGCTAACTCTATGCAGACTTCTGATTCTCAGCGTGGTGCTAACTATGAACTTGGTTTCGTTAAGCGTAAGGAGTTCCGTGCAGGTATCGATGCTTCTCTTTGGAATGGTTTGATTACCTTGAATGCAAACTACTTCAATGTTAAGTTCGATGGTCTGCTTGTTACTCCAGAGGCACAGATGCCAAGCTACTATCACACATACTGGCCAACATCAAATTTCTTGGCTTATATGAACTACAACATTCAGAGCCGTTCTGGTTTTGATTTCACAGTTAATGTTCACAAGCAGTTTGGTGAGGTAGATCTTCAGGCTGGTTTCACTGGTATGGTTTACGATTGCAAGAACGATCGTTACAGTGAGAACGTTGCTCATGACTGGTTGAAGTCAGAAGGTCAGCGCATTGATGCTCTTCGTGGTTACAAGTGCCTTGGCTTCATGACTGAGGAAGACATGAAGGTAGAGGATGGAAAGAAAGTTCCTGCTGTTGCTACAATCAATAGCTATGCTCAGCCAGGTGATTTGAAATACCAGGATATGAATGGTGATGGTATCATCGACTCTAAGGATCAGGTTGTTCTTGGCAAATGGACTCCAGATGTAACTCTTGGTTTCAATTTCACTGCTAAGTACAAGAACTTCACTCTCTTCTTGAATGCTACTGGTAACTTCGGCGCTTCTGCTGTTAAGAATAACTCTTATATGTGGTGTGAGACAGGTAAGTATTCTGATGTTCTTCTTAACCGTTGGACTCCAGAAACAGCTGCTACAGCTACTTACCCACGTTTGTCTCTTGAACACAGCGACTTGAACTATGTAACTTCTGACTTCTGGACATATAAGACTGATGCTGTTCGTTTGAACAAGGTTCAGTTGACATACGACTTCCCAACAACAATGTTCCAGAACTCATTCGTAAAAGGCTTGCAGCTCTATGTTTATGGTGCTGACTTGCTGACAATCGCTAAGGAGCGTAAGTACATGGAGACAGCAGTAGGCTCTGCACCACAGTGCCGCAGCTATAATCTTGGTGTAAAGGTAAACTTCTAAAATAATTAGAATACAATATGAAAAGAATTAATATAAAAACCTTGACTATTCTTGCTGCAGCAAGTTTGGCGCTCACTTCGTGTGACGACCTTTTCGAGCCTGCAATCGAGAACAATCTTGGTGTGGACTATATGTATAAAAATGCCCAATATGCTGAGGGTGTGCTTGGTAATGCTTATACTCGCATACCTTGCGCTTCATTCCCTTTCAGCGAGGTGGCAACTGACGATGCTGTCAGCAATGATACAGAAAATGATTGGCGTAAGATTGCTGGTGGTTCATGGACAGCAGATACTAATCCTACAGAGCGTTGGCGTAACTGTCGTGCAGCTATTATGTATATTAATATGTTCCTTGCCCGTGCAGACAAAGTTCATTGGGTAAACGACGAGATAGCTGCAAAGATGTTCTGCGATCGTGAAAAGGGTGAAGCATACGGTATGCGTGCAATGTTTATGTATTACCTGCTTCAGGCTCATGGTGGTGTAACTGCCGACGGTCAGTTGATGGGTGTGCCAATTGTTACAGAAGAAGAGGATGTAAACTCTGAGCACAATTTGCCACGTAACACTTTTGCAGAGTGTATGAACGCAATTTATGCTGATTGCCAGAAGGCTATAGAACTGTTGCCTTCTGAATACAAGGAAATAGAATCAGAAGCAGAGGTTCCTGCTAAGTATAAGGAAATAGGTGCTTCTAAGGGTCAGTATAACCGTGTGTTCGGTAGCATTTTCAAAGGCCGTATTAACGCTACTATTGTTCAGGCTTTCCGCAGTAAGGCTGCTCTTTTGGCTGCCAGTCCTGCTTTCCAGGCTTCAGGTGCTAAGTATGAGGATGCAGCTAACTATACTGCTGAGGTTCTTGACAAGATTGGTGGTGTAGCTGGTATGGATCCTAAGGGATGGACATGGTATTGCAATACCGAAGAACTTAATAGTCTTGATAATGGTGCATGTCCTGCAGAAATCCTTTGGCGTGGTGAAAGAAGCGAGAATAATGATTGGGAATCAGATAACTTTGCTCCAACTCTTGAGGGTAAGGGGCGTATCAATCCAACTCAGAACTTCGTAGATGCTTTCCCAATGGCTAACGGTATGCCTATCACAGAAGAGGGTAGTGGTTACAAGGCTAACGATCCATACGCAAACCGTGATCCACGTTTGGCTGCATACGTGCTTTACAATGGTGGCACAGAAGGTGTTGCTAATACTGTAATCAATACAGAGCAGAACAGTACAACAAATGATGGTATTAACAAGTTGTCAGGTAAGTCAACTCGTACCGGTTACTATCTGCGCAAGTTGCTCCGTCAGGATGTAAACCTTGATCCTAACAAGACAACCAAGCAGTTCCACTATACTCCACGTATTCGTTACACAGAGTTGTTCCTCAACTATGCTGAGGCAGCTAATGAGGCTTGGGGCCCAACAGGCAAGGGTAGTCACAACTATTCTGCTTATGATGTAATCAAGGCTCTGCACAATCGTGCAGGTGTAGGTAATGACTATCTCGAGAGCATCAAGACAAACAAGGAGAAGATGCGTGAACTTATCCGTAACGAGCGTCGTATAGAACTTTCTTTCGAGGGCTTCCGTTTCTGGGATATTCGTCGTTGGAACCTTGTTGATGCTATGACTGCTGAGGTTAAGGGTATGTCTATTGTTTCAAGCAAAGATGGTGACAATACTACATATACTTATACTGTAGTTCCTGTAGAAAAGCGTAGCTATAAGGATTATATGATTTACGGTCCAATTCCTTACTCTGAGATGGTGAAGTTTAATCAGTTGAGCCAGAATAAGGGTTGGTAAATAAATAAACCAAATTAAAATGTTAAAAATGAAAATTAAGAATGTATTTCTGTCTATGCTTGCTGTTTCGGCAGCATTGTTGACCACTTCTTGCGAAAATGCTGATCGCGAGTTTGATGATTTCGATTATCAGACAGTATACTTTGCATATCAGAATCCTGTACGTACAATCACCTTGGGTGATGATGACGTATATCCAACAGACCTCGATAACGAGCATAAGATGAATGTTTATGTTACTCTTGGTGGTGTATGGGAAAACAAACAGGATCGACATGTAAAGATTGCTGTTGACAACTCTCTTGTTGACGGTAAAACTTTTGCCGATGGTACTCCTATTGTTGCTATGCCTGAGAACTACTATCGTCTTACAAGCAACGAGATAACAATTCCTTCTGGCAAGGTAATGGGGGCAACAACAGTTGAACTCACAGATGCTTTCTTTGCTGATGCTAAGGCTCCATCTGTAAACTATGTTATTCCTTTGAAGATTATAGATGCAAGTGACTCTATTCTTGAATCAAAGAATTTCACTCTTTATGCAGTGAAGTTTAAGAATAAATATACAGGTTGTTGGTTGAGTCATGGTACTGATGAGATTGACGAGAATGGTGCAAAGAGAACTCAGGTTCGTGAACCAGAGGACTTCCGTAAATACAATTTACGTTATCTTTCAACTATCTCTTTGACAGATTGTACTTATCCTATCGCAATGGAGGTACATCGTAGATTTAAAAAGAGAGATGATAAAGGAAACGTTGTAACTGACCCACAGACAGGAGAGATTGTATGGGAAGAAAAGAAAGTTACTTTCGAAAGTTATATTACATTAAGTTTTGATGGTGGCGATAAGTGTACTATTGTAGCTAAAGGTCCTGATAATGATGTATTCAACTTCACCACAGCTACAGGAACAGGTCAGTGGAGTAGCAAGGCTGCTAAGAAGGCATGGAATGATAAGGATCGTGATCAACTTGATCTTAACTACACATGTACTATCAAATATCCATATTCTGAAGATGGTGACGACATCCGTACCAGTATCTTTAGTATAAAAGAAACTTTGATTATGCGTGATCGTCAGAATAAACTTGAAACCTTTGAATACAAATAATCGAAATTAAAATGAAATACAATAAAATCCTCTCAATTGCAGCAGCAACCGTACTTATGTGCGGTTGTGCTGACAATGCAATGTACACCGAGGCTCCTGCGGAGCCTGGTGTTACAGGTCAGGATGGTTACACTTATCTTAAGTCATACGTGAATCGTTCTGAAAATCCAAACTTTAAACTGGGTGCTGGTATTGAAGCTTCTGATGTTTTGGCTCATTATCCAGTATGGACTGTAGCTAAACAGAATTTTGATGAGATTACCGCTGGTAACTTGATGAAGTTTAACTCTGTAGTTAAGGATGATGGTACCATGGATTTCCGTGGTGTTACTGATTTTGTTAATGAAGCAGAAGCTGCAGGTTTGACAGTTTATGGTCATACTCTTGCATGGCATTCACAGCAGAATAAGACTTATTTGAACGGAATTCTTGCTGATAAGGAAATTGATGCAGATAATGCAGGTAATGCTTCTGTTCAAGAAAAACCTGTTACTGTAAAAGCCTATGATTTCTCTGGCTCAGAATCTCTTGGTGGTTGGGGTATGGATGTTGCTCCACATAACGTTAATGGAGTTTGTGAAGTTGGAAATAACGCAGCAAAGAGTAACCCATGGGATTCTCAGATTAATTGTCAACCAGGTGATACTTATGAAAATGGAAGAGAGTATCATCTGAAAATGAGGGTGAAAGGTTCGGCACCTTTCGAATTATCTGCTGGTTTCCAAAATCCAGAAGGCTATAAAGGATGTGGTGACTTCCCTGCTATTTCTGTAACAACAGAGTGGAAGGAGGTTGATGTTACATGTACCGTAAATGGAGAAAATGCCCTTCGTTTGTTGTTGAATATGGGTAAATTCGGGGGGACTCTATACTTTGATTACTTCGAAGTATATTACATGAAACCTTCTAATATTATTTCTCTTACTGATGAAGAGAAGAAAGATACTCTTACTTGGGCAATGGGTAAGTGGATTGATGGCATGATGGAAGCTTGTCATGGTAAGGTTACAGCATGGGATGTTGTTAATGAAGCAATTTCAGGTGTTGATAAGGACAACGATGGATTCTATGATCTTCAGTCTGCCACACGCAAAACTATTAACCCAGAGGATGAAGAGTCAAACTTCTACTGGCAAGATTACCTCGGCGATTTAGACTATGTTCGTACAGCTGTTGCTGATGCTCGCAAGAGTTTCGCTGCTCATGGTGGTGACGCTTCTAAACTGAAGTTGTTCATCAATGATTATAACTTGGAGTCTTCTTGGGATGATAACAAGAAACTTAAGAGCTTGATTCATTGGATTGGTGAATGGGAAAGCGATGGCGTTACCAAGATTGATGGTATCGGTACTCAGATGCACGTAAGCTATTGCGTTGATGAGACTAAGCAAAAGGCTGCTGAGGCTGCTGTTGTTAACCAGTT
>R22__coassemble_650_pt1 | contig 21021 bp, 11 predicted proteins | sample R22__metabat2_high_PE_007 | metagenome-assembled genome bin R22
GTGTGACCATGAATTTAAAGCAGACAAAATTGCTGAAGGCTTTTTTTGTTGCATTGATGTGCGTGAGCGCTATGACTGTGAATGCACAGAGTGTTACAAAGAACTTTCGCAATGTACCGTTGAAAAGCGTGCTTAAGGAAGTGGAACGACAGACTAAAATGTCGGTAATCTACAAGGTTGATGAGGTGAATGCCAACCGCAAGATTACAGCCAACTTCAAATCTACTCCTGTAAAGGAGGTGTTGCGTCAGGTTTTGGGCGATGAACTGGATTATCAGGTTGATAATCGCATGATAACTATTCGTCGTCGTCAGGTAGCCAAACCAAAGACTACTGTTAACCAGCAATCAAAATCATCCCGTAAGGTTTCGGGAACCGTGCTCGATGAAAAAGGTGATCCTGTGATTGGGGCAACAATCAAGGAAAAGGGCACTAAGAATGCAACGGTTTCCGACCTTGACGGTAATTTCACATTCAATGTTTCAGAGGGAAGCATTCTCTTGATTTCTTATCTTGGCTATTCTGATAAGGAGGTTTCTTCTGATTCTCACGACCTCACCATTCGCATGAGCGAGAACTCAGAGCAGCTCAACGAGGTTGTTGTTACTGCTCTCGGTATCAAGAAAGAGTCAAAGGCGCTTTCTTACAATGTGCAGCAGGTGAGCAGCAACGATATTACTGGTGTTAAGGATGCCAACTTCATGAATGCCCTTAGTGGTAAAGTGGCTGGTGTTGAGATTAACAGCAGCGCATCGGGCATCGGTGGTGGCGTGAAGGTTGTTATGCGTGGTGCCAAGTCAATAAGCAATAACAACAATGCGTTGTATGTTATTGACGGTATTCCAATGCCTCAACTACAGACATTGCAGCCTTCTGATTTATATTCTGGAATGGGACAGAGTGGTGACGGTGCTTCAATGATTAACCCTGAGGATATAGAGAGCGTTTCGGTGCTTTCTGGTGCTGCAGCTTCGGCTCTTTATGGTAGCGAAGCTCAGAATGGTGTTATCATGATTAAGACTAAGCGTGGCGAGCAAGGTCGCACACGTGTTACATATTCTAATAATACAAGTTTCTTCTCTCCATTCGTAACTCCTGAGTTCCAGAATACATACGGTGCTACTACTGGTGAGTTCAAGAGCTGGGGTGACAAGTTGGGTACTCCAAGCAGTTACGATCCTCTTGATTTCTTCCAGACAGGTTACAACGTGGGCAACTCGGTTTCTTTGTCAACAGGAACCGATAAGAACCAGACTTTCGTTTCGCTGGCTTCAACAAATGCCGAGGGTATTGTCAATAACAACACTCTTGCTCGTTACAACTTTGCTATCCGCAACAGCACAAGCATGCTCAACGATAAGTTGAAGATGGATTTGAGTGCTATGTATATGAACATTAAGGAGAACAACATGGTGTCAGAAGGTCAGTATATGAACCCTCTCGTGCCTGTTTACCTTATGTCGCCAAGCTACAGCCTCGATACATATCAGCTTTACGAAATGTATAACGAGAGCCGTGGTTTCAAAACTCAGTATTGGCCTTGGGACAACCAAGGTATGGGTATGCAGAATCCTTATTGGATTACCAACCGTGACAACCTCACGAACCACAAGAACCGTTTCTTGATTTCGGCTGGTTTGAACTACGAGATTACCAAGGGTATCACATTAGGTGCTCGTGCCAAGATGGATTACACATCTGGACTTTATGAAAAGATGTATTCGGCTTCTACAGATGGTATCTTTGCAGAGAAATTTGGTTACTATGAGAAGAATGATGATACAACCCGTCAACTTTATGGTGATGTTATTCTGAATATCGACAAGTATTTCGGTGATTTTTCTCTCAATGCAAACATTGGTGCAAGTATTCAGGATGTAAACTACAAGTATTTCAGCGTTGGTGGCAATTTGAATTCTGTTGCCAATAAGTTCTCATTTGATAACCTGAAAATCTTAAGCATTAAGCCATATGGTGATGGATACCATGATCAGGCACAATCTGTCTTTGCAACAGCTCAGTTAGGTTGGCAGAGCAAACTCTATCTTGATCTCACTGCTCGCGTTGACTGGGTTTCGGCTTTGGCATTTACAGATACCAAATCGCTGGCTTATCCTTCAGTAGGTGTTACTGCTATTCTCACCGACCTTGTTCCTGGCATGAAGAGCAACGTGCTGTCGTTCCTAAAACTGCGTGGAAGCTATTCTGAGGTAGGTAACGCTCCAAGACGTTTTATTACCAGGCGAACATATCCGTTCCGATCTTCAACTCCTGCAACAACTACTACTTACCCTAACCCTAACATTAAGCCAGAGCGCACAAAGGCATGGGAAATTGGTATGGAGTCTCATTTATGGGGTAACAAAATTAACTTGAATATGTCTTTGTATAAGACATCAACATACAATCAGCTCTTTAACCCACCATTGTCAAGTACATCAGGCTACAGTGGTATCAATATCAATGGTGGACAGATTGATAATAAGGGTATTGAGGTGAGCCTCACCTTGAATCAGCCTCTTGGTCCTGTAGATTGGAGTTCAACTTTTACTTATTCGCTCAACCGCAACAAGGTAGTGAAACTTCTTGATCTAACAGTTATCGATAAAGGTATAGCAGTTTCACAGGATCATATTGAGTTTGTGAACTTAGGTAATGTTAAGAGTATGATAACAGAGGGGGGCTCTATGGGCGACCTTTATGTAACAGCCCTCTCAACCGACTTCCACGGATTCATCAATGTGGATTATGTAGAGAACACAGTATCTATCGACCGCCACGCTGGTGAATATAATGATGGATTTATATATGCCGGCAACTCTCAGGCTAAGTATCGTATGGGATGGCGCAACAGTTTCTCATGGAAGGGACTTTCTTTGGGCTTCCTCGTTAATGCTCGTGTAGGTGGTGTGTGCGTGTCAATGACACAGGCTTACATGGACAACTATGGTGTGTCTAAGGCTTCGGCTGATGCTCGCGATGCTGGTTATGTTAGCGTCAATGGCGGCAAGGTGCCTGCTGTGGCTAAGTTCTACCAGACTGTTGGTGCTGGTGCTGGTTCATATTATGTTTACAGTGCAACCAACGTGCGCCTTGCCGAGGTTAGTCTTGGTTATGATGTGCCAATTACTCAGCTTGTTCCTTGGATAAAGGGCTTGAACGTGGCATTCACAGGTCGCAACCTGTTGATGTTCTACAAGAAGGCTCCTTACGACCCAGAGCTTACTGCAAGCACAGGCACAGGTTTCGAAGGAATGGACTATTTTATGATGCCAAGCATGCGCAACTTGGGATTCTCTGTTCGTGTTAATTTCTAAATGAATAGGAAAATGAAAAAGATATCAAAAAATATAGTTTCTCTTGGTGGCTGTCTTTTGATTGGTGGGTTGCTTCTTACATCGTGTACCGATATGTTTGAACGCTATAACACTAATCCTAATGAGGCTACAGAAGAAGATATGACACACGATAACTTGAGAGAAGGTTCTTTTTTCTCTCAGATGCAGCGTGGTGTGTTTGTTGTAGGTAAAGATATGGGTGGCGAATACCAGATTACCGAGGCTTTGCAAGCCGATTTGTATGCCAGCTATTTTGCTCCTACCATGAAATGGGAAAACGATAACCGTACCGACCAGTATGTGATGTATATGCCTTGGGTGAATGCGTTGTTCAACGACTCATACGAGCGCATCATGCAGCCTTGGTATGAGATTAGAAAGGTAACAACCGATAATTCTACAGCCCTTGCTATGGCTACTGTTGTAAAGGTGTTGGGAATGCAGCGTGTTACCGATGCCTATGGTCCTATTCCTTATAGCAAGTTTGGTACAGATATTAAGATTCCTTACGATTCTCAGGAAGAGGTTTACAACCAGATGTTCACCGAGCTGGCTCATGCTATCGAAGTGCTCACCGACTATGCCGACAAGAACAATTCGGCTTATCTTGCTGACTACGATGATGTGTATAGCGGTAATGTAAAGAAATGGATTAAGCTGGCAAACACTCTTCGTTTGCGTATGGCTATGCGCATTTCTAATGTTGCAGAGGCAAAGGCGCAGGCTGAGGCTGCTGCCGCTATCGGTAACAAATATGGTTTGATGGCAAGTGCCGACGATGATGCGCTATTGCATCAGAGCAGCACCTTTACATTCATTCATCCCTTGTATGAGATTGCTACATCATGGGACGATGAGCACATGAGCGCTACTATGGAGTGCTATCTTGTTGGCTACAACGACCCACGTTTGGGTGTTTATTTCCAGCGTGCCACAGGCACTGGCGAGTTCAAGGGTATTCGTAACGGAAAGACAAGTATTTCAAAAGAGAACTACCGCACAAACACATCGCGCATGAACTATGCTTCTAATTCAGATATGGAATGGATGCGTGCTGCCGAGGCTTATTTCCTTATGGCTGAGGCTAAGCTGCGTTGGGATTTGGGTGAACTTTCGGCTAAGGAATACTACGAGAAGGGTATTCGTACCTCGTTTGCTTCGGCTAACGTGACAGCTGGTGTAGATAGCTATATTGCTGACAATCAGAAATTGCCTTTGAATAAATATGTTGACCCAGCAAACAGTCGTTCTACCGATGTTAGTGGTATGCTTTCTATGCGCACCATTGCATGGGAAGACGGCGATGATGAGGCAAACCTTGAACGCATAATGATTCAGAAGTGGATAGCCCTTTATCCTAACGGACAGGAGGCATGGAGCGAGATGCGCCGTACGGGTATGCCTGGTTGGGTGCGTCTTGAGTCTTATCGTGCTCAGAGCGATGTTCAGGCTAATGAGATGATTAGTCGCATGAAATTCCCAACAACCGAGTTTACCAACAACACCGAGAATGCTAACGAGGCAGTGAAAATTCTTGGGGGCAAGGATGGTGCTGCTACTCGCCTTTGGTGGGATGTTAAAAGAAAAAACTGAGAACCTTTTTAAACATAGCATAAAATGAAAGCAATAAAATATTTAATAGCTTTGGTTCTGACGGGTGCTGTCTTTACTGCTTGCAACACCGATATTGAGCGTATCGATGTGCAGAAGCCATTGACCTACGACGACCTGTATTATCAGAACCTGCGCGACTACAAGGCAAGCGACCACTCTATCGCTTTTATGTGGTTTGCACAGTATGGCGCACAGAACTCTATGGCTGTTCGCTTTGCCGGACTCCCAGACAGTCTTGATATTGTTTCGCTCTGGGGTGGTATTCCTACTCCTGAAAACACACAGATGTGGGAAGAACTTCGTTTCTGTCAGAAGGTGAAGGGCACCAAGATGCTTGTTGTTGCCATCACACGTATTGACGCCGAAACCGACGAGAAGGAATTCAAGAAGGTGTATAACGAGGGACGTAAGAACAATGATGCCGAAATGATTAGTAAGAGTATCGATATGTATGCTGATTATTTTGCTGATCAGGTGTTTGAGAACGATCTCGATGGTTTCGATGCCGACTATGAGCCAGAGGGCGATTATCTCTCAGGTGATAAGTTTGTGCAGTTTATGAAGCGTTTGGCTTTGTATATGGGGCCTAACCCTGAGCAGACAAAGGAAGAACGCCTTGCTTTCCTCAAGGAACGTTATCCAAACCTGAACATCACCGAGGCTTCTTGCAACAAGATGCTTTGCGTGGACGCTCCTGGTTCGCCAACAACAGCTATTGAGCCTCTTTGCGAGTATTATTTCAAGCAGGCTTATGGTGGCGGCACAAGCGAAGGCTCGTGGCCTATAGAGAAAACAGTGTTCTGCGAAAATGTGGGTGATAACTGGGAAACAGCTCTTCAGGGCTTGAAGAATCAGGCTAAGTATCAGCCTGCAAAGGGGCGCAAGGGTGGCTTTGGTGCATTCTTTGGTCACAGAAACTACAATGTTACTCAGTATAATTCTGAGCCTTATGCTATTCTTCGTGAATGTATTCAGTTGCAGAATCCTGCAATTCACTAATTTTAATAAGGGAGTAAAAGGGAGTAAAAAGAAGTTATGCCGCATTATGAATGTGGAATTACGAACCAACGGGAAGTAATATTGAAAAATTAATAATTGGATAATTGGTAATCGGCGAAGCCGAATAATTCCAAATTCCAAATTCCAAATTCGTAATTCACATTAGTCTTCTTCTAACTCCTTAAAAATAAAAATAAAAACGAAATGAAAAAATATATATTTTTATCATTGGCTTTTCTGTTGTGCCTCACTGGTTGTAAGGAAACACCCGAATTTCACGATAAGGTGTTTCTTACAGGCACTTTGAGTTCACAGAATATAAAGTTCCTCGTTGACGGACAGTCTTCTTTGGGACTTACCGTTTCGTCAAGTGCAAAGGCTAATTCTGATGTTAAGATAACTGTTGAGGCTGATCCTGGCAAACTGGATGTTTATAATGCTGCAACAGGTCGTACCGCCGTTCTTCCTCCTGCCGATAGTTATTCTATCGATGGAAAGAGTGTGGTTATTGAGGCAGGTAAGTCTCAGTCAACAGCTCTTGAAGTTAGTGCTGATGCCGAAAAACTTCAAGAGGGTGTGGCTTACTGTTTGCCTGTTTCTATTACAAGTGTTGATGGCGATGGACTCGGTATTCTGGAGTCATCGCGCACAGCGTTTATTGTGTTTAACAAGGTTATTGAAATCAAGGCTGCCGACTTGAACAAGGCTGCTTCATTTGATATTCTCGGTTTTGGTGGCGAGGATAGTCCAGTGAAGGCTCTTTCGCAGATGACTCTCGAGATGAAGATTAAGCCAGAGTCGTTTGGTGGTATCAGTTCGCTTTGTGGTTGCGAGGAAAATTTCCTTTTCCGCTTTGGCGATGGTGCCGGTAATCCTGATAATAAGCTGCAGTTGGCTAAGGCTTCTATTGGAACAGCTGCACATCCTGATAGAAAAGACCATTACGAGGCTTGGGCTGACGATCCGTTTGATACAGGTCAGTGGCATCATTTTGCTGCTGTTTATGATGGCAGCTGGTTGAGAGTGTATCTCGATGGCAAGCAGATTCAGGCTGTGGAAACCTATTAACTTGAGTATGGCTTACGATGGTCACTCATGGGACGACACATTTGCTATTGGCCGTTCTGTTGGTCACCAGCGTTTCTTCGATGGATTGGTTAGCGAGTGTCGTGTGTGGAATGTGGCTCGCACTCAGGCTCAGCTTCAGGATGGTGTTTGCTATGTTGATCCAAAGAGTGACGGACTTATTGCCTACTGGCGTTTCAATGGCGAGATTCAGGACGATGGTACTGTTCTTGATGAAACAGGACATGGCTATAATGCCACTATCTATGGACATCCTGTTTGGGTGCCTTATCAGAAGTGTCCTTTCTAATTCAAAACAAATCTTTAAATTTGAATACGATGAAAATGAAATATTTAATGCTTTGTGGAGCGCTGTTCTTAGGAACAGCAGCCCTCACAAGTTGTAGCGAGGATGAATCATACGATGTGTATGGTAGCAATACCAATAAGGTATTTTTCGATCCTTACGCAAATCCTGTTCAAACCAATGATATCTATGTAACTCCAGCAGGTGTCTTTGGTGTTGTTGGTGGACAGTTTAACGTTAAGGCTCAATATGCTTCGGACGAAAGAATTACTGTTGGTGCCGAGGTTGATAATTCTCTTGTGGCTGCTTATAACAGAAAGAATGAAACGAGCTATGCTGTTCTTCCTGCAGAAGCTATGAACGCTTTGAAGGTTGAGGCTGCTGTTATTCAGCCAGGAAAGTCGGTATCAGAAAATCCTGTTTCTGTAACAGTACCAAGTGAAGCTTGCGGTTCGCTAACAGAGGAATACTATCTTGTTCCTATGCGCTTGCGTGTTGAAGGCTTTGAAAAGAACGGCTCTTCATACGAGGTTGGGGTACGCGATACTTTCAACACTGTTTATGCTGTTGTTCATAATGCAGGAAGCGACTTTATCTACACCAAAGGTTCTTTTGAACAGACAAATGCTGTGGTTGTTACACCTGTTGGTGTGTTTGGAGGTGTGAATGCAAGTTTTAATGTTGCTGTTCGTGCCAATAATGATGCTGAGTTCACTATTAAGGCTTCAGTTGACAATTCACTTATTGCTACCTATAACACAAAGCATGGAACAGAATATACTGCTGTTCCTGCTGATATTGCAAGCAAATTGGTGATAGGTGAAGGAAAAATTGCTGCAGGACAACTTGAAACATCTCCTGCTGTAACTGTTACTGATCCAACAAAGGCTGCAGAGAATATCGAGAACGATTGCATACTTCCTTTGAAAATGACTTTCGTTTATCCAAACGGAACAGAAGCAGAATTGCCAAATGCTTATGTAATCATCACAAAGAAAACATCATTCATTAATGATGATGCAACATCTATTGTAGGTAGTGAAATGGATGACAAGTCGGCTTGGAGTGCTATTGACTGTTCTTCTGCTTTCAATGCGTCTAACTTTAGTAACCTCTTTGCTGGTGGTTGGAATTCTAACTGGCCTATTGTTGGTAATGAGGATAGTGGACAGTTTACAGTTGATCTTGGAGGTGAACATAATCTTGTTGGTTTATATCTTAATTCTTATGTGGTTAAACAGGACTATACTGTAGAAGTAAGTACAGATAAATCTACATGGACTGAATTAGGAAGCGTTGAAGGTCATAAGGCTATTCAAACATACGATTCAGATTGGAACTATTTGCAGGAATATGTACTTTATGGAGCAGTTAAAGCTCGTTACGTGCGTTTTAATGTGAATTTCAATAAGAGTAGTTGGGCATGGAATTATTCTGGTTATAAGGGAATCAGTGCAATAAACCTCTATTTCAACTAACGTTCTTTTTTCGCAAAAATATAGTATAGTCGGAGATACATTATTCTCCAAATTACAAATAAGTTAGGTTTAAGTGGCCTGTTCTCCGTGAGGAGGGCAGGCTTTTTTTTACAGCCTCTCCCATCCCCTGCGCGAAGTAAACTTCGCTATTGAAGATTGAAGATTGAAAATTGAATAATGAAGCGCGGAGCGCTTTAAATATTTCCATCTTTCATTCTTTCAATATTTAAATTTTACTTGGGGCTAACTAACCGCATCCCCCCTTTGCTACTAAGATAAATTCGTAATTAAATAACTCAACATCGCACGAAGTGCGCTTAATTTTCAATTCTCAATCTTCAATGTTCAATAGCGAAGCGATTTCGCTTCGCTATGGGGGTGGGTAAAATCAATTTCAGTTGTTACAATAATATAAGTTTATGAAAGAGTACTCAGATATACATCAACTTGCCATTCGTTATTTTAACGGAACAATAACGAGAGAAGAGGAACACACTCTGCAGCAGTTTCTTGCTGGGGGTGAGGAAAATTGTGCCCTTTTCCGTGAATGGGAAGATGAATGGACGGTAAGCCATATTGATGATGCTGATACTCAAAACGCATGGGAAACTCTGCTTGGTAGAATAAACGCAGAAAAAGGAAAAATCGAAAGTTACTTTAACTGGCGTTCTGTGTTATTCAGAGCAGCAATGTTGTTGATAGTAGTAGGTTCTGTAGCTTATGCTTTTATGGCACGACAGAAAGAGCAATACTATATCTGTAAGGCTCCAGATGGCAACAAAACAGAGATTATTCTTCCTGATAGCACTCATGTGTGGCTAAATGCAGGTTCTTCATTGAAATATTCTTCACGCTTTAATGACGATAATCGCGATGTGAGTCTCGAGGGTGAGGCCTATTTCGAAGTTACTCATCACGACAACAAAAAATTTACTGTGAAAACCGACAACTATGATGTTGTTGTGAAAGGTACTAAATTTGATGTAGCCTCTTATCAAAGCGATCCCGTATCTATGGTATCTTTGGTGAAAGGCTCTGTAGAATTGGCTTATGAAAAGGGCGTTATAGACATGAAACCAGGTGAACGAGTTGTTCTCGATAAGAATACAGGCGAGTTCACAAAAGAAAAATATACCGACGACAGTCGTGCGTGGATAGATAATCGTACAGAATTAGACAATATTAGTCTGATTGATCTTGCGCGAGTACTCTCTCGACAGTATGATGTGAAGATACACGTTCAGTCGGCACGACTTGCCAATACTCACTTCGCAGTTTCTTTGCGTAACAAGGAAACTATAATGGATGTTCTCGACGCTCTTCAGATGATAGAACCAATGAAGATTACTCGGAACAAACGAGATATTTATATCACAGAATAAACAATCTATATGACTAAACCTATCTTATTATTATTCATTACGCTTCTTAACTTAATACCAACGAAAGGGTACGCTGAACCAATATTCATGAAAAATCTCATTGCCAACGAGAGAGTTCATGATTTTGGAACCATCATGGAGATAAAGGGAAAAGTGAGCTACACTTTCGTGTTAACAAACAAGGATAAGAGTCCTGTTGCTATTACCAACGTGAATGCTTGGTGTGGATGCACCACATCAGAATATTCAAAGGCACCTATAATGCCAGGAAAAACAGGCAAGGTAACTGTAACCTTTGATCCAAACAGCCGCCCGGGAAAGTTTAGCAAGGAAGTTGTTGTTATGCTTAACGATGGCAAGGCATATATGCGCTTATGGGTAAAAGGAAATGTTGTTCCTTATCTTCATCCCGTAACCGAAGATCACCCATATTATTTTGGTGAAGGACTCTACATGAGTATGAAGGTGCTGCCTTTTGCCAATCAGGGCATTGGAGTAGCACAGAAGTTTGTTTTGCGTTTGGCTAACAACACCAGTAAGCCAATGAAGGTAAATCTGCAGAAAAAGCCATTTAACAAGGTGTTGAAGATTCCTGCAGAGATAACCTTGAAACCTCTTGAGAGAAAAGAAGTAAAGGTATCCTATGCTTATCCTAAGAACTATAGCTATGATCGCCACCTTTGGATTGATATCACTGTTAACGGTAAAAAAGTAAAGCCAATGAAAGTAAGATTCTTTGGTGATAAGAATGTGCTTCATATGAAGTAGAATCGACTAAATCTTCTCGAATGGTTTTAACCTAATAACTTATTGATTAAACCTATATTCATTATTATTATACATTAACTTTAATTGTAACGCGCTATGAACAAAAAGCAAAAAAGTTTGCTAAGATTTTGTTTGTCAGCAGCTTTAGTTGCAGCTCCAGTAGCTGGTTATGCTGGTAATTCAGCAATAACAACGCTTCCTGGAACCCAACAGGCTAACGACAAGCAAGTAAGCGGTCAGGTACTTGATGAGAATGGTGATCCAATCATCGGTGCTACGGTAAAAGTAAAAGGTACTAACGTGGCTACAGTTACCGATTTGGATGGTAATTTCACATTTAAAGTTCCTGCTGGTAGTACTCTTGTAGTTTCTTATCTTGGATACTCTCCAAAAGAGGTTGCTGCAAGTGGAAATGGAATAAAAGTGCAACTCGCGCAAGATTCAAAAACCTTGAATGAGGTTGTTGTAACTGCTCTCGGTATCAAGAAAGAGGCTAAATCACTTTCTTACAATGTGCAGCAGCTTAATAGCGATGCTGTGATGAAGGTGCAGGATGCTAACTTTGTTAACTCTTTGAATGGTAAGGTTGCTGGTGTTCAGTTCAGCCAGAGTGCTGCTGGTGTTGGTGCTTCTACACGTGTTGTAATGCGTGGTGCGAAATCAATCAACGGTAACAATAACGCCCTTTACGTTATTGATGGTGTGCCAATGAATGATCTTCAGTCAACACAGCCTAATGATATGTTTGCGGGCTCTGGTTCTTCTGGTGATGCTGCATCAAATATCAATCCAAATGATATTGAAAGCATTTCTGTATTGAGTGGTCCTTCTGCAGCTGCTCTTTATGGTTCAAATGCTTCTAATGGTGTAATCATTATTACAACCAAGAAAGGTCAGGCTGGGCATCTTGATGTTACTTATACAGGTAGTTTCCAGTTCTCTCGTCCTTTTGTAAAGCATAAGTTCCAGAACACTTATGGACCTTCTTCTGCGGGAGCATTTGATAGCTGGGGAAGCAAACTTGCTACTCCAAGTTCTTATGATCCAAATGACTTCTTCCAGACTGGAAATAACATTTCTAACAACGTAAGTATTTCTACTGGTACAGAGAAGAATCAAACCTATTTGTCATTGGGAGCGACTAATGCAGAGGGACTTATTCATAACAACGATTTTGATCGTTACAATTTAAACGTGCGTAATACATCAAAATTCCTTAATGACAAATTGACTCTTGACTTGAGTTATACTCTTGCTACAGTAAAGGAGCAGAATATGATTTCTCAGGGTCAGTATCATAATCCTCTTTACACATTGTATCTCTTCCCTGCAGGAGGCGATTATGAGGGAATTCAGTATTATAATCGTTACAACGTGTCTCGTAACCTTGAAACACAATATTGGCCTTGGCTTTCTCAGAATGATTTGATGGAAAACCCATATTGGATTGTTGAAAAGGAAAGATTTGTAAACCACAAGGTTCGCAATATGTTTGTGGCTTCTTTGAAGTGGGATATCGCAAGCTGGATTTCGCTTACAGGTCGTGTGAAATACGATAACTACAGCAATCGCTATGAGAAGAAACTTTCAGCAGGTACAAAGACTCTTTTTGCTTCTGATACAGGTTATTACTCTTTGAAAAATCAGACAGTGCGTCAATATTATGCCGAGTCTTTCTTGACAATCAATAAATATTTTGGTGAGAACACTTGGAGCATTTTTTCTGTTCTTGGTACAAACTATGATCAGCGTGGTGATTTTGGAGAATATACTGGTGGAAACTTAGGACTGGTTCCTAATAGTTTTAATTTAAACAATATTAATCCTATTGATCCTAAGTTTAAGATGAATCAATTATATCCTGAAAGAAGAAAGAAAATGGCTGTGTTTGGTAGTGCTCAGATTGGTTACAAGAGTATGGCTTATTTGGATTTAACTGCTCGTAACGACTGGTCATCAGCTCTTGCTCCAAACAATGAGTCTTATTTCTATTGGTCAGCAGGTATTTCTGGAATCTGGACAGATATTTTCCCACAGATTAAGAGCGAGAACTGGCTGAACTATTTCAAGACTCGTATTTCTTACTCAGAAGTGGGTAACGATCCTTTCTATGCCTATTTAACAATTCCTACATATGCTATAAATGGTGCAACTGGTCCTTCACTCACTACTTCCATGAAGAATCCAAATTTGGAGCCAGAACGTACAAAATCTTGGGAGGCAGGTATTGACTTAGTTCTATTCCGTAACAAGTTGAAGCTGAATGCTACTCTTTATGAATCAAGAACATATCATCAGTTCTTTGATATTCAGCTTGATCCATCATCGGGTTATACTGATGTGTGGGTAAACGGAGGTAGAGTAGCGAATAAGGGTATTGAACTCTCTGCTCGTTTCACTCAGCCTCTTGGACCTGTTAACTGGGAAACTTATATGACATGGACTGTTAACCGCAATAAGGTTAAAGAGGTTAAAGCCTCTTATACAGACCCAAGTACAGGTGAAACATATTCTATAAAAGACGAGGTGAATCTTGGTGGTTTCAACGGTACTCGTAACAAGATTGTTAATGGTGGTGATCTTTCTGATATTTATGTTCGTACATTGGCTACAGGTGAACATGGAGAAATATATGTTGATCCACAGGATCACTCTATCAGGGCAACAGGCAACGAATATGTTTTGGCTGGTCATGCATCACCAAACTACAACCTTTCTTGGGGTAACAGCTTCTCTTGGAAAGGATTTAACTTAGGCTTCCTGTTCAATTACAGAAATGGTGGTGTTGCTGTTTCTCTCACCGAATCGTTGATGGATGCTTATGGCACATCAGTAAGAAGTGCTGAGGCACGTGATGCAGGTGGTGTTGTTGTTAACGGAATTAATGGTATTACACCACAGGCTTATTTCCAGACAATTTCAAGTACCACAACAACTATTGCTTCGCAGTATGTATATAGTGCTACTAACCTTCGTTTGTCAGAGTTGACATTTGGTTATGATGTTCCTATTGCTAAGTTTGTTCCATGGATTAAGGCAATGAATGTTTCTTTCGTTGCTCACAACCTTTGGATGCTTTATTGCAAGGCTCCATTCGATCCTGAACTTACAGCAAATACAGGTACATATAATCAGGGTATTGACTACTTCATGCAGCCAAGTACTCGTACTCTCGGATTCTCTGTAAAACTCAAATTCTAATGATGAAAAGAGATAAAACTATGAAATCAATTATAAAATATACATTATTTGGTGCAATGTCACTTGGATTCGCTGCATGTACAGGCGATTTCGAGAGTGTAAACACCAATCCTTACGAGGCAACAGAAAGTGATCTTGAAGCCGACAACCTAACTGTTGGTTCTTTCTTCTCTCAGATGGAACTTCGTATGGTTCCTTTTACTGCGGGTGGACAGCAGGATGACTCTTATGGTTCAACAGGTTCTTATCAGCATTTCCAAGGACTTTGCTCTGATTGGTATTCTGGTTATGTTGCTCCTACTGGTACTTGGGCTAATGGTAACCATAATGGTAACTATTATTTCACTGGTGAATGGGGTAACTCTATGTACAAGCAGAACTTCACTCAGATTATGCCAAACTGGGCTACTGTTGTGAAGAATGCTAAGAAGTATAAAATCCCAGGTGCAGCTGCTTTGGCTACTGTTGTGAAGGTGTATGCTATGCATCGTGTTACCGACCAGTATGGTCCAATGCCATACGTTAATTATGTTGCTGGTAGCACAAATAACGCTTTTGATAGTCAGGAAGATATTTATAAGAAGTTCTTTGAGGAACTTGATGCTGCTATCGAAGAACTCACTCCTTATGCAAGTGCAGGAGCAAAAATCTTAGATAAGTTTGACTATATCTATGGCGGTGATGCTGCTGCTTGGGCTAAGTTTGCTAATACACTTCGTTTACGTCTTGCTCTTCGTGTGGTTTATGCTGATGCTGCTCTTGCTAAACTAGAGGGTGAGAAATCTTTATCAAGCACAGTTGGTTTCCTTGAGACTGTAGATGAACGTGCTATAATGAGAGGTGTCACCATGATGAACCCTCTTTATGAGCAGGCTTATAACTGGAATGAGGAACGTATGAGCGCTTCTATGGATTCATACATGAATGGTTATAACGACCCACGCCGCTCTAAATATTTTAAAGCAGCTGGAGATGGTAAGTATCATGGAGTTCGTCTTGGTATAAATATGGCAAGTGGAAATGCTGACTATACAGGTGATAAGATTTCTAATTTCAATCTGACATCAAGTTCAACAATTCCTTATATGAGTTCATCTGAAAGTTTCTTCCTTCGTGCTGAGGCTGCTTTGCGTGGCTGGAGTGCTGGAGGAACAGCTAGAGAGTTCTATGAGAATGGAATTAAGGCATCTATGGAAGAGTGGGGAATAATCTCAGGTGTTGATGAATATATCAGTAGTGATGCTCAGCCACAGGCTTTTGTTGATAATACAGGTAAGGGTGGTAATGCAGCTCAGCCAAGTACTATTACTGTTGCTTATGATGAGGAGGCAAGTTTCGAAGAGAATCTTGAGCGTATCATTACTCAGAAATGGATTGCTAACTTCCTGATTTCTCCAGAAGGTTGGGCAGAATTCCGTCGTACTGGTTACCCAAGGCTTTTCCCAACAAAGAGAAACAGCAATAGTGGTACAATCAATACCGATCTTCAGATTCGTCGTATGCCTTATCCTGAACCTCTTTATACCGATGAGGCAACACGTAATCGTGTAATGGAGGGTGTAGCTTTGCTTGGTGGTGCCGACAATGGTGGTACCAAACTATGGTGGGATAAGAATCCTAATCATTAATTGTTGAACTTTTCTATTATTATAATTATGAAAATAAAGACATTATTCTACGTTCTTGTTGCTGCTATGGGAACTTCGTTTACCAGTTGCAATACTGACGTTGAGACAATAGAGATACAGGATCTGAAAACTTATGATGGACAGTATTTTCAGAACCTGCGTGATTTCAAGAAATCTGATCACGAAATCTCATACGCATATTATGCATCTTGGGCAAATACACAAAGTCCAACATCATGGGGTGAGCGTTTCCTTGGCTTGCCTGATAGTCTTGATATAGTAAACCTTTGGATTGATATTCCTACAAAAGAGAGCTATCCTATTGCTTATGAGGATATGAAATATTGTCAGGAAGTTAAAGGTACTCGTTTTGTGATGCATGCAGATGCTTCAAATTACAGTCATAAGTTCTGGGATCGTGTTTGGAATGAGGAAACTCAGCAGTTTGAGTTTGTTTACGAAACCGATGAGAATGGTAATGTAGTAAAAGACGAGGAGGGAAATCCAAAGCACAAGATTCTGCAAACCATTCGTGGTAACGAGGAATCTCTTCGTTCATATGCTCGTTGGGTCTGCGATACTGTTGTAAACTGCGGACTTGATGGTGTAGACTTCGACTATGAAGGCTGGTCAAACAACGATATGATTATCGCTGCCGACGAGTGTAATAAGTATTTCGGTCCTGAAGGAAAGTGGGCAGAAAAACTGTATATCATCGACTGGTTTAATAGTGCTCCAAGTGGTTGTGATGATTTCTGCGACTATTTTATTCGTCAGGCTTATACATGGCAGATTGGTTTCCAGACAGGTTCTGGTGGACGTCCTATGGAAAAGACTGTATTCTGCGAGAGTACAGGTGCTGAGGCTGAAAAGGGTGGTATAAATGGTGCACGTGTACGTGACTATGCAAAATTTGTTCCATCAACAGGTCGTAAGGGCGGTTTTGGTGCCTACTATCTTGATTATAACTACAAGTCAGAATCTGGTATTCCTTATAAGGAGTTCCGTGAGGCTATTCAGATTCAGAACCCTGCTTTAACTAAGTAAAAAAGAAAATTATGAAATTAAAGACTAATATCATTTCTACTGCTCTTCTTTTGGTTGCAGGTGTTTTCATGACAACATCTTGCAATTCGGAGGGCGATAAGTTTGACTACGGAAAATCAGGTCTTTTTATAACTGGAACTGAGAATAATCCTGTAGTTAAGTTTGTTGTTGAAGACACACCAGCATCGTATGATGTTACAGTACAGTCAACAAAGAAGCTTGATCATGATGTAACTTTGACTTTGGGGCTTGATGCTTCAAAGGTTGAGGAATATAACAAGGAGAATACTACCAATTATTTCGCTGTGCCGGAGAGTGCAGTTGAAATAGTTAATCCTCAGGTTAAGATTGCATCAGGTTCTGCTGTATCAAGTGCTGCACAGGTAAAGGTTGTTAGCACAGAGGATTTTGTTGAGGGACGTACATATCTTATCCCTGTAACAATAAAATCTGCAGGTAGTGGTGAGAATTTCATTGAGTCGTCAAAGACTATCTTCCTGCGTATTTCTCGTGTAATCAATTTCTATTCTATTCAGGCAGATGCTAACGCATCTTCTAACTTTATTTTCGACAAGCCTATTCCTTTGACAACCTTTACTTATGAGGTGAAGATTTATCCTCAGGGATTGAACCGCACAAACTATCCACAGCGTTTCATGGCTTTGGAGCAGAGCGACGAGTCTAAGTCTTTGTTGCTGCGATTCAATGAGGCTAACTCATCTAATAAGCTGCAAACAATCTTGGCTGATAATAAGTTCATCTCTAATAAGGAGTTTGAAAATAATCATTGGTATTTGCTCACTTGGGTTTATGATGGTAGCACAATATCATTCTATATTGATGGTGTTCTTGATACTTCTATTGGTGCTTCTATCGATGTAATCAACTTCCAGCGTTACGAGATGGGTATGTCTTGGGGTAGCTATCGTTCACGTCAGTTCTTCTCACATCGTTTCGGTGAACTTAGAGTATGGAATCGTGCTCTTTCACCAAGTGAAATTGCAGGTGGCTTGTGTGGCGTAGATCCTCAGAGCGATGGTTTGGTTGGCTATTGGAAGTTTAATGAGGGCGAAGGTCACATCTTCCATGATGCTTCTGGTCATGGTCTTGATATGGATTGGAGCAAGACAAGTCGTGATGTTAGCGAAAATGGAAACATGGTAGCTACTCCTGATGCTGCAAACGCAATCAAGTGGGTTAAGGATGATATTAACAAGTGTGCACAGTAATTTAAAGGAGAATTGAATTATGAAAACAAATATTGTAAAATGCTTCTCATATTGTATGCTCGCTGTTGCTGCGCTTTCATTTGTATCATGTAGCAGTGATGAGCGATGTATATGGAAACCCTGATAATTTGGTGTATCTTGATTTGAGAGGCCCAAAAACTTATGAAAGCAAGTTGCTTGCTACTCCTGTTGGTATCTTTGGTATGGCAGGTGCGTTTATTCCTGTTCATGCTCAGCATGCAACAAGTGGAATGGCAAGTGTTGAAGTGGTTGACTCTCTTGTTGCTAGATATAATCGTGAGAACAAAACCGAGTATCCTGCTTTCCCTGCTGAGGCTTTGAAAGCTTTGCAGATTACTCCTGCTCAGTTCTCAAACAATCAGAAAGACACTATTCAAGTAAGTGTACCAGAAGATAAGTTTGCTCTGTTTACAGAACCTACCTACGTGTTGCCTGTTAAGTTGAGTACAGCACAGGGTGGAACTGTAACTGAAATAGAAAACTACAAGATAGCTTATATTCTTGTGAACGTATCTTCAACAGATAATTTCATTTCTATTGATGGAAATAAAACATCTAATTGTGGAATAGCAAAAACATCTGTTGGTACATTTGGTAGTGTTTCTGCTCAGTATGGCACAACAATTAAAACTGCTGTTGCTACTGATTGGACAAGCACTTTTGAGGTTGATAATAGTTTGGTAGCAAGCTACAATGAAGCACATAACACAGAGTATGCTGCTTTGCCAGCAGATGCTTTAGCTGCTCTTGAGATTACTTCAAATGTTATTGCAAAGGGACAAACTTCTTCAACAGCTAATATAAAGGTTTCTCTTCCTGATAATATAGCTCAGGCTTTGGATAAATCTTATATTATTCCACTTCGCCTTAAAACAACTTATGATGGCAAGACTTATCAAGAGGAAGACGATGTTGTTTATATCTTGATTGATATCTCAAACTCTCTTATCAATGATGATGCTACAGCTGTTAAGGGTACTGCTGTTGATGGCATGACTTGTATTGAGGCTGTAAATCTTAACAAGGATGCTTTCAGTACTTCTGGATGGAGTTTCTTGCAGAAAGCTGCCAATGCTTCGTTTGTTGTTGATCTTGGTGCAACAAAGAATGTATCAAGTATTCTATTTGGTTGTAGCATTGCTACTAACGCCAAGTTGGAGCTGAGTGCAGATAATTCTTCTTGGATAGAAGTAGGTAATACCAGTGAACATTCTGGTCCACAAGTAGGCTCTGGATGGTACACAAATACCGCTTATGTGCTATATGGTGCTGTTCCTGCACGCTATGTTCGTGTAACAATGTCACTTGATACTGGTTATTGGGGATGGAATTGGATTAACTACGGATATTGTACTGTTGATGCATTCAATGTTTATGCAGAATAACTAATCCTTCTTAATATTTAAAATAGCTCCATGCTTCATTTGAAGTGTGGAGCTTTTTTGTTTACTCTCGTTTTTTAGTATCTTTTCGATAAAATCGAGAAGAAACTTGCACTCGGCATAAAAAATAAACAAGTTTATTTTGTTCTGCACTCGTTTTTTAGTATCTTTGTCACCATAAATCTATAATTATCAACTATTTATCTTACAACCACATTATGAAAAGATATATTGTTGCTGCTATCACTATGCTCGGTTCTGTTGTGGGCTTGGCGCAGAAAGCACCTAAAGCGATAGAACCGTTACCTAAGGCAAGTCAGGTGGAATGGCAAAAGATGGAGACTTATGCTTTCATTCACTTCGGTCCAAACACTTTCGGGGATCGTGAGTGGGGATATGGTGATGCTCCTTTAGAGAGTTTCAATCCTACACGACTCGATTGTGAACAATGGGCTCGCACGGTGAAGAATGCTGGCATGAAGGGTATTATACTTACTGCCAAGCATCATGATGGTTTCTGTCTCTGGCCAACAAAATATACTGATTATAGTGTGCGAAACACGCCATATAAACAGGGTAAGGGTGATATTGTAGGTGAGTTGGCTGCTGCCTGCAAGAAGTATGGGTTGAAGTTCGGACTTTATCTTTCGCCTTGGGATCGTCATCAGGCTTTCTATGGTACTGCGTTGTATAGAGAGTATTTCTATGCACAGTTGCACGAACTGCTAACACAGTATGGTGAGCTTTTTGAGGTGTGGTTTGATGGTGCCAACGGTGGTGACGGTTGGTATGGTGGTGCAAAGGAAACACGTAAGATTGACCGTAGAACATATTATGATTTTCCTCGAGCATGGGCAATGGTTGATAAACTTCAGCCTAAGGCTCAGATATTCTCTGATGGTGGACCTGGCTGTCGCTGGGTTGGCAACGAGGATGGATATGCTTTTGCTACCAACTGGTCGTTCTTACGTAGCAAGGAGGTTTATCCTGGTTATGAGCATTATCAGGAGTTGCAGCACGGACATCGTGATGGCGATAAATGGATTCCTGCAGAGTGTAATGTGAGCATACGCCCAGGATGGTTCTATCATGAGAAAGAAGATAGTAAGGTGAAGAGTGTAGAGCAACTTGTTGACCTTTATTATCGTTCTGTGGGGCATAATGGCACTCAGCTTATTAACTTCCCTGTGAACAAGGAAGGACTTATTCATCCGATTGATTCGGCTAATGCGGTGAATTTTCACAAGCAGATTTCTGACGAGTTGAAGAAAAACCTTGTGCTGAAGGCTTCTGTTACAGCAAGTAACACCAGAGGGAAAGTTTTCTCTACAAAGAAACTCACTGATGGTAATTATGATACATATTGGGCAACTGCTGATGGTGTTACAACTGGTAGTCTTACAATAGATTTTAATAAGACAAGAAAGGTTAATCGCATGATGCTTCAGGAATATATTCCTCTCGGACAGAGAGTAGAGAAATTCCGTGTGGAGTATTTACATAAAGGCGAGTGGCTGCCAGTAAATTGTGGTGAAGAAACAACAACTATAGGGTATAAGCGC
>R22__coassemble_653_pt1 | contig 20921 bp, 18 predicted proteins | sample R22__metabat2_high_PE_007 | metagenome-assembled genome bin R22
CCATCCCTCTCCAAGCTTTTGCCGAAGGGCAAAATGCAGAGATTAGGGCTAACCATCAGGCAGAAAGATTCTACCCCGCCTCCCTTAAAAGGGAGGAGAACTATAAGCTAAAAAAATCATAGAATTCAAGACGACTGCCCTAACCACTCGTCCTTGCAACTCAAAATGCAATATGAAATGAAAAGAAACAAAGTTTTTTTATTGTTTTTGTTTTTTATTATCGCAATAAATACTCATAGCAAAAATGTATTTGATAAGCGTGTAATAAAAGATTTCTATTACTATGATATAACATGTATTTCAAAGAATAATCAACAAATACATATTACTGGACTTACAAAAGACAAGTTGTTGCTATCAGGTTATGACTCTTTAGAAATGTTAGGGGAAATGTTTTATAGGCATGCCTATTATATGCCAGACTTAGTTCCCTCTTCTTCGGAAGCTTTAGAACAAGGGATATTTATGCAAGAAACATATAATCCGCAAAACGAAATGTTTTCATTAAAAACAAACCAATCGTTCAAAAATATAAAACGAATCGTATCTCTTAGAATACCATTCTAATCATGTAAAAAGATTCTTCCAAGCTGTTTTTGAGCACTTTTTACTCCATAGAAATAAGCCCCCTCAGCGTGTAAACGTCGAGGGGGCTTAACTTTATATAATCCGCAAAAGAAATGCTATCTCAGCAACCATTCCAGGACAGTCATATCCTCAAAAGATTTATCGTTAGCTTTGAGAGCCTTGAGCATTTCGCTCTCGTCAATCGTTGCTACATCTATATCGACTTCTTTGCTTTGTAACTCGGTAACAAACTTACCCATCTTTTCGTTTCTTTCTGCAAAGAAAGTATTGATGGCTGTCACTTCCTCTTTCATATCTTCTGTCACAGGTTTGTCCTCTTGCTGATACTTAGCAAGTTTCTCGTTGTACTTTTGAGCACGATCAGCCATAGCCTTGTACTCTTCGTCTTGCAATGACTTGCTTGCATCTTCGATATTTTTATCGTACTCCTCTGCAATAGGACGGAAAGCCTTGATATTACGCCATACAGCAAGAGCGTTCTCGTCATTCATTGCGCCTACCTTGAAGTCTTTTATTACCTTGTAAGCAGCTACTACATCTTTAGTCTTTACCTTCATGTTTTTTTATTTATTAGTTAATGTTCTTATAAGTAAGGAGAATGGCATTTTCAGCCACCCTCCTTGCATTTATCATTCATGTATCAGCAACTCATTAAGCTGCTCAGTGCAGTCCTCTATGATGTCACCGATAGCCTTTAGAGTCTTTCTGCTCATGTTGTAGCAGTTGTACTCAAGAGCATCTTCGCCCTCTGATGGTGTGTAGGTTGTAGCCACAGAACCACATGGGGTTTCTGTTGTATTGCCATCAGCATCTTGTGCAAGTTTTCTGACCTGTGCATTAAATGCAATCATTACATCGCTCTCGTTGTCTGATTGTGCAACACCAATGAGTTTGTACTCTCCGCTTGTGAACTCGAAGTCGAGATTAGTTCTCTGACCTTTGATTACGAGTGTTCCTTTTGTTTCTGTCATAATAGTATATACTTTAGTTAATGAATAAATTATGTTCTATGTTACTATGCTTCTATAATTCTTTCATTTGCCGTTCCTCTTGCACCACCACTTGTAACTACCTCTGCAACCATATTAACATTGACATTCTCTGGCAACAGAGGATATGTATTTATTACAATAGGAGTGCTTGCAATGTCTATAGTATCACCAGCAGATACATTAGTTCTACTGATTTGAACAGAATTATTAAAAGTAAACGTCACATCAATAGTGCCTTGGTAATTTTCTACATCAATAGTAACAGGTAGAGATATTATTTTTATAGCATCTTGTAGGTAATAATATTCTACATCACCGACCTCCATTAGAACATTAATAGATGGGTGTGGAGAAGGGTTATCTGTTAGTATTAATATAGGAGGATAAGATTGCCCCAATGCTTTAGTTGGCATATATCTCCATTCTCCAGATATAATATCGTTCATGCTTGACTGAAATATTCTATCGCCACCAACATCAAGCCGTGAAGAGTCAACACTACTTGCTGAGAATATGACAGGTATTACATAATAGCTACCAGCAGACATGGCTGTAGATGTGTAAATTCTAAACTTATCGTCAGCCAACACTTCGTCTATCCTTCCGCAAATGCACACCCAACAAGTTCTTGTGCTTGTAGTCCATGAACTTGTCGGATTCATGATAAAACCTACACACCAATCATGTTGATTGCCTCCACCATAATATGCCATGTGTGAGAAGAAGTCAAGATTAAGCCCCATATCCTCGTGTCTGAAAGTACAAGGTATAACGCTGCCCTTTGCAATAGTAGTATGGTGGTCTATATCCAAAGTAAACCAAGAATCTAAATTGTGATTATAACCATTAAAGTCTGAAAGCCTATATGGTGCATTTACTGCTACGTATCTAAAATCTGTTTGAGCAGCACTTAGTCTTACAATCTCAGCAGCATAATGTGCCATACCGTTATCTATAACTAAACCGTAGTTTTGATTTCTAAACTCAGCATCTGTAAGCTGCTGAACCTTTGGGTTAGTCTGTGTAGGGTAGTAAATAGGCTTTTTAGCACTCCATTTGTTAATCTTACTACTCTTGCACAGAGTGGCGAGGTCAGTAGAACTCTCGCCTAACACCTGCTGCACATCTACCAATCCGATTGGTGCGGTTATCACTCCGTTACTGTTAGCCATAATCTTATCCTTTAAGTTCCTTTAATTGTTCTCTCAGAGCTTCATTCTCTCGCTCCAATTCCTTAATTCTCTCTTCGTGGTTCTGCACCCTCTTAGCGATAGTTATCGTACCAAGCAATGCTGCCACATCGTATTGCATTGACAGATAACCATCACCTCTATCGTGTACCACTTGTGGCAATGCTCTCTGCCAATACTGAGCGATAGTACCAACTTGTGCGCCAAGGCTCTTGTTCTTAGTCCACTCAAAGCTCACCATTGGTGCATCAGCATATAGTCCTACAGATAAGTCAATATCGCCCTTTATGTCTTTTAGTCGCTTATCCGAACTCGTGTTCTGACCGAGAGCAGACACATAGCCATCAGAGAACATACCTACTGACGAATGTATCACACCAACCACGTCCAGCTTGTAGTTAGGACTTGTAGTGCCTATGCCCACATTATCTGTAGCTGTAACCATTACAGCAGGTGCATTCCAAGCACCAAGCGTCACACATCCGTTGTTGGCAACAATATTCACACAATTTTCCAAAAATGAATACCCACCAAACTTATCGTGAAACCAATGAATACCAGCAGAATCAGCCTCCGACCTACAGAACTGTATCTTTTCGTAGCCTGCTGTCAAATTCGGGTCATTGATTATGATAGCCTGTGAATCACTTGTTGCCTTATGAATAAAGATATTGCCCGCAACAGTTAATTCTCTTCTCGACGAACTTGTGCCTATTCCGATATAACCATTGGTGGTATCGAAATACAGCAAACTGTCCATACTTGTAACACCCGTCATTGCACCGCTTACGTTGGCAGAACCATTGAAACTCTGACCCCATATAGTACGAGGAGTAGCAAGGGTGGTGGCAGTACCAGCAGTATCAGAATAACCAGCAGAAATCTTCTCCCAATCGTCTGATTTCCATGTACCATTTTCTATTCTAAGCATTCTGAGGTACTTATCCTGATAACCCATCTTGAGAATTGCACCATAGCGAAGAGCACCACCTGTCGATTTTAAGCCTAAAAGATAAGACCACTCTACGCCATTATTATTATACACAAAACCACGTCTTATGTTGTCAGCCAAAGTCTTTATCCAAGTCAAATCCGTTTGAACTGCCGAATCTTGGTACGACTTTAGCCCATCAGTTATACCATACCCACTAAGTGTAGTTGGCTTGCTTGTTATTCCACTCCAAGGCACACTCGTTGCACTTGCTGCGTTACCTGTGATGTTTATGCCCCAAGTTCCACTTGCCCCTGTACCATCAGAGAAAGGTAGCCATTTAATGTTTGTCCATTGACCGTTATTTCTGCCTACAACACCTATTTTTTCGAGTCCAAACGAGCTAAGTAACCATTGACCGTAGTTAGCACCACTATATGCACCGCCTATTTTTATGACAGAATATCCAGACGTAGCATAAAACGTAGCTTCATCGTTATCCCATTGTGATATATAGCTTGCTGAGATATTGATATTGTACCCAACACCGCTTCTTTGCCCTCCAACTAATGTAGCTAATTGTGCTTTTGCTTCGGCAACGGTTAAGTTTGAAGAAACATTTCCGTAGTTGTCGTTATATATCGACTTATTCGCCACTCCATTGGTAAAGTACCCTTGTAAAGTAGTCACATCAGCAGCCTTGGCATAGTACGCTCCATGTTGTCCGTCAAGTAAGTCTGCGTTAAGATTAGTAACAACGTTAGTGTTAGACATCGTACCACCAGCTAAGGGTAGATAGCTGGCAAGGTCACTAAAGTTAGCTAACTTATCCCATCCAATCATGCTCCCACCTTTATAATACAGCCTTTCCACAGACGCATTATATGCAAGCATAAACGAATAATATGAAGAAACCTTGAGTCCTACAGCATAATTTGAAGGTGCGCCCGTATTTTGGTATCCAGCACAATTTAAGATTTCCAAACCTTTGTAAGTTCCTGTATTATTCCAACTGTTTTCTTCTGTACCTATATTTGCGTTCCATTTGATTGCACCCGTCATTGTTCCACCACTCAACGGCAAATAGTTGCTCAGCTTCCTCGAACTGCCATCAGCAACCTCGTCAAGAGTGTACGTAGGCTTAGTAGATGCCTTAGCCCAAGCATACACATCAGATGCAGGACGTGCATCACTCAGACGAGCATCATTACCCGCACAAGCATCTGTAGCACCCGAGCCAAGAGGTCTCCAAGTGTCATTGAAAGCATTAGCTGGCAACTGACGGAACTTACCATCAGCACACAAATAGTAGTTACCTACTGCCGTTTCTGCCGTAGTCTTGTTAGATGCACTCGCCATTGGCACAAGACCATTAGCAGATGCACCGAACACACCATAAGTCGTGTCATTCCAAGGCACGCTGACATAAGCTCTGTTATTTTTGTCAAGCAGCACAGGATAATTCTTGCCATTGGCACTATAACCAATCTTGATTGCACCTAAAGCATTAATAGTAGCAGCCGACAACTCAGTTAAGTAGCCTTGCTGTTGCACCCATTCTTGAGTCGCAACGCCCTCTATCTGTCCGTTTTCCAAAGATGTTACACGACTATTAAGGTCGTTACCTAAACCAGCCGACAACACCCAACCAGCCTTAGAGCTGTCGTAAGAAGCCCAGCTATCCAGTCTGTTATACGATGTTCCACCTCCACCGTCTTGCACACCACTAACGCCAAGAGCACTTATTCCACCAAGAGCATAAAAGTTAGCAGCTCCACCATCTGTCTTTGCCACTTTAATAGCATTATTATCCTTGTCGTAGCTGAGGAATATATCCCCCAACCTAATGCTGCTAACAACAATATCCTTTGGTACATAAGCAGTAGTATTGGTGTGTCCGCCACTTGTTCCACCGCTACCTTTCTTATCAACCGCTAAAACCTTAACATCTATCATAGTTCCTTCAATTTAAGTGTTGCCGCTCCGTTGTCCATATCACGACTTATACCTTCCACAAAGAATCTCTTTCCAAGAGCAGGGTGATCATACAAGTTAAAAGCCCCCACAATACCATCTCTATCCTCAAGAGTAGTTTCTAAAACCACCTTAGGTAAATGATATTCACTGTAATAAGCATCTACATACAGCTTTTCTGGCTTTTCCGTCCTGTTTCTTATACAGTCGGTTATCGTTACCACGCCACCGCCATTTGCGTCTGCAGGCGAACTCATCTTCACACCATTCTTCACCCCCAGTTTCCTACAGTCTGCTCCTGTCAAACTCGAATTTATTTTCCATTCTATATCATCTTTCTTATTTACAAACTGCTCGTAAGTATCACTCACATATATCAGATCTTTATCTTCACCATTACTCACCAGTTCATTGTCTGAGTATATTTTTACGGAAAAATCCTCCACCACAATCGAACTGACATGAGCCAGCAATGGTATCTTATTCTCACCCCATTGTGTATGTCTGAAGAAAGTTGCATGTCTCCTTGTCACCTCGCTCCACACTGTGTTCACGGGGCCAAGTATTTTAAATTCCACGCTTCCATTCACATTATCACTTTTCCTTATTGGTATTGCTATTCCTTCAGCGTCTATTCCCAGAGTGTAGTCTATGTTGTTCTGCATGGAGAACATCGTACCCACCAGCTTGTCACCAATCTTAGGATCAAATCCAATATAAAAACATTGCTGGTAGTATTCATCCTCCGTAACACACTCTTCCAATTTCTTGTATTCTCGCCATTCAAAGTCACTTACTTGTCCATCACTGCCCGTTTCCACTACACACTTATCGCCAATCACAAGCATACACGCCAGAACAGCCACTTTGCTCACTCTATCAAACGATTCTCCCACAGCCGAGTATCTAAACTCATATCCTTGCTCGCCATCATCAGTCCAGGGTACAAGACCATGTCTTCTCTCGTTATCGCTCACAGCTGTTGTCTGTGGAGTTTCTGCTTTCCACCATTGCTGAGTATAGTATCTGCCGTCACCATTTCTCAAAGGCACAGTCTGTCCAACACTTGCCCCTGTCGTTTTCAGATCCACATAGTCACCACTCACACTCATCAATGGGTTCAAACCAATCTTTCCACTCAACACTATATAGTTTGTCGTATCATCATCTACAGGTGAAAACACGCCACCACTAACATGGCCAACATAACTTGCGTATGGAATATTTCCTTTTATATCTTCTGCTTGTGGATAGCATCCATTATCATCCCTTCCGTTTCCGTTCACACTTACAAACAGATAATCCGTCATCTCCACTTTCGATACAGGTGCATTGTCACCTGCAGTAGAACTACGTTCCACATTTCCCCAACTTAGCAAAGCTGCTCCTGGTTGTTCTCGCAACGCATTCACAACATCTTGTTGTCTTGTGCCATTATTGCAATACTCACTCATGCCATCCTGTCCACCTATATTGAATCGCCAGTGAACATTGTTTTTCACTTGCACAAACCAGTCTGTCACTCTTGCTGCATCATAGTCTGTCCATCTGCCATCTATGATGTCATTAAAAGCATCACATGCTGTCGTACCAACACCTGCTGCAGAATATTCTGTCATATACTTCTGCTTATTGGCAAATGGCGACACCAACAATCCGCTCTCCAACGGACTCTCTATCACCTCATCAATACTCTTAACGTCACATTTTACTCTTATCTGGTTATAAGTTTCACCAATAGTCAACTTATGATCATCACCAACAGCAATCTCACTGCAAATTTCTACATTTCTGCCACCAAAGTGATGGTTCTTTAAACTCTCCCAGTCAAACACATACACATCCGTTCCTATCTGCACCATGTGTAAGTCTAAGAACTGCAGTATCTGCTTCACCACCTCGTCATTCTGCCACACATCATCCTCGCTGTCACCAAGAAACAACAGCTCGCTTATTTTCAGATCTTCAAACACCGTTGCAGCCGTTCTTCCTGGCAACGCTTTCGACTCATCATAATGTAGCGTTAAGTTCTCACCAAGTTTCTCAGCTACACCATCCATTATCTCCTGCATCACATCAGCAAAGCTTCTGCGCTCTGCCTGTCTTTTCACCGTGGCATATGCATTTCTTGAACCAACATCTCTATATTTTGAATATTGGAATGCTGTCAGTGCATCTATACAACTCAACTCTATCAAATCCTCCTCATCTGCATAGTCCTGTGAATAAGCCTGAGGTTCCACAAAACCAGCAAACACGCACACACCGTTCCGTTTCACTTTCACTGAAACATCAGTAGCGTTACTTGCAAAAAATCCTGCAACATAGTTTCTGCACTTCAAGCTAATTGTCACTTGACTGCACAGCAGCACATCAAACGTGTCATTCACCTGTGTCTCTATCATCACAGCCTCTTCACCTGCGAAGTACACACCTGTTTCATCGTCGTCAATATAACCATTCAGTCCATCAACGCCTATTTCCACCTCTATCAGGTCATCAAGTCTGTTATAATATCTTCCTTCTAACATCGTTATAACACAGTTTTAATAACATTCTATTCACATTTCAACAATCAAGCTATAGGCATCCATCAAAGCAAGTATTTCCTTCCGCTCTTTCTGCCCATTCTCATTTCGTTGCCCAAGGCTATCAGTATATCTCTTGCCCTTAATCGGGTTATGCCGCCTCTTGTTGTTTCGCCTTTGCCACCACCAACTATCTGTTGCAGCTTACTTAGTGGCGATATCACCTCTGGGTCATTACTTGCATTAGCATATTCACCCATAAGTGCGAGGGTAGGGCCATACACCACGCCACCATCAGCAAACTTCGCCATACCTCTTACGCTGCTCACCATTGCGCCCAACTGTGCCAATCCTGTTGCAGCAAAAGCTATCCATGCCCAGGGACCCATATCTGCAGCTTGAGCTGTAGCCTTGCCATATCCATCCACCATTGTTGCTACGGCTTGAGCCATCGTTCCTGCCACGTTCAACTCTGGCACACCTATGGCATCGCCCAATCTTCCAAAAGCACTTCCCAGTTCCTGCACACTGTTTAGCGCATCTCTCATGTGGTTCTTTGTCTCACCAAGCTTCTTTGTGTCAATCTTCAGTTCCAATGATGGTAGCTCCTTTCCAAGCACCTTCATCTCCTTGGCCAAAGCTTGCTTCAGTTGTTCCTTGTAGTTTTTTATTTCCTTCACGCTTGGCTCATCCAAGCCTATCTTTATTCTCTGTTCCTTCAGTTCTGTCTCCAGAGCCTTATATTGCTTCACTAAATCTGTAGCCAAGTCTGCATCGCCTGTTTCCTCTATTTTCTTCTTCAATTCTGTCAATCTTTGCTGCAGCTTTTCTAAACTGCCTTCTGCAGCTTCCACCTTCTTGTCATCAACAGGCACATCCTTTTTCCCACTTTTTCCGCTGCCAGCTTTTCCGCTCCCAGGTCGTGTTCCACTACCCATCACAGGCATCTTTATTTGAGCACTCTTCTTGGTAAGTTCCTCCATTTCCTTGCGTGCCGCAGCAGCCTCCTTTTTCAGGTTGTTTAGACTTGCTACCGCTTTGTCCTTCTGGCTACTTCCAACAACCTCATGTCCTGCACTAATTACACGGTTGCCATATCTATCCACACTCTCTGTATATTGCTTGTCGCGCCGTGTAGAATACATTTTCTTGCTGCCATCCTTGTTATACACAATATCGTGCATCTTCTCCTCCGCTTCTGCAGCTTTGTTTGCAATGGCACGCATTCTTGTCTCCACAATCATCTGTTCACAGTATGCCTTACTGTTCTTCACCAAAGCATTATACCATTCTGCCACAGTCGAAAAATACCCCATGCTCTCGCCATATTTCTCGTTCATCTGCTCCACAAGCTTCTTCTCCTGCTCTTTCGAGCCATTGAAGTTCTTTAGCGCCTGAATATTCAATTCCAGGCTCGCTCGTGTCTCTGTCAGTGTTCTCTTTGTTTCATCCTCAGCACGGTTAAAATCCTCAACTTTCTTGGTACTCTCGTCGCTCTTGGTTGCCAGCCAACTTATTGCCTCCGTCAGTACCCACACTGCAGCACCAATACCCGTTGCTATCATTAAACTTCTTATTGCTATCTTTAGCGCTCCCGCAGCCACTGTTCCAGCACCCATAGCCGCCGTCATTCCATTTACAGAAGTTGTCACAGCTGCATTTCCTGTCACACATGCACGTCCTGCTATCGTTATTGACTGAATGGCTGCAGCCAGTCCTCTTGCACCTTGAGTCAGGCTCACAATTCCCTGAATGCCCATACCAAACTCACCAGTCATTTTCAAAAATGGCTCCAAACTTGACAAACAACCACCAAGAACCTCTTTCAAATCACCAAACGTATTGCTTAGTTGTTTCGCCTTACCTGCATCTGTTTCTGCAAGTCGTGCGTTCATGTTGCCCACGTTGTCCGTTATCACCTGTGCAAGTGTAGCTGCTTTCTGCTCCTCTGTGCCATATTTCAATATTTGCTCCTGAGCATCTGTAAAGGTTATACCCACACGCTGCAGCACCTGAGTCTGTCCCTGCATGGCCTTACCCATCATGTTACCTATGCTCACAGCATCCTGTTCCGTAGCATTCAGTCCCTTCTGCTGTGCAAGCAGGTTGTTCATTGCAGGAATCAGTTCCTCCAGAGCCTGTCTGCTATTCAAGAAGGTTGCCATCTGCTGGGCGCCACTCAGCTGCACCTCGTCACCAATCACGCCCAGTTCCTGTTGTGCTGCTGCAAGTCTCTTTATGGCTTCAGTATCTTCTTCCGTTGTACCCATACGCTGGCGCATAATGGTGTCCAGTTTCACCTCAGCCATCTCCTGTGTTGTGAAAGCCTCTGTCAGCTTGCTCACTTCCTCAGTTATCTGTCTGAATCCTTCTGCTGCATTTTGTATCGCCTGCTGTGCTTGGTTTATGTCAAGCAGCTTAGTGTTCAGCTTTCCCTGCTCGTCATTCACCTCCTTCACCACGCGACCCAGTTCCGCAGCATCCACGGTTACTTGTCTTACGGATTCTTCGCCCGCAGTCACAATTTTTATTAAAAAAGATACTTCGTTTGCCATTTTTTATTATCTTTACACCGAATTTCAAAACGATTCTATTATGACGTTAAAAGGAAAAATACAGAATGCAGCATTCTACACTATGGTTTCAAGCCTAACAGCAACTATCCTGTTTGGCATTTGTTACTCTGCACTTCCATTCATCGTTGCCCTTCACGTAACAGGCATTGCGTTCCTTGTATGGTTCTTTGTAGGCACACATAGATCCTAAAGCAGTCCGCGCGCCTTTTTCACCCTTTCAAAATGGCGAGCTTCTGCTTCCATCTCTTCACGGGTCTTTTCTTTATTTGCGACGGCATCACCGTCGTTTTTTTTGTCCCACACAAATTTCATCACATCTTCCGCCTTCAGCGCCTTTTGAGAATATGGCTGCAACAAGCGCACTGTCAATTGACGTGTCCGTTCCCAGTCGTTTCGAATTTGCATCTGGCGTTCCTTGCTCCAGCATTCATATATCTCGTTAAACTCAAGAGGGGTGCATTGGTCAAAGTCCTGAAGGCTCATCCCTATGCACCCCACCGCTATACCCAAAAGTTCATCAACGGTTACCCGTTCATTCACTTCTTCGTTTTTTTTTCTTTTTCCAAACCTTTGCTAAAGGCAGTCAAGGCGCTCATGTCAACGTGATCGCAAAATTCGTCCACATCCCACTTAAACTCCTTGCCATCAGCTTTACAAGCCGAAACACAGCAGCACCACAGAAATGTCGACATATCACTCACACCCTCTATGCTATCAGCCTCCTTACCTGTTACTGCCTTATAGCGACGCATTGCACCAAGAGTCACTCTGCAAGGATACTCCTTGCCGTCATCTGTTGTTATGATCAATATCTGTTTCATCATTACTCACCGTCGTTGTTAGCGTTCTCCTGTGCAGAAATAGGACCCACTGCGCCACTATTCTCAAGAGTAATGCTATATGTTTCGTCATCGCCAGCCTTACCGCTCTCCTCAAGAGCTGTAATCACAAACTTGCCACCATATGTAGAGTCTGGTTCGTCACGATACGACCATGATGCATCTATAGGCTTGCCCTGCAAATACAAGTTTCTCAAACTTGGCAATCCGTTTTCAGCATCGCCGCTATGCACAAAGCCGCTGGCGCTCAGTGTGCAGCCTAAAGTCTTCACATACTTCTCCTGCCACTTGCCCATACGCGCTTCCTTAGTTTTGCGCGTACCACTCTCTGCCTTGTAGCTAACCTTACACTCAGTACTGTGTCCAAGTGCATGTGCATCCACTGACAAAATCAGGTCAGTACCATCTCTGTAATCACTGTTATTGTTCATAATACTTTCTTTATAATTGTTATTACTATTGGCATCACACAAAGCACACAAACCGCCCAGCACAGCATCCTCAGCCATTGCCAGTCATCTTTGTGCTCTTTTTCAACCTTTGGCGTCGCTGCCTGTTCTGGAGGTTGCTCTTTCACGCTTGCAGCCTTCGATACACCATCAACATCGGTCTCGCTTCTTATCTTAGGCATTGGTGTTTCCATCCCCGTTGCCTTCAGCAGCAGTCCCTCGGGTGTCTTCTTCGCACTTATCCTTAGCCTGCCTTTTTCCGCTGCATATTCTGCTCCTATTGGCAATTCGGCTATCTTTTTTTCCTGAAGTAACAGCATTGCGCTGTCCATGCTTCCTGGCATCATTTCTATTTCCACTGCCAGTTTGGAGTGTTGCTCCATCTGCACACTGTCTTGTTTCAACAGGTTCTCCTTCGGCTTGCAGCCTGTCACGCACAGGACACTCACGCTTATAAGGGCAATCATTAATACTCTCAATAGCCCGCCTGAGACCATTGATTGCCCGTTTAAGGCTTCCGTTCTCTGTCTTAACCGTGTCAAGCGATTTCGATAACTCATCATAGTTCTTCTGAAGTTTCAGTAATACATCGCTAATATCATGGTACATCTCCTTGTAAGTATCATGCACCTGTTTAGCCGTTTTGGCATTTTGTGCCTTTCTGTTCACTATCCATGCAATTGCTGCACCTATTCCTCCTGAGGGCAGTGCCCATTGCAGTATTTGTAGTATTGTGTCCATCCCATTTTCACATCTTCAGTATTCCTGCTTCACGCATCCATGCTTTTACATCAAATGAAGGACAAGCTTTCTGAACACCTGGCAAATCCCTGTGACCACACACAACTGCTTTGGGGTGTTTGCGCAGGAAAGCGCGAACATATTTCCCCATTGCAGCTCGCTGAGAGGCGGTGCGGGTATCCTTGGCTGTCTTACCACTCTTGTCCAATCCGCCTACATATACCACGTGGCGTGAGTTGGAGTTGTAGCCTTTGGCACCATTGGTCATTTCCCAAGGATCAACCGCATCATCCTCGTCATATTTCACCAAGTTTTCAACCCCTCCGTTCAGATGTATCATGTCTGAGTAGCCCACCTGTTTCCACCCACGACCACCTTTGCTCACAGGGTCACAATGCCAGTGCCTAAGTTCTGCGCTTGTCACCTCTCTACCCTCGGGGGTAGCCGTGCAGTGTATAACAAGTCGTTTCAGTTCTCCCATAATACCTATCTCGATCAGAGTCCTCGTTTAATCGTTACCATTACCAGCGTTTGGAGCTGTGTACTTGCTCATCATCACCACGCCAGCATCTGCCTTCTTTGGCATTGCCACGAAGTAATGTCTGAAGTTAATAAGGTTCTGCTGGTGCTGTGGATCGTTCTCTGCCTGGCTGTAGTACATCTTCAGCGAACCACTTGCCTTAAACACACGCTTGTTGTAGAAAGCAAAACTTGCCTGGTACTCACCTGTAGAAACGGCTGCTGTCAAAGCCTTCTTACTGCCGTTCACGGTATAAGAAGGACAGTTATCAAACTCATACACGTCAAAGCCGTACAAACGACCTACAGTACCATCTTCACGGTTAATGTTATACTGCTCACGGAAACTCTGCTCTGCACCAAGCAAGTCATTCACATGATCCTGACACAACACAAGCACACGACCCTCTGTTGGCACGTGCAAGCCATCCATGGCCCTCTTCATTGCAATCACGTCAGCAAGAGTCATCTTGTGACGACCGTCCTCCTCTGTTGCACCGCTGGTCTTCAGCACAGGAGTCTTTGCCGTATTGCTGCCTGCACAAAGAGCATGTGCTGCCTTCTTGTATTCTGCAATAGTTATCGAATCACGATGACCGTCAAGCACACGAGCCATCTTGTCGTAACTAATTGCATACAGCTCATCATCAGTTATAGGAGTTGCCTTTGTCTGGAACTTATCAAGACTAATAGCAATATCACCATCCGACAATTCCTGCGTTTCTATCGGGTAGGTTGTGTTATTAATAAGAACCTCAGGTTCCACGTCCACATCCACCAAGTGTATCACATCATTAGCCACTGCCGACGAACTGTCAGGAATACATTTCAACCAGGCGCCGTTCAAACCTGCGCGCAGGTTCTTCACCATCTCGCCTGTCCAAATCTCCTTCATCACACCAGCAAGGGCTGCATCTTCTGGCATAAAGTGACCCAACAGAAGCACCACTACATTCATCACTACAGCACCCCACACTGGAGCAATTCCTACAAAAGCAGCTATCACTGCTCCCATCACGCAGTTAAACAACACTGCGCACACATTCTCAATAATCTTCATCTTTTTCATATCATTTAGTTTTAACTACTAATGTCTAAATCTTCTCCAGCTCAATGCCAAACTCTGCCTTGTAATGCATAGCATATTTCTTTGGATCATCATTCTTCAACTCCAGAAGTTTATCCTCTGGCACATCGCTCAGCTTCTTGTACTCTGTAGGGCCATCATTGCTTAAAGCCAGCTGTGCACTCAACTTCTGTGCGCCAGCCATTGCAGAGAAAATCTCCTTCAGCTCAACATCACCTATCTTCTTGCCAAGCTCAATGTAGTGATCCTTCTTATCGGCGGTAATCTTCTTTTCGCCAATTGCCTGATCCACAACCTGAGTAATGCGTGCAAGAGCAAGAGACTCTTTCTCATCCTTGAGTTGCTTCAGTTCGTTCTGTAAGCTCTCAATGGTGCTTGCGTTCTCTTTCTTAAACTTCACAAGACTCTTTATAGAGTCCATCACCTGTGTCTCTGTTGCTGTAGCCTCAAGACACAGTGCCATTGCTAACTGTTTAATTTCCATTTCATTTTCTATTTTGGGATTAGTATTTTCAAGTTTGGGCAAACCGCAGTCTCCACCCATACCAAGTTCAAGTGTTTTGCCGTCCTTCTTCAGAACAATAGCGTTGTCATTACTGCCAATATCAACCATCGAAACCTCAAACAAGCGACTCTTTATCACTGTTGGACATGTCTGTCCTGGTAACAGTAATGTTGCATCATCCGACATTTCCAGTATGTCAGCCCCCATGCTGCACATCCTTATCGAACCCTTTTCGTATTGCGTTTTAATCTGTTTCGAAAGATCTGTTGCCTCGTCAAACACAGGCTCACCTGTAACCTCATCGCCTTCAACTCTAATGTCCTTCATGTAGCCTATCACTCTACCTCGCTCGTGCATATACAATATCACTGGGTTCTTCTCATACTGGCTAATGTCCAGTCCTGAAGTCAAAACCCTTGTTCCATACGAGTTCAAGCTACTATCGCTAATTCTCAGTCTTTTCATTTCTGTTCCTTTCTGTTTAATTTCATGTTCCACGCTGAAGCGTTCTGTTTCATCCACGCTGGAGCGCTTCGTTCAACGTTTATAAGCTTCCTATTCCGAGGCTGCTAAGCAATGGCAAAATAAACGTCTTTCATTCACACTTCCAAATAACCGTGCACCCACTGCACACTTCTCTGCAAGCGTTGCACACTTTCTTGCTTTACTCCTATTAAACCACTTATTTTGCAACTGTTTTAAACTAAAAAATATATGAAGAAAGCAGAAATAGAAAAGAAGAAATCTATAGCACGATCGCTATATATGGCTGGCAAGAATCAGTCTGATATTGCCGAGGTCATTGGTGTTCACATCAACACCATTTCAAAATGGGTTAACAACGAATGCTGGAAAGAACAGCGAGCAGCAGCAACGGTCACACGTCCCGAGCTCGTTAATAAGCTCCTCGCATCCATCAACGATCTTGTTGAAACGGTCAACACATCCAAAGATCCAGAGCTTATTGCCAAGCTACCTGACAGAATGGCTAAAATGGCGGCAACTATTCAAAAACTCGACAAAAAAGCATCCGTTGTCGATTTTATCGAAACATTCATGGTGTTCTCAAAATGGTTGGAATATCGAGCACAAACCGATCCTGAGATTACTCCTGAACTTATTAAGGCCATCAACAAGTACCAGGATAAATTCATCATCGAAACTCTTGGCAATGGTGGAAAACCAATAATATAAGCTTATGAACAACGAGCAAAAGAAAGCATACGAACTCTGGAAAGAACACTGCCAGCACGTACAGTCGCTCACTGAGATTGTCAACATCAACGAATCCGATGATGAGCGCAACGCACGTATTGCACGACTACAGAAAAACTACCAGCAGTTCTGTGAATACTATTTCCCACACTGGGTACAACTGCGCGACAAAACAACAGGAGAGGTTATCAAGACCATTCACAATGCGCCGTTCCATAATCAGGCGGCCAACAAGGTCAAAAACACACCTAACCTCAAGGCTGTCTTTATGTGGCCACGTGGTCATGCTAAGTCCACCCATCTCGATGTCATGACACCTCTTTGGCTAATATTTCAACCTAAGAGGCTCATAAATGTAATGGTTGTGGTCGGAAAGTCTGAAGATTCTGCACGAGCACTCCTGGGCGACATACAGGCTGAGTTCGAATTTAACCAGCGACTCATCAACGACTTTGGCTCACAGAAAAACATTGGAGAGTGGCAGGAAGGCGAGTTTGTAACTAACTCAGGAGTAGCTTTCTTCGCTCGTGGTCGTGGTCAGTCACCTCGAGGACTTCGTTACAAGGAAGCACGTCCTGATTACATTGTCATCGACGATCTCGACGACGATGAGCTCTGTCGCAACGAGCGTCGTGTGCGCGAACTCACCGACTGGGTTAAAGAAGCGCTCTTTGGTTCTCTCGATGTTGGTCGTGGCCGTTTCATCATGGTCGGCAATCTCATATCAAAGAACTCTGTACTCTACAACATAGCACACACCGATGGAGTTTTTCTCTCCAAGGTCAAAGCCATTGACGTTAATGGCGAGCCCGTCTGGAAAGATAAGTGGACACGTGAAGAAGCACAGGAGTATCGCAATTTCGTTGGATTCAAGGCATGGGAAAAGGAAATGATGCACAATCCTATTACCGTTGGTTCAATCTTCCGAGAAAACTGGATCAAGTACAAGAACCTTCCGCCACTCACTAAATACGATGCACTGGTATGCTACACCGACCCATCTCTCAAGCCAAAAACCACAAACGATTATAAGGCGTGTCGCCTATGGGGCAAATACGGAAAGGAACTCCACCTCATCGACACCTTTGTCCGTCAGGCATCTGTTGGCGAAATGGTACGATGGCTATACAATCTCTACGAAGACACACGTGATCGTGTGGCTATCAGGTTCTACATGGAAGCCAATTTCATGCAAGACACCCTTCTCGACGACTTTGAAACCGAAGGCATCCTACGTGGATATCAACTACCAATCATGGGCGATAAACGAGCTAAACCAGACAAGATAGCACGTATCGAGGCTGTCTCTCCGCTTTGGGAACGAGGACTTGTTTATTACAACATCAAGAAGAAAGACGATCCCGATATGATTACAGGCATCGACCAGACTCTCGCCCTTGAGCGTGGCTCAACTGTTCACGACGATGCTCCTGATGCCGACGAAGGAGCTATATGGCTTCTGCAGAAACAAGGCCGTCAAGAACGTTTTGCACCACGCATTGGTCATCGTCACTCTCCAAAGAACTCATGGTAATATCTCACTGCCATTTTCTCTCACGCTCAAGCGTCCCATCACGCTCAAGCGTTACTATAAACTTAAAAAACAACAGTTATGCTTATTCAAGACACAGATTATAAGGTTGTTATTGGTGAAAGTGCCCTCAAGGTGCTTTCGCAAGCTTCTGTCGAAGTTCGCAACCAGGCTGAACGAGAAGCTCAGGAAGAAATCTCTGGCTATCTCCGCCCTAAATACGATGTTCAAGCAATTTTTGCAGCCACCGATAGCGAGCGAAACCCACAAATTCTTATGTATATGTGCGATATCGCTCTCTATCACATGGTTGCATCACTTCCTAACAAGATGGGCTACGAAATTCGTGAAACACGCTACAAGCGCGCTATCGAATGGCTCACAAGCGTACAGGCTGGCAAGGTCACGCCTAATCTTCCACAAGTAGGCTGTTCTACGGCCACTCCTGGAGCTTCTGGTGGAGAGTTCATTTATCATTCACAACAAAAACTTAGACACAATTGGTAACTATGGGTAAGATTCTTGATTATATTAATAGCGTTTTTGGATCTAAGGCCATCATACACACACCTAACGGCACACTCAATCTCGCCAAGTCAAGAGATCGTGACAAAGCACGGCGTCTCATTGCAGAGCTGCTGCAAACAACCGATGCACTCACACGTCGCGACATAGCATCATGGCGACAGGCTTGGCAACTGGCCATCAATGTTGAAGAGCCTAATCGTCGTTACCTTCTTGACATCTATCGTGATGTCGATGCCGATGGACACGTCACTGGTTGTATCGGGCAGCGTAAAGGATTTGTTAAAGCCAAATCTTTCAAGCTAACACAACCTGATGGAACAGCCGACAAAGAAGCTCTCAAGTATTTCGATACCATTTGGTTCAAGCAGCTCATGGATTACGTCCTCGACTCTCGTTATTGGGGATATTCTCTCATACAGCTGGGCGATGTTATCACACTGCCTAATGGCATCCTTGGGTTCGATGGAGTAGAACTCATCAATAGAAAGCACGTCATACCAGAACATCATGTTGTCGTACGTTGTCAGGGAGACAGCTGGCGCACAGGCATCGACTATCATCAGGCACCATGGAACGACTACCTCATTGAGGCTGGCGATCCTCATGACCTCGGACTCTATCTCAAGGCAGCACTACATACCATACCTAAGAAAAACGACCTCGCCTTCTGGGACACATTTGCCGAAATGTTCGGAATGCCTATGCGAGTAGCAAAAACAATCTCTCGAGACGAGAACGACATACGAAAGATAGAACGAATGATGGACACCATGGGAGCTGAAGGCTATGCCGTTCTCCCTGAAGGCACAGAAGTAGATATTAAGGAATCATCACGTACTGATTCATACAATGTATATGATAAGCGTGTCGAGCGTGCCAACTCAGAGCTATCTAAGCTTCTTATCGGACAGACCATGACCATTGACGACGGTTCATCCCTTTCGCAGTCACAGACACACCTTTCTGTCTTCGAAAATCTTGTTGACCAGGATGCCGACAATTTCCGAGATATTGTCAACAATCAGCTCCTGCCTAAGATGATCATGCATGGATTCCCACTCCAGGGACTAACTTTCGACTGGGATGAGTCCACCGACTACACACCAGAGCAGCAAGTAGCATACGAAACCATGCTTCTCGACAACTTCGAGGTCGATCCACAATACTTCATCGACAAGTACAACATACCTGTCGGCGATCGTCGCACCCTTACATTGTCTTCTCAATCATCACCTCACACTCAAGCGTCACGTCACGCTGTAGCATTTAACCACCCAGTGCCCAACCACGCTCAAGCGTCATCTCACGCTCAGGCGTCCACGCAATCATCCCCTCAGCATCCTTTTTTCGACTAAGCCCCGCAGCCTATGTGGGGCTACACAATCGCTACGAGCACATTCTCAACTCGCAGTTTGCTCATCTTGCCAAAGGAAACAACATTCCTGAAGAACAAGTACAGCGACTCACTGCAAAATACGAGTCCATGATGCATGCACTCCACAAGGAGCAAGGCTCTTCACTACGTATCCAGATTCTTGCCGAGCCCGAGGTGCAGTCCTTCATCAACGAGCATGCAGCCATCCTCGATAGCTCATACCAAGACGTAAAGATGTCCGATGTAATGCGCGAGCGCCTTAACCGTTCCGACTACATCTTCTCAGGCATCAAAACATTCCACGAACTTCACGAAGCTTTCCCTAAGCTCACCGATGAGAACGGCAATCGAAAGTCTTTCAACGACTTTTATAACGACGTTCAAAAGATAGATTCAACATACAACCGCAACTATCTACATTCAGAGTACAACTTTGTAAATGCATCTGCAGATATGGCTGCAAAGTGGGAACGCTTTGCACAAGATGGAGATCGTTATAATCTGCAATATCGTACCGTAGGCGACGATAGAGTACGTGAGGAGCATGCAGAACTCGATGGTATCACACTTCCCATCGACGACCTCTTCTGGCATACATACTACCCACCTAACGGGTGGAATTGTCGCTGCACAGTAGTCCAGGTTCTAAAGGATAAATACGAGGTCACACCTCATTCCGAGGCTATGACAATGGGCGAAGCTGCATTGCAAACCGATTCTAAAGGAATCTTCCGTTTCAATTCGGGCATACAGCAAAAAGCAGTACCAGATTACAACCCATACACCATCAACCGATGCAACTCATGCAACATTGCAAAGGGAAAAACCAACCTTGCAAAAGCACCCGACAACGAACTGTGTGCCGCCTGCCAGCTTGTACATGCCTGTTGGTCCAAAAACAAAGACAATGCAGCAGAAAAATTCTACAAGTGTGACACAGAAAATGGAGAACTTAGAGTTAGTTCAAAACATGGCAGAACTGAAAAGAAAGAAAATGTCAGAGTTGGAACATATCTTGCAAATAAGCATGGTTATAAAATCGACTTGATAGAAAATCCGCCAAACGTAAAATCGGCAGATAGTTACAATCATACATTGGGCATAACCCAAGAATATAAAGTTAATATAAAACCAACAAAGTCTTCTATAGATAACTTAATAAGAAAAGGGGCTAAACAATCCGATAATATTGTCCTTGTGATTGATTCCAACTTATCAATGTCAGATTTAAGCAACGCTTTGAACGATAGAGTAAAAAGAACCAGTATCAAAAGTGTAACTGTCGTTATTGATAATAAGGATAAAACATATTCATTTGAAGAAATAACGACAAATGGATTCCTAATTAAGAAG
>R22__coassemble_655_pt1 | contig 20886 bp, 14 predicted proteins | sample R22__metabat2_high_PE_007 | metagenome-assembled genome bin R22
AAGCGTATATTACGCTAAAGAGTTCAAGAATGGCTGGTATTTCGATGCTTCTCTTGGCTTAGGATATGCAGGCAATGACTATGACACAGTAGAAGGCGGTGTTGGCGTATTCGAGCAGATTGGTGCTCACTACAAGTTCGCTCGTCACTTTGGTGTAGGCGCAGAATTACGTTCACTCAGCTGTAGCTATAGCACACAATTAGAACGTTCCAGAATCTATTCTTTCGAGGGTTCTTTTGGCACTAACCGCATTGCACTAACCATAGGTTTGCAATACTATTTTTAATAATTCAAGTTTCGCTTTATTTTTTATCAAGACGGGTTGATGAGAGTTTTACTCGAATAATTACAGGAATTAGAGACGAATTGATGAACACTCTAATTCCTGTAATTCTTGATAATTTCATTATTGTCTTATAGAATAAATATTCATTTACAAAACTTCAGTAATGCGTAGTTGGTCGCACAATGCGATTAACTAATTATTGAAATCTTTAAATATGGAATAAAAATATTGGTTAATACAAATTATTTAGTATCCTTACACACGGAAACAAATATACCATAATTGTGCGATTGCACATTAACAATCTAAAGCCTACCTTTGCCGCCAACTTCTTTAGTTATGAAAGAAGATTTATTCTTCCGCTTACAAAAAGAAACAAAACACGATATTATCAACAGCAAACCGTAACCATTTTTAGTGGTCATACGTTTTAATTACATAGGGATTTAAATAGAGATCATCAATATTAATCAAATTAACTATGAAGAAAGAGCATTTATTGTTATTACTCTTCCTGCTTTGCTTCGCGACGCTACCTGCATCTGCACAAAAGCTTAGCAGAGAAATCATGGGTATCGTAAAAGACGATTTGGGAGATCCATTGCCTGGTGTAACCATAACTACTGGCAAGGCAAAACAAAGTAGAGAGACCACAACAACCGTTACCGATGTGAACGGACACTTCAAGTTGTCTATGGACAACAGCGTCACAGCTATCGAGGTAAGATACATCGGCTTTAAGACAAAAATCATTAGATTAACCCAGGAGGATTCATACGAGATAACACTTGATCCTGATACTAAGACTGTTCAAGAGGTTGTAGTTAACGGTGTATTCACACGAAAATCTAACACTTTTACAGGAGCTGTGACAACAGTCTCGGGCGACGATCTTTCTCGCGTGGGCAACCCAAATGTACTGCAAAGCCTGAAAAACATAGACCCTTCATTTCTTCAATTGGAAAACCTTGCAGCAGGAAGCAATCCTAATGCACTGCCCGATTTCCAGATACGTGGCGGCTCTACCATTGCTGGCGTTCAGGGAGAATATGCCTCAAGCGCCAATCAGCCCCTGTTTATTCTCGACGGTTTTGAAACCGAACTAACAAAGATCCTCGACCTGAACATGGATCAGGTGCAAAGCGTAACCACACTGAAAGACGCAACAGCCAAAGCCATCTATGGATCAAAGGCTGCCAACGGCGTTATAGTAATTGAAACTAAGAAACCCGACATGGGCAAACTTCGTGTCACATATACAGGAAATGTAAACTTTGAAATTCCCGACCTCACCAGTTACGATCTTGCCAATGCACAACAAAAACTGGAGGTGGAACGCATGGCTGGATTATTCACATCAGACAACGCCGTGAATCAAATATCGCTCGACCAAACATATTCAGCTAAGTTACGCGAAATACTTGCAGGTGTGAACACCGATTGGCTGGCCCAGCCAGTGCACACAGGAGTAGGCACTAAACACAGCTTGTATGTTGAAGGGGGCGACAAAGCTATGCAATATGGTATCGACCTCATGTTCAACAAGATTAGCGGAGCCATGAAAGGTTCCGACCGTAACAACTTCAGTGGTGGCATCACCCTAAGCTATCGTGTTAAAAATCTCATCTTCCGCAATAAACTAAGCATAGACTATAACGATAGCAACAACTCACCCTATGGCACTTTCGATGAATACTACAGAATGAACCCATATAGCCGTTTATATGATGACAACGGCAATTTGGTGAAAAGCTATACCTACACCAACAATGCCGGACAGACTGCCACATATTATAACCCACTATATAACACCACTCTAAACACAAAAGACAATTCCACATATACCAATATCACCAACAACTTCTACATGGAATGGCAGATTCTGGAAAGCCTGAAGATGACAGGCAGATTCGGTATTGTGAGAAAAACAACAACCGCCGACCAGTTCAAGCCTGCCAATCACACAGATTTCATCAACCAGACAGATGAGTTCCGCCGTGGATCATACTATCAGGAAAACGGCAAATATACCGATATAAATGCCGACCTCGGCTTGCAATGGTCAAAGGAGTTCAACAAACACCTAATATTTGTCAACGGACAATGGAACATCAGCAACAACAGCTACAACAGCACAGGCATAACCGTTGAGGGATTCCCCAACGACTTCATGGATGACATCAAGTTTGGTGTGCAGTATCAGAAAGACGGCAGTCCTACAGGAACAGAAGGCATTTCACGCACAGTGGGCGGTTTGCTTTCTGTAAACTACAGCTACGACGAGCGCTATCTCTTTGATGCCAACTACCGACTCACCGGAAGTTCAGAAACAGGCAACGACAACCGTTGGGGCTCTTTCTGGTCTGTTGGCGGAGGTTGGAACATCCACAACGAGAAGTGGTTCAAAGGCAGCAGCATTGTGAACCGCCTGAAACTTCGTGCATCATTCGGCTACACTGGTAGCCAAGGTTTCAGTTCATACGATGCAAAACCGACATTTGTTTATTTCACCAATCAATCGTACAACGGCAGCATTGGTTCTTACGTAAAAGGACTTGCCAATAGCGGCTTACGCTGGCAAGAGAAATACGACACCAACATCGGTGTTGACTTTGCATTTTTCAAGAACCGCCTCACAGGTCGTTTCGACTATTACATCGCCACAACCAACGGTATGATAACTAATGTTACAGTGCCCTACACCACAGGTTTCACCACATACGTAGCCAATCTTGGCAAAACCGAGAACAAAGGTGTTGAGGCATACTTAAATTACAAGGTTATAGACCATGGGCGCGACTATGCAAACGTGTTTGCAAGTGTGGCACACAACAAGAACAAGTTAAAGGAAATCTCAAATTCGCTACGTGCATGGAACGAAGCACAGGATGCAGCCATGCTCGAGAAGAAAACCACAGCCCCTTCAGTGAAATACTATGAAGGCTGCTCTATGACAGCCATCTGGGCTGTACCATCGCTTGGCATCGATCCACAGAACGGAAAAGAGATTTTCCTGAAGAAAGATGGTAGCGTGAGCTACGAATACGATGTTAACGACCAAGTGGTGTGCGGCGACACACAGCCTAAATGGAACGGCAACTTTGGTGTTAATGGCGAGATAAAAGGCTGGGGCTGGAACATTACTTTGAACTACAGATGGGGCGGTCAGATTTACAACACCACTCTTGTTGACAAAGTTGAAAACGCACAACTTCAATACAATGTTGATGCTCGTGTGTTCGCCGACCGTTGGCGCAATCCAGGTGACAATGCCCTATATAAAGCTATTACCGACCAAAGCTTCACCTACCCTACTAGTCGTTTCGTGCAAGATTACAACCTCTTCACCTTGGCTTCACTAACACTTTCGTATGATTTCCGCAACTGCAGTTTCTTCAAGAACTCATTCTTACAGCGTCTGAAGGTGAGTGCCTACACCAATAACCTTTTCACCGTATCAAGCGTGAAGGTGGAACGCGGTACCAGCTATCCCTTTGCTCGTACCTTCTCATTGTCAGCACAAGTAACATTCTAACAAGCATAAGATTATGAAAATCAATAATATCATTATATTAGCCATAAGCACCTTTATACTTACAAGCTGCAACGACTGGCTGGATGTGAGTCCGAAATCGCAGATTATGGAAGAAGACCAGTTCTGCCGTGAAGGTGGTTATCGCGATGAACTCACTGGTGTATATACCGTTATGGAGTCAGCAAAACTTTATGGCAAGAACCTCGGATATGGTTTTGCCGATGTACTCTCACACAATTATAACATTGATGCCAACAGTACCGAATGGAGATATATAAATAGCTTCGACTATCACCAAAGCAGTGTAGAATCAACCATCACAAGTATTTGGAGCAATGCCTATAATGCCATTTCAAACCTAAACCTTGTGATTAAGAACATCGAGAAAACAGACTCTACCTTCTTCACAGGCAACAACTACTGGCTCTACAAGGGCGAAGCCTATGGATTAAGAGCATTCCTTCATCTTGACCTTATGCGTTTGTTTGCTCAGACCCCAGCAACAGGAGCCGATAGCCAAGGTGTGCCCTACGTTACAAACTATTCAACAGAAGTAGTGGCACAGAAAACAGTAAGCGAAACCATGCAGCTAATAATCAACGACCTGCTTACCGCCCGCGAGAGTTTGAAACACGACTCACTCTATGCAAGCAAAGAGATGTATGATTTTCGTGCCACCCGCACACCATATTTCAACTACTGGGCTGCAACACTCACGTTGGCTCGTGCCTACTTATGGAACGGCGACACACAGAATGCCCTGAAATATGCAAACGAGATTATCAACATTGTGGAAAGTAAAAAGCGCAGCACACCATTCAACTGGGTTCACTACACAGAGATGAGCAGTTCTAATCTCAACGAGATTAACCGCCTGTTCACCACAGAACTACTGTTCTATATGCCTGTTAACAACTGGAAAGACGCAGCTAACTACTATTTCATGAGTGCAGGAGGCACAAACGCTCTCACACCAGGAGAAGAAACAGCCAAAGACATATACGAACTGAGTGCCGGATATGGTAACGACTATCGATATCTTAAAGGCTATGAGCAAGATGGCGAGAAAAGATTCTTCGACAAGTTCTGGTATGTTGACGGCTCCAAAATCAATGGTATCTATCCAATGCTCAGAATGACCGAAGCATTCTACATTGCTGCAGAATGCCTGAAAAACGAGAACCCTGCAAGAGCCATAGAACTGCTTAATGCCGTGCGCGAGAATCGCAACCTATCGGCATTTCCACTAAGTACCGACCTGAATGCCGAGCAAATTCAAAACGAGATATTCAAGGAATATCGCAAGGAGTTTGTTGGCGAGGGCGGTCAGCTGTTCTTCTACTACAAACGCACAAACGCCTCAGAAATAAAAGGAGCCTCAGTGCGCCCAAGCAAAAGCATCTATGTATTACCTATTCCTGCCAACGATATTGAGTTCGGAGGCTACACCAACTAAACAATAATTTTTATGAAGATAACAGCATATATAAAGCATACAGCAGTAGCAGCGTTGGTAGTAACTATCTTCGCAGCATGCAGCACCGACGAGAATTTTTACTATCAAGACACACCACGTGTGCGCCTTGTTGGTCCTGAAACATGGGCTGTGGGAACCGATTCTATTTTGTTCTCGTTTGTTACTTATCCACAGGAAACAACCGAAATGGTGTTCGATGTGAAAGCACAGATAATGGGACAGCCAAGCCAGCAGGCACGAACAGCAACCATTGCCATTGACGAGAGCAAAACAACAGCCTCAGCAACCATGTATAGTGTGCCATCAACTGTTACTATAGCTGCCGGTGAAACATCAGCAATATTTCCTGTTACTGTGAAACGAGATGCCTCGCTAACCACCAAACAGGTGAGACTATATATAAAGGTAACTGAATCGAGTGACTTCAAAGTTGGAGTGAACGAGGAAAACCATCTAAGCATCATCTGGAGTGATGTTCTATCACGACCTACTAACTGGGATGGACTGGAGACGTTTTTTGGAGCCTACAGCGACACAAAATACCGTTTCATGCTTGAACATGTTGATGCTGGCGATGTTCTCGATGCCGACAAGATGTCGTGGGCAAAACTCAACAGCTACAAGATTCGCTTTATCAATGCCCTCGACGAATACAATGCAGCTCATCCGGGAGCACCATTGACCGATGAGAACGGTGTGCTTGTAACATTCTAATATTATTGTGGAACGATAAAAACAGAAAAAAATGAAAATACTAAGATACATTATTCCTGTCATGGTGGCATTGCTGGTTTTCACAGCCTGCTATAATGACGATGGAAACTACAACTATCTCACAGAAGAAGAGGTGGGAGTTATTCAGTTTGACACCACAGGACTAAGCGCAGAACTAAGCACATTAAGCTATGGTTTGGAACCAAATGAGCACATCAACGTGCATGTAAACGTGAAATATCCACACCCCGAGCGATTGAGATTCCGTTGGTTCTATCTCACCCTTACCGACTTTCAGTATAAGCCAGTTCAGGATGGCAACGCACTTGTTTATCCCAAGGGCGACACCATATCATACAAACAGGTGCTCGACTGGACATGCAATTTGAAGCCAGGACAATATCGTTTCTACTGCATGGCAGAAGACTCTGTTTCTGGACAAAAAGCCTACTATGCCGTAAACCAGAGTTATACCGTTGTGTCGTCAGAAGAGAATGTTGGCGGTTTGTATCTGCTCACCGAGCGTGATGGAAACACCGATATTGAGGTTTACCAATCTGATTTGATGCTCATCTTCGGAAACGAGTGCAAATATCAATATTACAGCAAGCTAAAGGGGCACACTCTACCTGGCAAACCACGTTTCATCCGTGGCACAACCACGGGAAAGACAACTAAGGATGGCTATCTTGTTGCCACCGACCAAGGGCTATATCGCTTGGCAGCCGATGGCATGGAGACAATTAATGATTGGAACACCATGTTCTACAACACTCCAGAGAAGTTCAACCCACAAAAGAGTTTCTTCACCAACAACTGCGACTTCCTGCTGAACGATGGTAAACTGCATGTGCTGTATGCCAACATGAGCAACGATGTTAAATACTCAGATCCAATAGCCGGCGACTACGAGGCAGCACCTTTCCTGATGATCAACACCACTACCACATGGCAGCCTGTCACAGGCGCCATCAACGCATGGCAGGTGCTTTATGACAAGAAGAATAAAAAGTTCCGCCCATATTACTCACAGGGCACTGCTGTTTCTAACTTCAAATCCACCGTTAACGATGCAACCGTTGACGCCAACAATGTTCCTGGCGATGTGAAGGCTGTGTTCCAAGGTGGTGGAAACTACACCTGCATAATAACAAACATCGACAATGTGCCATATTTGTATCGCTATTGCTTCTACAATGTTGTTGACAATGGAAACCTAAGTGCAGCAGGAGCAGAGTCTATAAAAGACCTGTCGGGATGCACAGGCATACAGAATGCCAAACTATTTGCTTCAAACACCAACGGCTACGCTTTCTATTATGCCACCGACAAAGCAGTGTATTCCTTCTCGGCAAGTAGCGGAAGTTCTACAAGCAACACCATATACGAATGTAGTGCCAACGAAGAAGTAACAGCGATGTATAGCTGGGGTAGCAGCGGTGGCGGATGGCCTACATCAGACTGCATTCTGTGGATTGCCGTGTGGGACAAGCAGAAGCAAGAAGGCAAACTGCTGCAATATGAAATGGATATAAACTATGGAACTCCAACATCAATGTGGGGACCCATGTTTGGTGCTGAAGACAATCCTACCATCACCACAGGATGGGGCAGAATTGTGGATATGACAAATATTGATGCAGAATAACAACAAAAAAAAATAGTAATATGTACAAGAAAATTTCGATGCTAACAGCGGCACTCTTTTGTAGTGCCGCCCTACTGGCTCAAAACACAACACTTAATGTGAAGTTAGATAACTCCAAAGCAGGAGACAAGGTTGGCGTTATACTCATTGATGGCTACAACTACGAGAAACCACTCACCGAGGCTACGCTTGTGAATGGCGAGGCTACACTAAAGTTTGATATTCCTGCAGAGCGTGGTTTTATTCTCACTATAAATGGTTCACTCACAGGAGAGACTATAGCTCTCAACACTGGCGAAAACGCTTCTATCAAAGGAAAGGAAGTGAAGGAAGGCGAATATTACAGGGTGCGCAACGTGAAGGTTACAGGCAGTAGCACTCACAGCGAGTATCTTGCAAAGAAACTCGACAGAGATGCTCTCGATCGTTTACATGCCGAATACACCAGCACACCATTTGCCAAGAAGCTAAACAGTGCCTATAGCAAGAACGACCAAGCACAGATAGAAGCTTTGAAAGCAACAGAAGGATACAAGGAATACATTAAAGCTGAGAAGAAGTTTTTCAACACTGTTGACTCTACCTTCAAGGCTGTTCACAAGAACAATGCCAATAGCTGGCTTGGAGCATTCATGATTCTCACCGACTATTCTTATCTCACAGAAGAGCAAAAGGAGGAATATGATATTCTTGCCGACGATGTGAAAGATAGTTTCTATGGTAAGATTATACGTGAGAAGATTTTCCCACCATCACTTGAGGGAAAAAACATGGACGACTTCACCTTCACCGACCATAACACAGGAAAGAAAACATCTCTGAAGGCTGTGCTTAAGAATTCGAAATATGTGTTGCTCGATTTCTGGGCAAGTTGGTGCCGTCCTTGTCGTGCCGAGATTCCCAACGTGAAAGCCAACTATGAGAAATATCATGCCAAGGGCTTTGATGTTGTGAGCATATCGGCTGACGCTAAAGAAAGTGAATGGCTCAAAGCCCTTGAACAGGAAAAGATGCCATGGCCACAAGATAGAGACGGCAAACAAGGTATCTGCGCACTCTACAAAGTGCAATACTACCCCACCACTTATCTTCTGGATTCTGAAGGTAAAGTTGTTGTCAAGGACATTCGAGGCGAAGAACTCGGAAAAAAATTGGAAGAGCTGTTTAGATAATGTGGAATGTGGAATTACGAATTAAAAATTAGTTGCGCAAAGCGCAATTATAAATTATTTAATTTTGAATTATTAATAGCCTATCTATAATTCGTAACTCGTAATTCGTAATTAAATTAATTCCGCATTCAACACTCCTAAGTCGTAATTCAAATCTACTCCACACTGCCGTTCAAGTTCTTTTAGAACATCATTGAACGGCAGACTGCGGTTACACTCAAAGTCAACCTTTACCTTCTCTAACTCTTTGCTGTTGCCACGTAAAGGAGTGGTGTGATACATACACACGGCTAGAAGCACTTCGAGAAGCGAAGCGTTGTGGAAAGAGAACCTGCCTTTATTCCATGATACATAAGGAGCGGTATCAACCTTCTTAAATTCTGTGTCGCCATAGAAATAGCAGGATAACTTTTCGCCTGGATGCAGAATTCTCTGTTCCTTCTTGGTGACAACCTTCACCTTTCCTTTGACAAGAGCCACAGAGATAGGTGCGCCTCCTATTCCTTCTACAAAGAACTCTGTTCCCAACACAGTAAGGTTAACCTTGTCGCACATGTGAACAATGAATGGTTGTTGCTCGCGATGCGACACATCAAAATAAGCATATCCTTGAAAAGCCACCTCACGGGTGCTGCCACGGAATGATGACGGGAAACAGATCTCGCTCTTGGGCGACATCAAAACGTGAGAGCCATCAGGAAGATCAAGTTCCAACGACTTGCCTTCGGGTGCTTTTACAGTTACCATTCTCGGTTTTTCGCCTATTTTGAGTATGCTATTAAGTTCCTTTTTGATATTGTTGTCTGCAACCAATGGGATGTTGCCGTCAATATCAATAACCTGTCCTTCGGTAGTTGGAAACGAAATTGTCTGCGGGGTTGACATTCCAGCATAGAGCAGTTCGGTGTTGTCAGAATTGTTCTTGGTTGTAAAGAGCATCACAACAAAGGCAACAATAGCAGCCGCTGCAGCCAGTGCAGAGAACATTATTATCTTGCTGCGCCTGCGATGCAGTCGCATATCATTGCGTGCATGAAAGGTTGCCAACTGCTGTTCTACATCAACATCCCCACGCTGCTTATGCAAGGCAGTTGCTGTCATCATCACGTCCTTGCACTGCTCCTTCAGCTCACTATCGTCATCAATAGCCTTCAGCTGTTCAGGCGTCAAAGCAGCATCAGCTTCCATAATATCAAGCATGTGCTCTTCTGTTGTAGTAATCAATATGTCGCTATCATTTATATCCATAAGAAAAGATTGTCGTTATAAATAAAACGTATAAGATTTGTTTTAGGTTACTTTTTTAGCTTATTATATTCCCTGATGATGCGCAATGCCTTCACAATGTGCTTTCTCACAGTAGCAACGCTAATTCCTCGTTCGGCAGCAACCTCCTTGTATTTCTTCAGCTCAACATAACAAGCCAGAAAAATATCGCGCGTGGGCGGTTGCAGCTGATTTATTGTTGCATCAATCTGCTTCTGTCGCTGCTCCATTTCAACAATATCCTTGTCTTCGGCATAGTCCTTGGTCATATTCAAGCAGAAATCAATATACTGTAAATGTCGCTGTTGATGGCGCAGATAGTCGATGCATTTGTTTCTCACATTCTTATACAAGAACATCTTCACCGCCGAGGGATGAATATCAGAGAATCGGTCCCAGAAATCTTCAAAGGCAGTTAAAACAATGTCAGAACACTCTTCTTCATCGTGCACCATCTGGCGAGCGAAGAAGAACAGCGACTTGTAATGAAGCCTGAAGATATCATCAAATTCGCATTTATCTTTCATGTGTTTTATGTTGTTGCGCAAAGTTACAACAATTTTTATTCATACCACCACTCCAACTCTCTTTTTTATCGTTATCCTAATCTTATATTAACAAACAGCCCATTTACACACCATAAAACAAACATTTTAAGCAAAAAAGTTACAAATCATTACTTCTTTTCTGTATTTTACAGTACTTTTGTTAGCTGAATGCGGAAAATTAACCATTTATGCTTAGAACAATGAAGAGACTTTTTATTAAACGAACCAACATGAAGATTGGTTTACTGTTCCTGCTATTTATTTCCTCAGCAAAAGGATTAGCACAAGTGAAAAGTGATTCAATATCTACAAAAGCAGATTCAGCATCTACAAAAGCAGATTCACTATCAACAATGAACGATTCGCTATCAACGGATTCACTCTCGATGGAAAGAATGATATACGATCTCCCAGAGGTGATGATTAAGGGTGAGCGACCGATAGCGGTGGTGCACGGAAGTGCCATAACATACGATCTTCCACGACTCATTGAGAAGAAAGGTGTGGATAACGTGTATGACGCTATAAAGGAACTGCCTGGAGTTACAGAGAGCGGAAGCAGCTATCAGCTGGCAGGACGCAAGGTGAACATTGCTATCAATGGCAAGGTTATGACGCTAAACGAGGAACAGCTGGCACAGCTGCTGAAGAGTATGCCTGCAAGCCGCCTGAAGAAGGCTGATGTGATGTACTCGGCTCCTGCTAAGACTCAGGTGCGAGGTGCTCTAATAAACCTTGAACTGAAGAAAGAAACCACAGGAGGACAGCCTTTGGAAGGCGAAGCAACCCTTGCCTACAACCAAGAGCACTATGCCATGTTTGACGAAAGGGCTTCGGTGCTCTACCACAAGGGAAAATTCTCTCTTGATGCCTTTTATCTTCACAGCCATGGAAAGAAATATGGTATAAGAGACGAGGAATCGCACCATTCGCTTAAAGACGGAACAATGCATGATATAACAATGCACCAAAGCAATAAGACAAAACGTTTTGGACACGATTATCGCCTTGGTGCAGAATATGATTTTGCCGACAATCATTCTTTATCGTTCAGCTACCAGGGAAGCTACGGCAATTCTGATACTGACTACAAATTTGCTGGTAATATCATTGGAAACACGTTATTGCACAGCAAAACATGGTTGCACAACGCAAGACTGGATTATCAAACACCATTTGGACTGTCGGCAGGTATTGAGACAACATACTACCACAACCCAGAAACGCAAGACCTTAACAGCAAACTTCCCTCGGGCGATGTGAACTTCTCGGTGGATAACAACCAGAAGGTGAACGTGTGGCGATACTATCTGTCTATGGAAAACCAACTAAAAAACAACTGGAGTATTAACTACGGTGCATGGTACAAGCAGTCGCTCAACCACAGTATGCAGAAATACATCAGCGGTGCCGAGGGCTATAGCTATATACGTCAGAAGGAGGATATCGCCAATATCTATGTTGGCGTGGGAAAGAACTGGAAAAACAAACTCATCCTTGATGCCTCGATTGCCGCCGAATACTATCACTCTGTGGTGTGGGAGAAATGGAATGTTTATCCTACATTAAACCTCACATACGTTCATCAGCCCGACAACATCTGGGTATTGGGATTCAGCAACAAGAGAATATATCCCGACTACTGGGAAATGAACAACATAACGGTATATGCCAACGGCGGATACGACGAGATTACGGGCAATCCATACATAAAACCAATAAATTGCTATCACACACAGCTTGTGTGGATATTGAAGAACAAATACCAGTTTGCGGCATGGTTCAACCATAACGACAACTACTTTATCCAGGTGCCATATCAGCATCCAGAACGCTTGAACTTGGTGTTTAAATCAATCAATTTCAACTATCAGCAGCAAGCAGGTGTGCAAGTCGTTGTTCCTCATAAGTTTGGCAATTGGCTCGATGCAAAACTCACCCTCACGGGTGTGTGGCTGCACGAGAAATGCGAAGATTTCTATGAGATTCCTTTCAACAGAGCTATTTTCCTTGGTATAGCAAAAATGAACAATGTGATAACCCTGAGCAAAGCACATAACCTGTCGTTCACCGTTGATGGAATGATTCACAGCAACTCTTTGCAAGGCATCTATGACCTTCCTGCTGCAGGAAAACTCGACCTTGGACTTCGCTGGCAGTTCTGGAAGAAGCAAGCCACTCTCCATGCGTTCTGCAAAGATATCTTTGAAACCTCAACCATCAATCCACACATCGACTACAAAGGACAAAAACTCGATATGGACTTTGCCAGCTTCCGCCAGATAGGCATCTCGCTGACCGTTAAGTTCGGCGGCTACAAGGAAAAGGAACACAAGGAAGTGGATACATCGAGGTTTAGGAATTGAGCCTCCCCCATCCCCCTCCAGTAGGAGGGGGCTAACTAACAGGCTGAGAAAAACAAACTCGATTTACTCTGTCCGCGGACGCTTCTCAAAAAACACAAAAATTAATCGTCCGCGCAGGCGGACGATACAAAAACAAAATTAAGCAAGGCTTCTCACCCCGTTAGATACCACCAATAAGATGGAAATATTGAAAAATTGAAAGATTGTCGGCTAACCAATATAATCTTTCCATATTTCCTTATTTCAATATTTCAATTTTCAGAATGCGAAGCGTGCTTCGCATTCTGAATTAGGTTTATTTTCTAAGCGCAATATTATAATTATAATACTCCAATCGGCCGGTAATGTCTTCCACAACCTTGATAAATGGAGGGAAGTTCACCTCCTCGTGATCGGTGATGCCCTTTGTTTCAAGAATCTGCAGATTGCTTACAGGCGAAAGATAAGTGTCGAGTTCAAAGAACTGGCCCTTATAGATGAAACTCTTGCGCATCTTGTTAATCGTCTGGCGATAAGGGTCAGCCTGCTGCAACAAAGACTCATACATGTTAACACCTATCTGACGCTCGGTCTCAACCTGCTCGTTTCCAGGAGTATTCTTCTTTATGGTGTGTACATATACATATTTGCCTTGCCAGCCACGCTTACGCAAGCGAACCTCGCTGCCTGGATCAGAAGTAAGATAAGTCTGGGTAATCTCACTCTCAATAGCATTAGGAATCTCGCCTGTAAGTTCAACAATATACTTACGTTCTTCGGTAATAGGTTGTGGAAGACCGAGAACATTACTAATCTCTTTAAGTACACGATAGAGTTTCTTATCAAAGTCCTCATGGTTATTGATAACACGCAGATGAGGATGGCCACTCCACGCCTCCATAACACGTTTATCAAGCATACGAGCAATAGCAAGTCCCTGCTCTGTTGCAGGCTCGTTGCGTTGTGCGTTATTGCTTGTAGTATAGTATTTCTCAGCGCCATCGGCAGCCGAAACAAGATGAAGAACTGCATCGTAACGCTGGCGAAGCTGAGCTGAATTAGTATCACAAGCCGATGTGATATTCTCCCACATCTCGGGCTTCATATAAGCCGAGATATCCATTGTACCACGATCGTAGATTATGAGTGTAGGCTGTGTCTGTGTTTCAGCCATCTTATAGAACTTATCTTCAAGAGCCAGCTGAACTTCAAGAGTAGCTTTCTCGCCCTCATAGAAGAATTCCTTGTTATCAGTAAGATAATCCATACCAGCCTGAGTGAACATAGTTGGAACCTCAGGAATGGTAAACACCTTATAGCCAAGACTGGTGAAATGTTCGATAACCTTGACAAGAGCAGTTGTCTTTCCAGCACACGGACCGCCGGTGAGCACTATTTTCTTTATTTCTTTCATACGCAATGTTGTGTGTAAAAGTTTCGGTTAGTAGAGTAACATCAAACCGCCAAAAGCGGCATATCCTATCATCTTAATAGGATTAATCTTCAGCCATTTAGTACCTACAAAGGTAAACACAAATAACGAAACGCTAATCCAGAATCGCCATGGATCGGCTGGAGTATAGAAGTTTTCAGGACTCATGAGTAACAGAGCTGCAGCACCAAGCAAACCAACAACAGCTGGACGCAAACCTGAGAAGATGCTCTGCACAACAGGAGTCTTCATATACTTCATAAACATCTTACTGATAAGTATCATCAGTATAAACGAAGGTAACACAAGAGCAAAGGTAGCTGTGGCAGAACCAAGCATTGCCATCAAACCATCATATCCTGCATTATGAACAGCGGTATAGCCACAATAGGTTGCCGAGTTAATACCCACAGGACCAGGAGTCATCTGCGAAATAGCGATAACATTAGTAAACTCCTGCATACTCATCCAGTGCCAACGGGTTACAACCTGTCCTTGGATAAGCGATATCATAGCATATCCACCACCAAAACCGAATAATCCGATTTCAAAAAATGTTATGAATAAATAAATGAATATCATTCCGTTGGTTTAATGAATTTACCATATATGAATCCGCCAAAGCCTGCTGCTATAATTACCCATATTGGGTTGACACCCATAAGCCATATTAGCAAGGCTCCGACAATAGGTATCCAGCAATTCACCAAAGAGATGTTAGCACTCTTGGCAAGATTGAAGGTAGGCACAGCTATAAGAGCCACCACTGCAGGACGAATACCAGCAAAACATGCTGCAACAATCTTATTGTCCTGAAACTGATGGAAGAACATAGCAATAAGCAAGATGATAAGGAATGAAGGAAGGGCTGTACCAAAGGCTGCAGCCATAGCTCCACGAACACCACGAAGCTTATAACCTATGAAAATGCTTATGTTGATGGCAAACACGCCCGGACAGCTCTGGGCAATAGCAAGGAGGTCGAGAAACTGTTCTTTCCCGACCCACTTGTATTTGTCAACAACATCGGCCTCGATCATTGGAATCATGGCATAGCCGCCACCAAAGGTGACGAGACCGATCTTAAAGAATGTTCTGAATAACTGTAAAAACATATATCGTTTATTACTTCTTTCGGCTCTCAACCCACTTGCGAGCATTCACGAACATCTCCATCCAAGGAGTGATTTCGTCGTTGCGATGCTCTGCAGGATACCAAGCGTTCTGCCATGGGAAGATAGCACGCTCTGGATGAGGCATCATAGCCAGGTGACGACCATCAGCACTGGCAATACCAGCTACATTATAGTCTGAGCCGTTAGGATTACCTGGATATTCTGCATAGTTGTATTTAGCAACAATATTGTAATGATCCTCTGGCTCTGGCAGATAGAAACGACCCTCACCATGAGCCACCCAGATACCAAGCTTGTTACCACTAAGGCTACCAAGAAGCACGCTCTCGTTCTGCTCGATGTTCAAGCCAAGGAATGAGCTTTCAAACTTCTTAGAATTGTTGTGGCACAAGTGTGTACGATGCTTGTGCTCTGGATTGATAAGGTTAAGCTCAACCATAAGCTGACAACCGTTACAGATACCAAGTGAAAGAGTATCTTCACGAGCATAGAACTTATCAAGAGCCTCCTTAGCCTTAGGATTGTAGAGGAATGCACCTGCCCAACCCTTAGCTGAACCAAGAACGTCAGAGTTAGAGAATCCACCACAGAACACGATGAAATTAACGTCCTCAAGAGTTTCACGACCGCTGATAAGGTCGGTCATCATCACATCCTTAACATCAAAGCCTGCAAGATACATTGAGTAAGCCATCTCACGCTCACCATTAGTACCCTTCTCACGAATGATGGCAGCCTTGATACCTGATGGCTTGCGACGATCAGGGTCACAACCCAAGCTCTTGCATGTGCCCTTGAAGCCATAGCTGAACTTCATCTCTACAGGCTGCTTCTTGTAGTTGGTGTAACGCTTCTTAGCCATACCACCAAAGCTCTGATTGCGATCGAGCAGATAAGAAGTCTTATACCAAGTGTCACGCAAAGCGTTGATATCGAACTCGTGCTCGTATTCGTCCTTCTTAACAACGATAGTACGAGTATCTGGAGTTGGATAACCAATCTTAGCGTATGCTATACCAGCATTATCAAGGAATTCCTTGAATTCTGCCTTATGCTCGTCGCTAATCTGAATAACCACACCTGGGTTCTCAGCAAACAGCATCTTAACAACATCATCGCCAGCAAGGTCGTGAAGATTAATCTTCATACCGCCCTCAACATTAGCGAAGGTCATCTCGAGCAATGTGGTGATAAGACCACCAGCAGAAATATCGTGACCTGCCATAACCCAACCCTTGCGGATGAGTTCCTGAACAGCATTGAAACAATCAACAAAATATTCTGGATTCTCTACGGTAGGAACATCACTACCAATCTTACCCATGCTCTGAGCGAAAGCAGAACCGCCAAGACGCTGCTCATCAAAGCTAAAGTCGATATGATAGATGCTTGAGTTCTTGTCGTTTACAAGAACAGGAGAAACAACTTTCTTAACATCGCTCACCTCACCACCAGCACTAACGATAACAGTACCAGGAGCAATAATCTTGTCGCCATTAGGATATTGCTGAGTAAGTGAAAGAGAGTCCTTACCTGTAGGCACATTTACATGGATAGCACAACAGAAATCGCTTAAAGCCTTTACTGCTTCATACAAGCGAGCATCCTCACCTTTCTGTGAACGGCAAGGCCACATCCAGTTAGCTGAAAGACTAACAGAATCAAGAGGTGTTTCTGCATTTGCCATAGGAGCCCACACTACATTGGTGAGAGCCTCTGCAACAGAAAGAACAGAACCTGCCTTTGGATCAGCAAGACCTGCCTGAGGAGCATGACCAAGAGCAGTAGCAATACCCTTTGTGCCACGATAGTCAAGAGCAACAACACCACAGTCGCTCAATGGCAACTGAATCTGTCCCTGTCCCTGCTGACGAGCTATCTTACCTGTTACCGAACGGTCAACCTTGTTAGTCAACCAGTCTTTACAAGCCACAGCCTCAAGCTGAAGCACGTTATCAAGGTATTCGTCAACCTTATCTACAGAATAAGTAACGTTATCATATTTACGCTCTACAGTCTCGTCAACCATTACAGTTTTTGGAGTGTGACCAAACATCTGAGCCACATCAAGGTCGAAAGGTTTTACACCATCGCCCTGCTTGAAACTGAAATGAGCATTACCGGTAGTCTCACCAACAACATACATTGGAGCACGCTCGCGTTCTGCAATCTTCTGCACACGACCAAGATACTTTTCGTCGATAAGCAAGCCCATACGCTCCTGACTCTCGTTAGCAATAATTTCTTTAGCGCTAAGAGTCTTGTCACCAATAGGAAGCTTGGTCATGTCAATCTCACCACCACAGTCTTCTACCAACTCAGAAAGACAGTTAAGGTGACCAGCTGAACCGTGATCGTGAATAGAAACAACAGGATTCTCATCCTCCTCAACAAGAGCACGAACAAGGTTATAAGCACGCTTCTGCATCTCAGGGTTAGCACGCTGAACAGCATTAAGCTCGATACCGTTGCTGTAGCGACCTGTATCTACTGAAGACACAGAACCACCACCAAGACCAATACGATAGTTATCACCACCCACAACAACAACTTTGTTGCCTGCCTGTGGTTCCTTCTTTAAGCAGTCACGCTTCTTACCATAACCAACACCACCAGCAAGCATGATTACCTTGTCGTAACCATAAACCTGATTAGCGCCCTCTGGGTTCACATCCTTATCAGTTGTGTCGTACTCGAATGTAAGAACAGAACCTGTGATAAGAGGCTGACCAAACTTATTACCAAAGTCGCTGGCACCATTAGAAGCCTTGATAAGAATCTGTTCTGGAGTCTGGTAAAGCCACTTACGAGCTGGGATAACATCTTCCCAATTACGTGTGTCGCCACCATCATCCTTAAGGCGTGGATAAGCAGTCATATAACATGCTGTACCAGCAATAGGCCATGAACCAACGCCACCGCCCATACGGTCGCGGATCTCACCACCTGTACCTGTTGCAGCACCATTGAAAGGCTCTACAGTTGTTGGGAAGTTATGAGTCTCAGCCTTCAGAGAGATAACACTCTCAATATCCTTAACCTCAAAGTAATCAGCTGTTGTCTGGTCAGCAGGAGCAAACTGTTCGATAACTGGTCCCTGAGAGAAAGCAACGTTATCTTTATAAGCCGAGATAACCATGTTAGGATTTTCCTCAGTAGTCTTCTTAATCATCTTAAAGAGTGAAGACTCCATCTCCTTACCGTCGATAATAAACTGACCTCCGAAGATTTTATGACGGCAGTGCTCAGAGTTTATCTGTGCAAAACCGAAAATCTCACTATCGGTAAGTGGACGTCCATTCTCCTTCTCAATCTTATGCAGATATGCCATCTCGTCTTCTGAGAGAGCCAAGCCCTCTTCCTCGTTGAATTTCTCGAGATCATCAACGCGCTTGATAGATTCTGGTTCGTGGTTAACTGTAAATATCTGCTGGTCGAGTCCCTCGTACATACGCTGGAGCATAGGGTCGTAATCGGCGTCCTTAGACTCTACAGGGAAGTACTCCTCTATACGCGAAATGCCGTTAAGACTCATGTTTTGAGTAATCTCAACGGCATTCGTACTCCAAGGAGTAATCATTTCACGGCGGGGGCCAACAAAGAAGCCCTTCAGTTCCTGGGCATCTTCAAGGGTGGCATCACCATAAAGCCAGCAAAGTTCATTGGTCTCATCTTGATTGGGCTGATGGTCAATATCAGTTGCAATCACACTCTTTGATTGAGTTCTGAAAAAGAGAATCATATTTGTTATTTAAAATGATGTTATGTTTCTGCCTGCAAAGGTAATAATTTAAATTTTATTTTCGACATCGATTACTTATTTTATTATCACAACCTTCTTTTTATTTTTACAAACAAGCTCCGCACTCCATCCTTCATTACTCATTCTTCATTATTAATCGCACAAAGTGCGACCAACTCGTAATTCAAAATTTCAAATTCGTAATTCTATTATACTTCTTCATGCAACTGCTTTGCCGTTTTTCCCCATTGTCTTTTGCAGAACTCATTCAAATGTGTCTGAGTAGAGAATTCAAGCTCTGCGGCAACAAGTTTCAGAGGCATATCACGCCTACGAATATACTTCAGTGTGCGTTCTGCCTTATGGCGTTGCATCCATACAGCAGGAGGCATATCAAACTCCTGCTTAAAGAGACGATGAAAACTCGTGCGCTCCATTCCCAACTGCTCAGCCAAACGGTTTACCGATGTTGTTTTATCTGCCAGACTAATTACCTTAGCCTTGAAATCAATACGCTTCTCAAACATAGGATGGAAAAGCATACGGAAATCATCTGGTTTCAACACAAAGCGCAATACCAGGAACAACTCACATTCCTTTAGATGATACAGTTCCGTGCATCCCATACTTGCTTCAAGATACTCAGATACCGTAGCAAACAATTGCCTAACAACCTTTGGCGCACGATAAGCATGCGTCTGTGGAGAATAAGTCAGAAACTCCAACTTATCCAACTTAGGATGAGGCATCGTCACACGATGACAAATCATCTCAACCATTATCGTTGACAACATCAGGAAATCAACCTCGCCTTCTGTAGTAAACTCAAAAGGCGTGCCCAAAGGAATGAAAGTAAAGTGTTGTTCTGGCACTACAAACTTCTCACTATTGATAATCTGTATCGTCAGTTCGCCCTCACGCACATACACCAGTCGGTTAAGCGACGTATCCTTTGTCACAAACGTATCACCTCTCGATAGTCTTACTATTGAGAAACCATTATGCGGGTTAACAGCATAACAATAATGGTTAACAACATTATCAAAATTCCTATTTTCCATTGAGCCTTCGTTTTTGGTTAACTTTGGACAAGTTAACGGGCACTCAGCATAAAAAATAAACAAGTTTATTTTGTTCTGCCTTCGTTTTTGGTTAACTTTCTGTGTTACTATTTGAGCGTAAAGATATAAAAAAATAATATATGTTCCAAACATTATCTGCGCAAAACAAGGAATCACTCCAAAAATTGTTGCACATCCTGCTTACACCCTCCTCATACTCTGCTTATATCCTACCTACGCCATGAGTGAGCAGGGAACACAAGCCTTACTAATGGCAAAAGCCACAGTTGCCAAAACTGAATGTGGAGAACCTTGAAAGTTTCGTAAACATATATTTGCATCTGATTAGATGCTCTAACCATTTTTTGAAAGCTTTATAAAAGAGTGTTTTTGTACTTTTTGTCCACGAAAATCTACTGTACTTCCGTTGCTCCTCTAACCTTTCTCTAACCTTTCTCTAATCGTTCTCTAACGATTCTCTAATTTTTGGTTAGAGCCGGGTTATTGTTACCTTAGCGTTACCT
>R22__coassemble_679_pt1 | contig 20283 bp, 15 predicted proteins | sample R22__metabat2_high_PE_007 | metagenome-assembled genome bin R22
CTTTTTATTTCTGTACTTTTGCGTTTGATTTATAATAAAAGACTATTAAACGAAATAATTAATACTATTATGGCTGAAGCTATAGACATTCGAGAATTAAATATCCGAATAGAACAACAAAGCGGTTTTGTTACAAATCTGGTAACAGGAATGAACCGTGTTATCGTAGGACAAAAGCATCTTATCGACTCTCTTTTGATATCACTGCTTAGTGATGGTCATATTTTGTTGGAAGGTGTTCCTGGTTTGGCCAAGACACTCGCTATTAAAACTTTGTCACAGTTGGTTTCTGGTGATTTCAGTAGAATTCAGTTTACGCCAGATCTTCTTCCTGCCGATGTTATTGGTACTCAGATTTATTCACAGAAGGACGAGTCGTTCCATGTGAAGAAAGGTCCAGTGTTTGCTAACTTTGTATTGGCTGATGAGATTAACCGTGCTCCTGCTAAGGTGCAGAGTGCGTTGCTTGAGGCTATGCAGGAACATGAGGTGACCATTGGTGATAATACTTTTAAATTACCAAAGCCATTCTTGGTACTGGCTACTCAGAACCCAATAGAGCAGGAGGGTACTTATCAGTTGCCTGAGGCTCAGGTTGACCGTTTCATGTTGAAGGTTATTATTGATTATCCTACTCTTGATGAGGAGAAGTTGATTATACGTGAGAATATCCAGGGCAGTATGCCACAGGTAACACCTGTTACATCGGCTGAAGAGATTATGAAGGCTCGTGAGGTGGTTAATGAGGTGTATATCGATGAGAAGATTGCTCAATATATTGCTGATATTGTTTTTGCAAGTCGTTATCCTGAGCGTTATGGATTGGCAGAACTGAAGGATTATATCACCTATGGTGGTTCTCCTCGTGCAAGTATCAACCTTGCTAAGGCTGCTCGTGCATACGCTTTCATTAAACATCGTGGCTATGTAGTGCCAGAGGATGTGCGTGCTGTGGTACATGATGTTATGCGTCATCGTATTGGCTTGAGTTACGAGGCTGAAGCAAGCAATGTGACAAGTGAGGAGATTATCAGTAAGATAGTGAATAAGGTAGAAGTACCTTAATTGAATTATGAATGTGGAATTTGGAATGTTGAATTGATCGTCCTGCGGACGATTAATAATGAGGAATGAGTAATGAGTAATTATAATAATGTTCAATAGCGTTGCTTGCAACGCGACTGCTTTGCGCTTCTTTATCATTTTTCATTTTTCATTTATCATTTAGCGGAGCTTGCTCCGCGCAAACTAATGGAAACATCAAACATATTAAGAAAGGTTAGGAAGATAGAAATAAAGACTCGTGGATTGAGTCAGAATATCTTCGCAGGACAGTATCACTCTGCCTTCAAGGGTAGGGGTATGGCCTTTAGTGAGGTGCGCGAGTATCAATATGGAGATGATGTTCGTGATATTGATTGGAATGTTACAGCTCGTTTTCATCGTCCGTATGTGAAGGTGTTTGAAGAGGAACGTGAACTTACCGTTATGCTGATGGTTGACGTGAGTGGTTCGCTGGATTTCGGTACTGTTAATCAGACAAAAAATGATATGGTTACTGAGATAGCTGCAACCATTGCTTTTAGTGCTATTCAGAATAATGATAAGATTGGTGTTATCTTTTTTTCTGACCGTATAGAAAAATATATTCCACCAAAGAAAGGTCGTAAGCATATTCTGTACATCATCAGAGAACTGCTTGATTTTAAACCAGAGAGTCAGAAGACTGATATTGGTATGGCTGTTAGTTATTTCACCAGAATGATGAAACGCAGAACAACAGCCTTTCTGTTGAGTGATTTCTATACTCGTAAGGATTTTACCAAGGAACTGCAGATAGCTAACTCTAAACATGATGTAGTGGCAGTGCAGGTGTATGATCCTCGTGCAAAGACACTGCCTAATATTGGACTAATGAAGGTGCGTGATGCAGAAACTGGTCATGAGATGATTATTGATACCAGTAGTAGTAAACTTCGTAAAGCTCATACTCTTTATTGGTTGGAACGTGAGGATGCCTTACGAAAGTGTTTCAATAAGAGTAAGGTGGACTGGACTTCGGTAGCTACCAACGAGGATTTTGTTCGTGCGTTGATGCTGTTGTTTAAGCAAAGAAGCTAAATATGACATTGAAAGAGCAAAATATATATAGAATATCTGTGAGAAGAATCGCTGTTATGGCGTTTCTTCTTTGCTCGTTTGTCTTGGGTTTGAATGCTCAGGTACAGGTAGAGCAGAAGATTGATTCTGTTCAGATTCTTATAGGACAGCAGACAGGACTTCATCTGACCGTGAACATGAAAAAGGGACAGAAAGCAGTGCTCCCAGAGTTCAAGCGTGCACAGATGATTACTCCAGGTGTGGAGGTGGTAAGTTGGAAAGATGGTGACACCACAGATATCGACAATGATATGATTCAGGTAAGTCGTACCTATCAGCTTACTTCGTTTGACGAAAAAGTCTATGCTATACCTGCTCTTAACGTGAAAGTAGGTGGTCGAAACTATTGTGGTAATCAGTTGGCACTGAAGGTGCTTACAGTAGATGTAGATACATTGCACCCAAATCAGTTTTTTCCTCCGAAAGATGTACAGAATAATCCGTTTGATTGGGGTGAATGGAGTCCATATTTTTGGTTGAGTATATTATTGCTACTTATCTGTGTAGTAATGACTTATCTTGTTTATAGACTCAAACAGAATAAGCCTATAATTACTCATATACGTATAGTGAAGCATATACCTGCTCACCAAAAGGCATTGAAGGAGATTGACCAGATAAAGGCCGATCATCTGGTGCAGAGTGAAGATCAAAAAGCGTATTATACAAAGCTAACAGAAACACTTAGAAAATATATCCAGGAGCGTTTTGGTTTCAATGCTATGGAGATGACAAGTTCTGAAATTATTGCTGCACTTCAGGAGAAGGGTGATAAGAAGATGATTGACGAACTGCATGAAATTTTCTTCACTGCCGACTTGGTTAAGTTTGCTAAGTATTCAACTCTCATTAACGAGAACGACCTTAATTTGGTTAACGCAGTTAACTTCATTGACCAAACAAAGCAAGACGAGAAACCTACCGAGGAGCGTATCGTTCCAAAGTTGAGTGAGGATGACAAGAAGAGTCGTAACAACAGAATTACCATTAAGAGTCTTATCTGTGTGGGTGTTGTTGGTGCTGTGGTTCTGCTTGTGTATATTATTTACAACATCTTTATGCTGTTGTTCTAAAGGAAAGAAACATGGAATTTGCAAATAAGGAATATTTTCTGCTGCTACTGCTGATAGTACCTTATATACTATGGTACTTTCTTTATCGCAAGAAGACAGAGCCTACTATGAAGATGAGCGATACCTATGCTTATAGATTTGCTCCAAAGAGTTGGCGAATGAGGATTGCTCATTTGCCAATGTTTCTTCGTTGTGTGGTGTTTATCCTGATTGTGATTATCATGGCTCGTCCTCAAACCCATAATTCTTGGGATAACCGTTCGGTAGAGGGTATAGATATTATGCTTGCAATGGATGTATCAACATCTATGCTTGCTGAAGATTTGAAACCCAACCGTATGGAGGCAGCCAAGGAGGTTGCAGGCGAGTTTATTGCAGGTCGCCCTAATGATAATATTGGTCTTACTATCTTTGCAGGAGAGTCGTTTACTCAGTGTCCTATGACAACCGATCATGCTTCATTACTTAATCTGTTGCATAACGTGCGTACAGATATTGCAGCTCGTGGATTAATATCTGATGGTACGGCTGTAGGTATGGGTTTGGCTAATGCTGTTAGTCGTTTGAAAGAATCAAAAGCAAAGAGTAAGGTTGTTATTCTTCTTACCGATGGTAGTAACAATATGGGTGACATATCGCCAATGACTGCAGCACAGATTGCCAAAAGTTTGGGCATTAGAGTATATACCATTGGTGTAGGAACAAATAAGGTTGCGCGTTATCCTATGCCTGTTGCTGGTGGTGTGCAATACGTGAACATACCAGTAGAGATAGATACTCGCACGCTTAGTGATATTGCTGCTACAACAGAAGGTAATTTCTATCGTGCAACAAATAACCGTGAGTTGAAACAAATTTATCAGGATATTGACAAGTTGGAGAAGACAAAGATGAACGTAAAGAAGTTCTCGAAACGTTACGAGGCTTACCAGCCTTTTGCTATTCTTCTGCTTATTGTTCTGTTGCTTGAGGTGATTCTCAGAACAACAGTTCTTCGTCGTATTCCTTAACTATTATAAAAAATGCTTAGATTTGAAGATCCTATATATCTGTGGTTGCTTTTCATCATTCCTGTTTTGGCGGTGGTGAGATTTATTGTGTGGCGACAGAGAAGAGCCAAACTACGTAAGTTTGGTGACCCTGCGTTGCTGAAAGCTCTTATGCCTGACGTGTCGAAATATCGTCCTACAGTAAAATTTTGGCTTTTGCAGTCTGCTCTTGCCATTATTGTTTTGATGATTGCTCGTCCACAGATGGGTTCAAAGATATCAAACGAGAAAAGAAATGGTATTGAGACAATCATTGCTCTTGACATCAGTAATTCTATGCTTGCTGAGGATGTTGTTCCTTCGCGTTTAGAGAAGAGTAAGATGCTGATAGAGAATCTTGTTGATAAGTTTACTAATGATAAGGTTGGTCTTGTTGTTTTTGCAGGCGATGCCTTTGTGCAGTTGCCTATCACCAGTGACTATGTATCGGCAAAGATGTTTTTGCAAAATATAGATCCAAGTCTGATAGCTTCTCAGGGTACAGATATTGGTAGAGCCATAGAATTGTCATCTCGTAGTTTTACTCAAGCTGATAAGGTAGGAAAAGCTATTATACTCATAACCGATGGTGAAGACCATGAGGGGGGAGCGGAGGAAGCAGCTAAGGCTGCTCACAAGAAAGGTATGAATGTGTTCATCCTTGGTATTGGTGATGGAAAGGGCGCACCTATTCCAGATGGAAATGGCGGTTATCTGAAAGATAATGCAGGTAATACTGTAATGTCGGCTTTGAACGAGGATATGTGTAAGAAAGTTGCCCAGGCAGGTAGTGGTACATATATTCATGTTGATAATACTTCGGATGCCGAGGAGAAGCTAAATGCAGAGATAACAAAACTGCAGACAGGCGAAACCAATAGTGTAGTGTATAGTGCATATAATGAGCAGTTCCAGGCTTTTGGCTTGATATTGTTGTTAATACTTATCATAGAGACTTGCATTATGGAAAGCAAGAATCCAATGATGAAGAATTTTAAATTGTTCAAGAAGAAATGAGATATCTTAAATATATATTTCTGTGCATGATGATGGTTATTGGTGGTTTGAACATGATGGCTCAGAACGACCGTAACCTGATTAGAAGCGGTAACAGACTGTTTCGTGAGCAGAATTATGCCAAGGCTGAGGTAGAATATCGCAAAGCGATTTCTAAGAATCCTAATAATGCCCAAGCTGTTTATAACTTAGGTAATGCGCTGATGGCACAACAGAAGGATTCGGCAGCCATAGAACAGTTTACTAAGGCGGGCAAGATGGAGACATCTCCTGTGCGTAGAGCAAAGAGTTATCATAATATTGGTACTATCTGTCAGAAAACTCGTTTGTATTCTGAGGCTATCGGTGCTTATCAAGAGGCTTTGAGAGATAATCCAAACGATAATGAGACTCGTTATAACCTTGCTCTCTGCAAACGTCTGTTGAAGAATCAACCTCAACAGAACAAGCAGAATAAAAATAATAAGGACAAGAACAAAGACAATAAGAAAGACGAAAATAAGGACAAAAATAAAAACAAAGATAAAGACAAAGATAAGCAGAACCAGCAGAAACAGCCCAAGGAGCAGATGAGTAAAGACAATGCAGAACAATTGTTGAATGCTGCAATGCAAGAAGAAAAAGCTACTCAGCAACGCCTTAAAAAGGCTATGCAACAACCGAAAAATAGAAGGTTGCAGAAAAATTGGTAAACGTAAAATAATAATTTAAAGATATACATTTTATGACGAGTTTACGCCTGTCAGTACTCTCTAATCTTTTTAGAAATATTAAAGAGAGGTTTATATTGATTGGTATGATCTGTATGCTGCCAATGTGGGCTTTAGCACAGACCATAACTGTAAATGTGCCATCACATGTGCAAGCGGGTGAGAATTTCCGTTTGTCATATACGGTGAATACTCAAGATGTAGATGATTTCAGAGCTGGTAACATACCATCGGCTCTTGAAGTATTGGCTGGTCCATATACCTCATCTCAGTCGAGTTTCCAGATGATAAACGGACATACAACCAGTTCGTCAACAATAACCTTTACTTATACAATATATGCTTCGAAGAGTGGTTCATATACCATACCTGCAGCTCATGCTCTTGTTAATGGAAAGAGAATAGCTTCGAAGCCTGCTAAGATTACTGTTACAGGACATGCAAGCAGCAACCATAACCCACAGATGCATGAGGATTATGGCTCTCAAGGTATGAGAAGTGCTGGGTCTGTAATATCAGGTAAGGATCTTTTTATCAAGGTTAGTGCCAACAAACGAAGAGTTCATGAACAGGAGCCTATCTTGTTGACTTACAAGGTATATACACTCGTTGACCTGTCACAACTTGAAGGTAAGATGCCTGATCTTACTGGTTTCCACACTCAAGAGGTAAAACTGCCACAACAAAAGTCGTTTCATGTTGAAAATGTTAATGGCAGAAACTACAGATGTGTTACCTGGAGCCAGTACGTGATGTATCCACAGATGACAGGTAAGCTTACCATACCAAGTATTACGTTTAATGGTATTGTTATTCAGCAGAACAGAAATATCGACCCAATGGAGGCTTTCTTCAATGGTGGTTCGGGATATGTAGAGGTAAAACGTTCTATAAAAGCTCCTTCTATAGAGGTTCAGGTTGATCCTCTTCCTAAGCGTCCTGCAGGATTTTCTGGTGGAGTAGGTAAGTTACATATCTCTGCCCAGTTGAATAAGACTACTGTTAAGGCTGGTGACCCATTACAGCTTCGTATTGTTGTAGGTGGTGTTGGTAACTTAAAACTTATCAAGCAACCTATTATAAACTTCCCAAAGGATTTTGATAAATACGATCCAAAGGTTACTGACAAGACAAAACTCACTGCCAATGGTGTGGAGGGCAATATGATTTACGACTATCTTGTTGTGCCTCGTAATCAGGGTAAGTTTAAAATACCAGCTGTAGAGTTTACTTATTACGACACAGGTAGTAATGGTTATAAAACAATAAAGACACAGTCGTTTGAGGTTACCGTAGAGCCAGGTGATGGCACCAAATCGACAACTATAGAGAACTACGAGAAGGATACTGATATTCATCCTATCATGAGAGGAAAGGTTGAACTTAAAGATATAAATGAATTCTTCTTTGGTTCTGTAGGATATTGTGTTTGTTTGCTTCTACCTATAGTAATCTTTATTGTCTTGGCTATTCTTTTCCGCAAACGCGCTATGGATATGGCCGATGTTGTAAAGATGCGTGGTAAGAATGCTAACAAGGTAGCTACTAAGCGTTTACGTAAAGCATACAAACTGCTTACAGCAGGAAAGCAGGCAGAGTTCTATGACGAGGTATTACGTGCTTTGTGGGGCTATGTAGGCGATAAACTCTCTATGCCTGTAGAAGCTCTGAATAGAGAAAATATTGAAGATAAGTTATACGCTCGTGATGTAAATGAGAAGACTATCAACACTTTTATTCAGGCTCTCGATGAATGTGAGTTTGAACGTTATGCTCCTGGTGATGTTGCCGGAAATATGAACAAGACATTAGATGCTGCTATGACAGCTATTATGGATATAGAGAATGTTATAAAGAAAGTGAAGAAGAATCGTAATCCTTACACAATGAAGAGTGTTGTATTGTTGTTGATGATGCTTCTTCTGTCTGCCTCTTCCATGGCATCAACTACAAAGCAGAATGCTGATAATGAGTATTTAAAAGGAAACTATCAGCAGGCAGCTATTGACTATGAAGAATTATTGAAGCATGGCGTAAGTGCTGAGATATATTACAACTTAGGTAATGCTTATTTCCGTCAGGATAATATTACTAAGGCTGTGTTAAACTATGAGCGTGCCCTTATGCTTGATCCAGGAAACGACGACATAAGATTCAACCTTCAGTATGCTCGTAGTAAAACTATCGACAAAATAGCCAATGAGGATGAGGTGTTCTTTGTCACATGGTATAAGTCACTTGTTAACTTCACCTGTGTTGACAACTGGGCACGAACAGCCATTGTTTCTGTCATTGCAGCTTTGTTGTTGTTCCTTGTGTATCTCTTCATGACAAATATCAACATTAGAAAGGTTGGTTTCTTTGGCTCTGTAGTATTTGTTGTGTTGTTCTTGTTCTCTAATTTCTTTGCATGGCAACAGAAAAAGCAGTTTGAAAACAGAACAGGCGCTATTGTAATATCACCTGTTGTAAGTGTTAAGAAGACTCCTTCTGCACAGGCTGGCGAAGAATTCGTTATTCACGAGGGTACACGTGTTGATATTACCGACAAGAGCATGAAGCAATGGCGTGAAGTACGTACCGGAGATGGTCGTGAAGGCTGGATACCTGCTTCTGTAATAGAAGAAATTTAAAGATATAATCAGCGATAACAGAAAGAATATGTGGGTTAACGTGATAGATGACAATCTGTTTCCTTTGATGAACGGAAGCGACAACTTGTATCTTGATAGTGTTATGGCGACCTTTACTTCGGCATACACATGGATACCTTTGTACCTTTCGCTTGTGTTTCTTGTAATAAGAAATAATGAGACAATGCGTCAGATATTGATGATACTATTCTTTGCAGTAGTTGCTGTTTTGCTTTCTGGAGGTATTGACGATGCTATTATCAAACCATTGGTAATGCGTATTCGTCCTTTAAACGAACCTCTGCTTGGGCTATCTGTTGATACTGTGAATGGAGTTACGGAAAAAAGTTTTAGTTTCTTCTCTGCTCATAGTGCCAACACCTTTGCCATAGCAACGTTTATAGGTTTGTTGGTTAGAAGCAATATGCTGACTTGTATCATGTATGGCTGGGCTATGCTCAATGCCATTACACGAGTGTATTTAGGTGTTCATTACCCAACTGATATTCTTGTAGGAATGGTATGGGGCTGCGTTATGGGTAGTATTAGTTATATTGCTTATAATTATGTTTTTTATAAGCATTCACCAAGAATAAATTATATTTCATCTCAATATACAAAAACAGGATATAGCTATGGTGATATAGACTTTGTGATTTCTATCATGGCGTTTACTGTGGCTATGGTAACTATATTTTTTTAAAAATGGATACAAAACATATTAAGATTAGTGATTACAATTATGATCTGCCTGACGAGCGAATTGCGAAATTCCCTCTTGCTCAGCGTGACCATTCAAAACTTCTTCTCTATAAACATGGAGAAATAAGCGATGATATATTTTATAATCTTCCTAAATACTTGCCTGAAGGTGCTCTTATGGTGTTTAACAACACACGAGTTATTCAGGCTCGTTTGCACTTTAGAAAAGAGACAGGTGCCTTGATAGAAGTATTTCTTATGGAACCAGCTCAGCCAACTGATTATGAACTGATGTTCCAGACAGCAGGTCATTGCTCATGGCTTTGCATGATTGGTAATCTGAAGAAATGGAAAGAGGGTTCGCTTGTACGTGAATTTGAGATCAAGGGACATAAATTTTCATTGAAGGCTACTCTCCGTAGAGGTGATGAGCTAAGTGATGAACAGAAAAAACTCACAGCTCACTCTGGTGGCACTAACTATTGGGTGGATTTTGATTGGGATACTGATAAGGTAAGTTTTGCCGAGATTCTTGAAACGGTAGGTGAATTGCCTATTCCTCCATATTTGAATCGCGAAACCCAGGAGAGTGACAAGACAACATATCAAACTGTATATAGCAAGATAAAGGGTAGTGTGGCAGCTCCAACAGCAGGTCTGCATTTTACCGACGATGTGCTGTCTGCTCTTGATAAGCATGGTGTTATTCGTGATGAGGTAACTCTTCATGTCGGTGCAGGTACTTTTAAACCTGTTAAGAGTGAAGAGATTGAAGGTCATGTGATGCACACTGAATATGTTGTTATTCATCGTCATACCTTTGAACGCCTTCTTGCAAACAACTGTAGCGCTATTGCAGTTGGTACTACTTCTGTGCGTACACTTGAGAGTCTATATTATATGGGTGTATATCTTGAGACTCATCCTGACGCTAATGAAGAGGATTTGCATGTTAATCAGTGGGATCCTTATGATAATGAAAGAGATGGAAAAATTGCCGAAGGCATTACTGCTATGAAGGCAATACAGAATATCCTCGATTATCTTGACAGAAATAATCTTGAGGCTTTGCATAGTTCAACACAGATTATTATTGCTCCAGGCTATGAATACAAGATAGTAAAGATGCTTGTTACCAATTTCCATCAGCCACAGAGCACATTGCTTTTGTTGGTTAGTGCTTTCTTGAAAGGCGACTGGAAAAAGGTTTATGATTATGCTTTGGCTCACGACTTCCGTTTTTTGAGCTATGGCGACAGTAATTTATTGATTCCTTAAAGACAAAATTAAAATGAAAATAGGAGATAAAGTAAGATTCCTTAGTGAGTCGGGTGGTGGTGTCATTGCTGGCTTCCAGGGAAACAAGATAGTTTTGGTTGAGGATGCTGATGGCTTTCAGATTCCTACACCTATCAATGATGTTGTCGTAGTGGAACAGGACGATTATTCCATGGGTAAGATGATATCTGAGAAGATGGAGAAAAAAGAGAAGGCCGATGCTCATGCACAGACAGAACTACGGGACGACAGCCGTAGTGTAAAATCGTTGCTTAGTGATGGCATGGACGATGAAGCCATGGCTTACGATGTTGACGACTTTGATCCAGCCGATAAGGAAATCACTTTCAAAGCACCTGTTGAGGAACGCCGTGGCGGTAATCAACTTAATGTGTATCTTGCTTTCGTTCCTGTTGATATTAAGGAAGTTACCAATACTCGTTTCGAGACTTTCTTAGTCAATGATAGCAACTATTACATGCAGTTTACTTATCTTGCTGCAGAGGGAAATAGTTGGAATCTGCGTTATCAGGGCGAAGTAGAACCAAACACCAAGCTCTTCATTGAAGAATTTGGTCGTGATCAGCTAAACGATTTGGGGCGTGTAGCAGTTCAGCTCATAGCCTATAAGCGCGACAAGAACTTCATCATCAAGCCAAGCGTTGATGTTCAGTTCAGAATTGACCCTGTGAAGTTCTATAAGCTTCACACATTCCAAGATAATCAGTTTTTTGAAACACCAGCTCTGCTGTATAATATTGTTGTCAATGATGTTCCTGCAAAGCCATTGGTTATTGATGCCAAGGCTATGAAAAATCAGCTTTATAAATCGTCTGACAGCAGTAAGAAAGACGCTAAGAAGGTGATAACTAAGCGTAAAGGCGATGAGGATGTAGAGGTCGTTGACCTTCACGCCGACTCTCTTCTTGACACCACTCAGGGCATGCAGTCAATCGATATACTGAACTATCAGATGGAGAAGTTTCGCGAAAAGCTTGCTGAGTTTGCCAATAAGAAGGGGCAGAAGATTGTGTTTATTCATGGCAAGGGCGAAGGTGTTCTTCGTCGTGCTATAATAAACGAGCTTAATTATCGTTATAAGAAATATACATATCAAGACGCCAGTTTCCAGGAATATGGTTATGGTGCAACACAAGTTACTATAAAATAGTATTATGAATTACGGATTTATCAAAGTAGCGTCTGCTGTTCCTTCTGTTAAGGTTGGCGATGTAAAATACAATGTAGAGCGAATAGAAAATCTCATCGTTCAGGCTGAAGGTAAAGGTGTGGAAATAATTGTTTTTCCAGAACTTTCTCTTACGGGTTATTCTTGTCAGGATCTGTTCCGTCAAGAGTTACTTCTTGATACTGTTGACAGTGCTGTGATGATGCTGCTTGAGTTTACCCGTAAACTTGATATTATCTCTATTATTGGTTTGCCTGTTGTTGCTGGCGACTTATTGTTGAATGCAGCTGTTGTCATTCAGCAAGGTAAGGTTCTTGGTATAGTTCCAAAGACTTACCTGCCTAACTATGCCGAGTTTTACGAGAAGCGCTGGTTTGCTTCTTCTCAGGACTTGCGCGATACCGTTGTTCGTTTTGCTGGACATCAGGTAAATATTTATCCTGATCCACAGATCTTCACTACCGCATCAGGTATTCAGTTTGGTATTGAGATTTGTGAAGATGTGTGGGCACCTGCTCCTCCAAGCAACCGTTTGGCTATTGCAGGTGCAGAACTTATCTTTAACCTATCGGCAACCGATGAGCTTATTGGTAAACACAATTATCTTAAGAGTCTGCTTTCTCAGCAGAGTGCACGCACCATGACAGGCTATATCTATAGTAGCTGTGGTTTTGGTGAGAGTACTCAGGATGTTGTTTATGGCGGTAATGCTTTAATTTACGAGAATGGTACTCTGCTTGCCGATTCTCAGCGTTTCTCTCTTGACGAACAGATGAGCATTGCTCAGATTGATGTTGAGAAACTACGTTCGGAGCGCAGAACAAACTCTACCTATGTTAATGCACAGCGAAACATAAAATATTCTCTTCTCAACTCAGGTGCTGATATTCACATTATTCAGTGTATGATGCCTGAAAACAATCGTGAGTTTAAACTTGAGAGAGACATTGATGCTCATCCTTTCATCCCTAAGAGTGAGGACATGGAAGCCAGCTGTGAAGAGATTTTCAACATTCAGGTTATGGGCCTTGCCAAGCGCATGGTACATACTCATTGCAAGTCTGTTGTTATAGGCATCAGCGGTGGTCTTGACTCAACTTTGGCTCTGCTTGTTTGCGTTAAGACCTTTGACCGTTTGAAACTCGATCGCAAAGGTATTGTAGGTGTTACCATGCCAGGCTTCGGTACTACCGACCGTACATACAACAACGCCATCGACCTTATGAAGGCTCTGGGTGTAACTATTCGTGAGATAAGCATTGCCAAGAGTGTTACTCAGCATTTTGAAGACATCGACCACGATATTAATGTTCATGATGTGACCTACGAAAACGGTCAGGCTCGTGAGCGTACCCAGATTCTAATGGATTTGAGTAATAAGGTTGGCGGTATGGTTATAGGTACAGGCGACCTTAGTGAGCTTGCTTTGGGATGGGCAACATATAATGGCGACCACATGTCTATGTATGGTGTTAACTGCTCTATACCAAAGACTCTTATCAAATATCTTGTTCGCTATGTTGCTTCGGCAAGCGATGCTGAAACGAGCCGAATTCTCAACGATGTGATTGATACTCCAATCTCACCAGAACTTATCCCTGCTGAGGAAGATGGAAGTATAAAGCAGAAGACAGAGGATCTTGTTGGTCCATACGACCTTCACGACTTCTTCCTTTATTATTTCCTTAGGTTTGGTTTCCGTCCACGTAAGATATATCTGTTGGCACGAAAGGCCTTCACTTTTGATGAGTTCGATGACGAGACTATAAAGAAGTGGCTTTGTACATTCTGTCGTCGATTCTTCATGCAGCAGTTTAAACGTAGCTGTTTGCCTGATGGTCCTAAGGTGGGAAGTGTTAGTCTGTCTCCACGTGGTGACTGGCGAATGCCTTCCGATGCCGTCAGTGACCTTTGGTTGGCAGAGTGCGATCAGTTGTAACTCATAAACTCACAATAATCTTATGAAAAATATTTTTATCGCAGCTATGATGCTCATGACAGTCATGGGTGTCAATGCACAAGAGAAAAAGCCTTGGATTAATAATGTAAAGCTTTCTGGTTATGGCATGGTACAGTATCAGGCAAGTAATCAGGAAGGTGCAGAAAAGAATTCTTTTAACCTTCGTATGCTTCGTCTTTCTTTGGATGGTCGCATCCTTGACGATTTCTATTGGAAGGCACAGATCCAGTTTAATGGTAACACCTCTACATTAGGTTCTTCACCACGTGTCGTTGACCTCTTTGCAGAGTGGCAGAAATATGAATTCCTGCGTGTTAAGGCTGGTCAGTTCAAGCGTCCTTTCACCTTTGAAAACCCTATGCACCCTGTTGACCAGGGCTTTATGAGCTACTCACAGAACGTTACTAAGTTGGCTGGTTTCAGCGATCGTGCTGGTGGTCACGCAAGCAATGGTCGTGATATCGGTGTTCAACTTCAGGGTGATTTCCTTAAGAATGCCAACGGCCGCAACCTCGTTCACTATCAGGTAGGCGTTTTCAATGGTCAGGGCATCAATGTTGCTGATGTTGATCAGAGAAAAGACGTTATCGGTGGTGTATGGGTAATGCCTGTTCCTGGCATGCGTATTGGTGCTTTCGGTTGGGAAGGTACTTATGCTCGCAAAGGCAGTTGGGATGAAAATGGTGTTGAGAAGACAGGTGTGCGTTCTCTTCCACAGCATCGCTATGCTTTCTCTGGCGAATACAAGACTAACGACTGGACATTCCGCACAGAGTATATTCACTCAACAGGCGAAGCCTTTGCAAAGAGTTTGAACAACACTAATGATGCAACAAGTACAAATTGTAATGTTAATGAAGCATTAGGTAATAAGGCTGATGGTTTCTATGCTCTTGCCATTGCGCCAGTTGTTAAGAACAAGGTTCATGTTAAGGCTCGTTACGATCTCTATCGTCCAAAGGCAGAGTGGACTTCAAGCAAGACACAGTACGAACTTGGTGCTGATTATGTTTTCCACAAGAACTTCCAGATCAATGTTGAGTATGCTCGTGTCAACGATCGCAGCTTAGCAACAAGCCACAACTACAATGTGTTTGATGTAGAAGTCGATTTTCGATTCTAATATTCTTTACAAGTATTGAATCTTGATCAATATAAACGGATTATAGACTCATTATAAAGGAATTATAGAGTCAGTAAAAACTCTGTTTGCAGATTTTTTTATTACAATATAAAAATAATCCCCAGACATGTCGTATGTCTGGGGATTGCTATATAGAAGCATAAAAGTCTATTTGCTGTTGCGAAGTTTAGCCTCACTGCGTTCAAAATCTCCTGGTAGATGGAACTTATAATGGCGTTCGAAAGCTTCACCAACCTTGTTTATTTCAAGGAAAGTGGTACCGCCACCTTCACCAAAGCTACCACTGAGGTATGCAATCTTGTCTTCATCCTTGATATATCCCTTTTGACGAAGCATACGCAAGGCAGCGAAGAACATATACTGTGAAGAAACATGCTCCTTCTGATAGATAGGTATAACACCATAGCTGAGGTTCAGCCAACGCTGTGTCTTTTCCTTATAGCAAATAGCAAGTACAGGAACAGGACCACGGAAAGCAGCCACGTTACGTGCTGTCATACCAGTCTCACTGTCAGTGATAATACCCTTAACACCCAGACGAACGGTAGAGTCGAAAGCTGCATGAGCCAAGAACTCACGCTGTTCTGGGCACTCGCTCATTGGTACTTCGATATCGTTCTCACGTAACTTGTCTTTTTCTGCCTGCTCTGCAATACGAGCCATGGTCTGAACAGCTTCAAGTGGATACTTTCCGCTTGCTGTTTCACCACTAAGCATCAAGGCGTCAGTGCGATAATAGATAGCATTAGCAATATCAGTAACCTCGGCACGGGTAGGGCGAGGGTTGTTGATCATTGTGTGAAGCATCTGTGTTGCCACAATAACAGGCTTATGCTTGATAACACACTTACGGATAATTTTTCTCTGAATACCAGGGATGCGCTCAATAGGTACTTCAATACCGAGGTCACCACGAGCAATCATAATACCATAGCATGCGTCAATAATTTCATCTATATTGTCAACACCCTCTTGATTCTCTATCTTAGAGATAATCTTGATGTCGCTATTATGAGCATCCAAAATGTCCTGAACAGCCTTTACATCTTCAGCATTACGTACGAAACTGTGTGCTATGAAATCAATATCAAGTTCTATAGCAAGAAGAATATTCTTTTTGTCTTTTTCAGTAAGTGCAGGAAGGTCAATGTGTTCTCCTGGGATGTTAACGCTCTTTCTGGCGCCTAACTTACCAACGTTCTGTACCTCGGCAACAAGTTCAGAACCATTGTTTTCGGTAACAAGCATATCAAGCTCGCCATCGTCAAACAAGATATGGTCATTTACATGAACATCCTTACATATATAAGGATAGCTTACGTTTACGGTGTCGTGAGATGTTTCCTTTTCAGGACAACCATAAATCTTCACTTTTTCACCTATTTTATATTCAATAGGCTCAGGAGTGTTTGTTGTTCTGATTTCAGGACCCTTGGTATCAATCATTATACCAATGTGTGGAGACACTGCTCGCACGTTATTTACTATCTCGCGAATACCATCTGGAGTAGCATGTGCTGTGTTGATACGCACAACATTCATACCCGCAAAGAATAGTTTACGAATAAAATCCTGATCACAACGACGGTCGCTAATAGATGCAACTATTTTTGTCTGTTTCATACTGCTAATACTTATTTCAGCTGCAAAGGTAATAAAAAGAATGCAAGGTTGTATAAAATTCACCCATGAAATTTGTTTGTTAAAAAATAATTGTTAACTTTGCGGTGGAAGAAAAAGAAATTCCGTGTTATGACACTTATTATAGTCGCTATTTTATTATTAAGCTTTTTGCTTATCGCAACAGAGCGGCTAACGAATATTAACAAGGCTGCTGTAGCCGTATTCGCTGGTACCGTGGGATGGGTTCTCTACATTTGTTGGGGAACCGATTTTGTGATGAGTCAACACTCTTATGGATATTTTAATTTCCTGCAAGGCGCTGTCGCTACGTCAACGGCTGTAAAACAATATATAGCTAAAAGCATTTTCTTGCCTTATGTAGGAAAAGCCTCAGAGGTTGTTCTCTTCCTATTAGCCACTATGACCATTGTTGAGATTCTATATAATAATGGTTGTTTTGATTTCATTACTCAACTGTTGAAAACACGAAACTCAAAGCGTATGCTTTGGACGCTTGTAGCAATAACATTCTTTGTTTCTATAAATCTCGATAACCTTACTACAACAGTAATGATGCTCACCATCATGCATGGCATCATACCAAGTCGCCGTCAAAGAATGATTCTCGGTTCAGCAATTCTTATTGCTGCCACAGCCGGAGGAACACTTACTGTTATTGGTAATCCTGAAAACCTTGTACTATGGAATATGGGAGCTGTAACGGCAACCGACCTTTCTGCAACATTGCTTGTTCCTTGCATTATGACATGCGTTGTGTCGGTGCTTCTTCTTCAGCGACTTCTTCCTGATAGATTAGACACAGAATGGATAGTAATGCCTTATCGTGGTGACGACACTAATCTAAATGTATGGCAGCGTCTGCTTATGCTTTTTGTTGGATTGGGCGGATTATGGCTCATTCCAACATTGCACGATGTTACAAAGCTTAGTCCATTCCTTGGAGCTTTCTGTGTGTTAGCCCTCTTATGGATTGTTAATGAGATTTTCAACCGCAAGCTCTTCAATAATGACCAGATGCTTCAGCGTCGCGAACTACGGGTAATGCAGTATGGCGTCATACAGATGATGCTGTATGTCATGGGTATGATGTTTGCTCTTGGTGTTGTTCAGGAAACAGGCGCGTTGGAATGGCTATGGGAGAATGCTTCTATATATATTCACGATTCATGGATATGGGGAATTATCGCTGGAACTCTCTCAACTATTCTTGATAGCTTTGCTACTGCTGTCAGCTTCTACAATCTGAAACAAACCTGTGCTACAGGCGACATATATTATAAGATAATCGCTTATTGCGTCATGGTGGGTAGTAATATACTTGCTGTTGGCAGCATGTCGGGCATTGCCCTTCTCAAGATGGAACGCATGCATGTAGGATGGTATTTCCGAAACGTTGGTTGGCGTGCTCTTTGTGGCGGCATCATAGGTTTTGTTATTCTAATAGCTTTTTCAATAATATAAAACACATCAATATAACTACAATTTAGGTAAAAGAACAAATATTATGGGTAGAATTAAGACAATAGGTATCCTCACCTCAGGAGGTGATGCTCCAGGTATGAATGCAGCTATTCGTGCAGTTACTCGTTCAGGAATCTACAATGGCTTTAACATCAAAGCGATCTATCGTGGATATGATGGTTTGATTAATAACGAGATAAAAGACTTTACCACAGAAAATGTTAGCGGTATTATTGGTACTGGCGGTACTATTCTCAAGACTGCCCGTTCTAAGGAGTTTATGACTCAGGAAGGGCGTGATAAGGCTTATGCTAATATGCAGGCTAACGGTATCGATGCTCTTATTGTTATTGGTGGTAACGGTTCGCTCACCGGTGCAATGCAGTTCGGCAGAGATTACGATGTATGCTGCATTGGTCTTCCTGGTACTATTGATAACGACCTCTATGGTACCGACAATACTATCGGTTATGATACAACCATGAATACAATCATGGATTGTGTTGACCGTATTCGTGATACAGCCCAGAGTCACGAACGTATCTTCTTTGTCGAGGTAATGGGACGTGATGCAGGTTTCCTTGCACAGAACTCAGCTATTGCTTCTGGTGCCGAGGCTGCTATCATCCCAGAAGACAGTACCGATGTTGACCAGTTGGCACAGTTCATGGAACGTGGTATTCGTAAGTCTAAGAAGAGTTGTATCGTTATTGTGTCTGAAAGTCCTAAGTGTGGTGCTCTTTATTATGCTGACCGTGTGAAGAAAGAGTTCCCTGAGTTCGATGTACGTGTTTCTATTCTCGGACATCTGCAGCGTGGTGGTCGTCCTACTGCTCGCGACCGCATCCTTGCCAGCCGTACAGGTTGTGGAGCCATCGAGGCTATCATGCAGGGACAGCGTAACGTAATGGTTGGTGTACGTAATAACGAGGTTGTTTACGTACCAATGTCTGAAGCTATCCGCTCTGATAAACCATTCGACCGCAAGCTCATCACCGTGCTTGACGAATTGAGTATTTAGGAAGTAGGCCAGCCCTGCCTTCCCGATGGGGGAGGAACTCAAGTTGATAGCACTCCCTTCCCTGCCGGGGAGGGATGGGTGTGAGGCTACTATCGTTCAATGTAAATTGCGTTAAAGTTATTAAAATAACTCCTTGTTGCGAAAATAAATTTTTGGCGTTTAGGAATATATTGCCTACCTTTGTTTTGCAATCAAATAATATAATAGAATCATAATAATTTAAAAACTATAGCTTATGTCACAAATTAAGGGACGTATCTCTCAGATTATCGGTCCTGTTATCGATGTTTTCTTCGATACCAAGGGTGAAGATCCCGAGAAGGTACTTCCAAAGATTAATGAAGCTCTGAAGGTAAAGCGACCTGATGGCCGTGAACTGATCATGGAGGTTAAGCAGCACATAGGTGAAGATACTGTGCGCTGCGTAGCCATGGATAATACCGACGGATTAAAGCGTGGCCTTGATGTAGAGGCTACTGGCAGTCCTATCGTTATGCCTTCTGGCGAACAGATCAAGGGCCGCATGCTCAATGTTATCGGACAGCCTATCGACGGCATGAAAGAGCTTGATATGAATGGCGCTTATCCTATTCACCGTGAAGCACCAAAGTTCGAAGAACTCTCTACACATAAAGAGGTTCTTACTACTGGTATCAAGGTTATCGACCTTCTCGAACCTTATATGAAAGGTGGTAAGATTGGTCTTTTCGGTGGTGCCGGTGTAGGTAAGACCGTGCTTATCATGGAGCTTATCAACAATATAGCCAAAGGACACAATGGTTACTCTGTATTCGCTGGAGTAGGTGAGCGTACCCGTGAAGGTAACGACCTTATCCGTGATATGCTCGAGTCTGGTGTAATCAAATACGGTGAGAAGTTCCGTAAGGCCATGGACGAAGGAAAGTGGGATCTTTCTCTCGTTGACCCTGAAGAACTGAAGAAGTCACAGGCTACACTTGTATATGGTCAGATGAATGAACCACCTGGGGCACGTTCTTCTGTTGCTCTCTCAGGACTTACCGTTGCTGAGGAGTTCCGTGATCACGGAGGTACTAATGGTGAGGCAGCCGATATTATGTTCTTTATCGATAATATCTTCCGTTTCACACAGGCAGGTTCTGAGGTGTCTGCTCTTCTTGGTCGTATGCCATCAGCGGTAGGTTATCAGCCTACATTGGCTTCTGAGATGGGACAGATGCAGGAACGAATCACTTCTACTAAGAATGGTTCTATCACATCAGTACAGGCTGTTTATGTGCCTGC
>R22__coassemble_683_pt1 | contig 20231 bp, 18 predicted proteins | sample R22__metabat2_high_PE_007 | metagenome-assembled genome bin R22
CTCTTCTGCTTCTTTGTCTTCTTAGTCAGAATGTGACTGTGAAAAGCGCGATGAAGCTTAATGTTTCCTGTACCTGTGAATGTGAATCTCTTCTTTGCGCCGGAATTAGTCTTTACTTTTGGCATTTTTTTTATGTTTATTAATTATTAATAATGATGGCAACGCATATACCCGGCGTTACGCATCTTTTTTTATTCACGTTTTTACTCTGCTTCTTCAGCAAGCTTCTTCAAAGCATCGCCCCCCTTGGCATTTGCCAGAAGACTATTCTTTTCTGCATTTGCTTCAGCCTCAGCTTTCTGAGCTGCCTTTGCCTCAGCCTCACGCTTTTCGCGATCGAGCTTCTGTTGACTCTTCTTAACAACGCCAGCCTTCTTTGGTGCAAGATAAAGGAACATCTTTTTACCTTCGAGTTTAGGCATCTGCTCTACCTTACCGTACTCTTCCAAATCATTAGCGAAACGAAGAAGAAGAACTTCTCCCTGCTCCTTGAAAAGGATTGAGCGTCCACGGAAGAACACATAAGCACGCACTTTGTTACCTGCATTGAGGAACTCCATACCATGCTTCAACTTGAACTGGTAGTCGTGTTCATCAGTCTGAGGTCCGAATCGAATTTCTTTAACTTCAACCTTCACCTGCTTCTGCTTCATCTCTTTCTGATGCTTCTTCTGCTGATAAAGGAACTTTGAATAATCGATGAGGCGACATACTGGTGGCTGAGCATTTGGAGAAATCTCAACAAGATCAACACCCTCCTGACGAGCCATATCTAAAGCTTTACGCGTTGGCATTACTTCAGAGTTGCCTTCTGTTACAACACGAACCTCACGTGCACGAATCTGCTCGTTTACACGATACTGGTTCTTTAATTTGTTTTTGTCATTCTTCATTAACTATTCAAATGTTCTGTTTTGAAATTATTTTTTACGAAAAATCCGATTTCGGATAATCGGGTGCAAAAATACAAAAAAGTCCGGAATAAAACAAATTATTCCAGACTTTTTATCATTTTTATTGAATTAAGTGCCAACTTATTAGTCGTTAGCTACTTCCAACTGCTTAGCAACAGCATCTTTGATGCGCTGAGCAAACTCTTCCATCTTCATGGTCGCCTGCTCGCCACCACCCTGCTCACGCATAGAAACAAGACCTTCGGCAGCTTCTTTCTCACCTACGATAACCATATAAGGAACTCGTTTCAACTCGTTATCACGAATCTTGCGACCTACTTTCTCGTTACGGTCGTCGATATATGCACGAACATCCATTGTGTCAAAATAACTCTTAACCTTCTTAGCGTAGTCGTTATACTTCTCTGAGATAGGAAGAATAGCAACCTGATCAGGTGTGAGCCACAAAGGGAAGTGACCTGCGGTATGCTCTATAAGAACGGCTGTAAAACGCTCGAGCGAACCGAATGGTGCACGGTGAATCATTACAGGAGTCTTCTTAGAGTTGTCCTCTGCAGTATATTCAAGTTTAAAGCGCTGTGGCAGGTTGTAGTCAACCTGGATTGTACCAAGCTGCCAACGACGACCAATAGCATCCTTAACCATGAAGTCGAGCTTAGGACCATAGAATGCAGCCTCGCCTTCTTCTTCGCGAGCCTTAAGACCTTTCTCCTTACAAGCCTCACGAATAGCGTTCTGGCTTTCTTCCCAGTTCTCATCAGAACCGATATATTTCTCTGTATCCTTAGGGTCACGCAGAGAGATCTGTGCTTCGTAGTTCTCGAATCCGAAGATCTTGAACACCTTAAGGATGATATCGATAATATTCTCGAACTCAGCCTTTACCTGATCTGGACGAACGAAGATATGTGCATCGTCCTGAGTAAATGTACGTACACGAGTAAGTCCGTGAAGTTCTCCACTCTTCTCATAACGGGCAACAGTACCGAACTCAGCAATACGCAAAGGAAGATCCTTGTATGAGCGTGGCTTGCGAGAATAGATTTCACAATGGTGAGGACAGTTCATTGGCTTAAGCATGTAAACCTCGTCCTCCTCTGGTGTCTCAATAGGCTGGAAGGCATCCTTACCATAGTGTGCCCAGTGACCAGAAGTGATATAAAGGTTCTTGCTACCAATACCTGGAGTGATTACCTCCTGATAGTTGTATGGCTGCAACATCTTACGCAACAGTTCGGTAAGACGCAGACGGAGCTGAGTACCCTTTGGCAACCAGATAGGAAGACCCTTACCTACTCTATCTGAGAACATAAAGAGTTCCATTTCCTTACCAATCTTACGGTGGTCGCGTTTCTTAGCCTCTTCAAGCATAACAAGATACTCGTCAAGCATCTTCTTCTTTGGGAAGGTGATACCATAGATACGAGTCATTTGCTCACGCTTAGCATCACCACGCCAGAAAGCACCTGCAACGCTTGTTATCTTAACAGCCTTGATGATACCTGTTGATGTGAGGTGAGGACCAGCACAGAGGTCGGTGAAATTACCCTGTGTATATGTAGTGATGGTACCATCTTCGAGATCCTGAGAGATGTGCTCTACCTTGTACTGCTGACCATCAGCCTCAAATTCCTTGATAGCATCAGCCTTAGCAACCTCGCGGCGAACAACAGCCTCATCCTTCTTGGCGAGTTCCATCATCTTTGCTTCAATCTTAGGGAAATCATTCTCTGAGATTACCTGACCTTCAGCAGGCATAACGTCATAGAAGAATCCATTCTCGATTGCAGGACCGAATCCGAACTGGATACCAGGATAGAGTTCCTTCAACGCCTCTGCCAACAAGTGTGCAGATGTGTGCCAGAAAGTGTGCTTACCCTGCTCATCTTCAAACTTGTAGAGAGCGATAGTAGCATCCTCATTGATAGGACGATTCAGTTCTACAGTTTCACCATTAACACCGCAAGATACAACGTTGCGAGCGAGAGCCGGTGAAATGCTCTCGGCGATTTGAAAGCCAGTTACGCCCTGTTCATACTCACGAACAGAACCATCTGGAAATGTGATTTTAACCATATTACAAATTAGTTTTATTTAATCGATGGCAAAAGTAACACTTATTTTTGAGATAGGATAACGTTTATTCAAAAATTATTTGTTTTCCTGGAAGTGTTTCATAACAGCATAGGCATTATATAGACCTAATTCACCTGCCTTACTCAAGTCGCGCAGACCACCCTCTTTATCATTATTGAATATTCGTGTCAAGCCACGATTATAATAGGCTTCGGCAAACGAACTATTCTTGCTGAGAGCCTTATTATAATAAGGTATAGCCTGAGCATAGTCGTTGATAGAAGCATAGAGGCAACCTAAATTATAGAGAATAATACTATTATCCTCGTCAAAGGCAAGTGCTTTCTTAAAGTCTTCTATTGATTTATGCAGAACAATCTGATTATCTACAGAGCCTGCAGCCGAAGAATAAGAAAGCATAAGAGACTGACAAACGGCACGTTGCCAATAACCAAGCTTTGATGTACTGTCTATTGCCACATAATCAGAAAGATCGTTGATTGCATCATTGTAATCGTGAACAATGCTTTGAGCAACAGCTCGCTGCAGCAGATAATCACAAGCTTTATCAATGGTATGTGTGTTAGCGATGCGAGCGGAAAGTGTATCTATAAGAGCAAACAGTTTCTTTGACTCGTTTGCATCAAGTTTTGCCTGATGACATGAAAGATAAAACTGTGAAAGCGGCTTATTCTTAACATTAAAGGCGTCAATACTATTATCAGTAAGGCTATATTCCTTAATACCATTTTTATATGGATAATAAGAAATTGCGAACATAGGCATCAACTCTATATCTACCTTACGATTCTGCACATTACCACGATATTCGTTCTTGTATTGTGGTGTACTGACATCATCATCAAGAACAACCCAACGGTCGTATTTCTCTACATCAACATCGCTCATCTTACGAACCTGACGCAGCTTTGCCTTACTCCATCGTTGCTGAACACCAAGATGCTTATCCATCTGAGCCTTTAAAACACGGAACTCGTCGAGCTCGGCTTTAGCCGTCATTCCCAATCGACGATAGCAGTTGGCACGAGCCAGCAAACCTGTCCAGAAATTAGGGAATTTGTTTATTACTCGTGTATAGTCGCGAATAGCTTCCTTATAACTTCCTGTCTTGTCAAGCAGTATTGCTCGATTATAAAGGGCAAGGAGGTTATCAGGTTCGAGTCTTAGCACAAAATTAAAATCCTGTATTGCTCGGTTGTCGTCACCAAGGTTTTGTCTTAACAATCCTCTGTTGTAATGCGACAGAAAGTTGTTAGGATCCATCTCTATAGCCTTATCATAGTCGCTCATGGCTCCGCGCAGACGATTAAGATTTACGCGGGTCATAGCTCTGTAGGTATAGTTGTTTACTACATTAGGTGTGTAGTGTATGGCTTTGGTGAAGGCTTCTTCGGCTGTTTTCCATGATTTGCGTTGCAGATTCAGTCGACCTACTATAGACCACAAGTTGCCATCGTATGGGTTTACTTTCAGCGTGCGTTCCAGCCATCGTGAAGCGTTTACCGTGTCGTTGGCATTAAGATAGATTTCCGTCATAAGACCATAGGCATTCGGGAAATTAGGCCACCTATTTATAATATATTGCAACTGAGTACGACAAGAGTCTGTTTCCTTGTTCATGTAGTATGCATAGGCACGATTAAACCAATAGCCTTTATCATCGGGATAAATAGCCAAGGCTTTGTCGTAATCGGCAATAGCATCGGCATAACGTTTTAGGTTGATACGCACTTCAGCACGTCCGCTGAAAATCTGATGAACATAAGGGTTAAGGCCTATAGCCTTTGAAAGGTCGTATTCTGCGCCTACATAATCGCCAAGCAATTCCTTAGCTATACCACGATAGAACCACGGGCGATAAAGATAAGGCTTGCTGGCAATAATATTGTTGAAATGCTGAATAGCTACTACATAATCGCTATTATCCATAGCTATCTGACCAGACAAGAGCAGTCGGTCGGTATTGTACTGAGCCCGTAAGTTCACTACCGACAAAACAAAAATCAAAACTGCTACAAGTCTGCGATGCATTTTTATCTCTTCTTATTTACGTACCACTTTGGTACGATAGCTGCATTGGAATTTTCCCTTCAGCAAATTCTTCAATTTACTCTGAATGATTTGTTTGCGGAAAGGAGTAAGATGATCGATATACATTTTTCCTTCAAGATGATCGAACTCATGCTGCATAACACGAGCCAGATATCCGTCAACCCACTCGTCATGCTCTTCGAAGTTTTCGTCCTGATACTTCACGTGAATACGACTGTAACGGGTAACGTTTTCTGAAAGGCCTGGCAATGAGAGGCATCCCTCCTCCATAGTTTCTTTCTTTGACTTATCGTCAACCTCTACGATGTGTGCGTTGATGTAAGTCTTTCTAAAGTCCTTATATTCAGGCAAGTCTTCGCTCAACACATTGAGGTCGATAACCACAAGACGAATGGCTTTGCCAATCTGTGGAGCAGCAAGTCCCACGCCGTTGCTGTGGTCAAGCGTTTCCCACATGTTTTCAATTAGTTCCTTCAGTTCCGGATACTCTGGAGTAATGTCTTCTGCAACCTTTCTCAATACAGGTTGACCGTAAATGTAAATTGGTAATATCATTTAATTCTGTATAATCTCGTTTATCTACGACTTTGCATATAGTCTTGCAGAATGATTGTTGCCGAGATGGCATCTACAAGACCCTTATTCTCTCTACGCGTACTTTTCTTTACGCCACTATCTATGATTGCACGATGTGCAATTACCGATGTGAATCGTTCATCATAATAGTCAATAGGAATCTCGGGGTGCAGTTTCTTCCATCTGTTGTAGAAGTTCTCTACCCGGGCAAGATTCTCACTGGGCTTACCGTTTGGTTGTGTAGGGCGACCTATCACAATACGCTCTACAGGCTCTTTCTTGATATAATTTTCAAGATAGTCAAAAAGCGTAGCGGTTGCCACAGTTTCCAGCGGATTAGCTATAATCTGCAATGGATCGGTTGCGGCCAAGCCCGTACGCTTTTTACCAAAATCTATTGAGAGTATTCTCATTATTTCTTATAGAGAAGCCATGCATCAGGATACTTTGCGCGGAAAGAATCACGGCTGCGAACAGCGTCGCTCTTAGAATCGAAGCTGCTGCCTACTACACGATACAGATTGCGCTCTTCGTTCTTAACGATTGATGCATTATAACCATCGTTGTTCAATGTGTTCTGCAAACCCTCAGCATTAGCCTTGAGAGAGAAAGAACCAACAACAACGCCAAATGTCTTTACAGCAGGACCTGCAACAACAGAATAGCTCTCTGTGCGCACTACTGCATTATCTGTATTATCAACTACTGTGGTCTGATCAGCTGGTTTCTGCTGCAGAGGAGCAACTACAGGAGCTGTTGTCTGAGCCTGTTCTGTAGCCTGCTGGTTCTCCTGAGCCATAGCCTTTTCGTAAGCCTTCTTGTATGCACTCTCACTTGATTTACAACTTGTGAAAGCCAAAGCAACGCACATTCCTGCGCACAATACCAAATACTTCTTCATAATTAAATTGTTTTATAGAATTACATTATTCACATTTTATCTGGCGAAGATACAAATTATCTTCAAAAAATAAGAAAATAGTGCGCATAAAGTTTGTTAAATGAATCAAACTTACATTATTTAACAAAAAAATATACATCTATAGTGACGATTACTGAAAACTTTGCCTATATTTGCAGTATTGGTAAATAGAATTGCCAGAACACAAAATTGTTTAATCATTAAAATAAAACAAGATTATGAAAACATTAGGTTACATTGGAGCTTTCCTTGGCGGAGCTGTTGCAGGTGCTGCACTTGGTCTTTTACTTGCTCCTGAGAAAGGTACAGACACACGTAATAAGATTACTGAAGCTGTTGAAGATTTCTGCGAGAAACATAATATAAAGCTTTCACGTAAAGAGGTTGCCGACCTTGTTGACGACATCAAGGACGCTACTCCAGACGCAGAATAATAAGAAGTACGTAAAAAAGAATTATCTTGTTTAGCAACGATAAGAACATAGAGACCATTGGGCAGCTCGTTGAGGTGGTTAGACACTACATTGGGCTACAGTCAGAGTATGTAAGACTTGACATAGTTGACAAAATCGTGAAACTCTTCACGGTTCTCATTATGGCTACAGTCATCGGCATACTCCTGCTCACAGCTTTGATTTATCTTAGCTTTGCTGCCGCCTTTGCTCTTTCAACAATTATAGGGCAAGCCGAGGCCTTCTGCATTGTGGGCGTTTTTTACGTGTTGCTGCTTCTGCTTTGCATCACCTACCGCCACCAATGGATTGAAAAGCCTCTTGTGCAATTTCTCGCCAGTTTATTATTAAGTAAGTAATGGAAAACGTCAATTCATATAATTCCATCAACGATATCCGTTTGCGCAAAGAAATGTTGCGCAACGATATTCTAAAGGATAATCAGAAGATTGAGAAGCTCTGGAAGAGTCTATTTACCCCTTCCGAAGCTTTTTCAAGAAAAGCGACGCCAGCCCAACGCTTTAGTGGCTTACTGAATACAGGCACAGGAATTCTTGATGGCTTGATTCTTGGTTGGAAACTCTATCGCAAATTCAAGAAATAACCAAACAAAATTCTATAGCAAGAAAGGCTTCACTTTTTGTGGAGCCTTTTTTGTGTTCAATATTTTTTATCACACAACAGTACATTTTCCCTTAAAAAACATCTCGAACGCATCTAAGACTCATCTCGAAGGAATCTCGAAGGCTAGAAAATTGAGTTTTTTCACAAAAATGCAAAACTATTTTATTAGTCATAAGCCAAATGCAACACAAAATCGCACAAATAAAAGTTTCATACAAATTAAAAAATATGTTTTTCACACTAGAAACAAAAAAAGGAGTACCGCTGTACTCCAATCTTATTAACCTTAAATCTAATACTATGAAAAACACATTGCAAATATACACATTATTAATATAACAAGCAAATTTTCACTACTCGTAACTTGCAGATATATAATTATTTAACTGCTTTTCGTATATTTTTAGTTTTTTCTCTCACATACGTAGGCAAAACAGGGCAAAAATCATATTTCTTGCTTTTTATTTCTTATTTATCATTTTATTCGTATCTTTGCAAGGTTTTAAAACATGCCAAAAATGAATATTAAAAACAAAAAGATCTACGTCTATGCAACAACAGCTTGCTTGCTTGCATTTGCAAGTATGACGTATTATTGTCTTTTCTCATCATTCTCGAAAAAAGACTATACTTCGTATATCTATATCGACAACGACGACAACATCGATTCTGTTTATCACAAATTAGATACTGTTGCTACTGGTCACGGACTAACATGCTTCAGAACAATGGTTCGCCACAGCCTGTATAGCAACAATATACGTACAGGTCGCTATGCCATTCATGCAGGAGATGGAACTCTGAAGGTTTTCCGTCATTTAAAGAACGGAATGCAGGAACCTGTAAACCTTACTATTCCAAGCGTCAGAACCAAAGACCGTCTTGCTGCTGAAATAAGCAAGCGCATGATGATTGACTCTACCGCTCTTCTCAAGGCACTTAACGACGAGGCTGTATGCGAGAAATACGGCTACGACACAACAACAATCGTTTGTATGTTCATTCCAAACACATACGATATTTATTGGAATGTGTCAGTAGAGAAATTCCTCGACCGCATGCAGAAAGAAAGCAAGAAATTCTGGAACTTCGAACGTACGGAAAAAGCTAAGCAGATGAACCTCTCACCAAACGAAGTAATTACTCTTGCAAGTATTGTTGACGAGGAAACAGCCAACAATCAGGAAAAGCCTATGATTGCAGGAATGTACTACAACCGTTTGATGCTTCGTAATGCTGAATATCCAGAGGGAATGCCTCTGCAGGCCGACCCAACAATCAAATTTGCCTGGCAGCGTTTCGAGCTGAAGAGAATATACAACAATCTGCTCTATATTAAGAGCCCATATAACACATACAAGAACCCAGGTTTGCCACCTGGCCCAATCCGCATCCCTTCTGTTGCAGGTATTGACGCTGTATTGAACCGCGTTCACCACGATTATCTTTACATGTGTGCAAAAGAAGATTTCAGCGGAACACACAATTTTGCACGTACATACGCTGAACATCAGGCAAATGCGCGCAAATACACCCAAGCTCTCAACGAGAGAGGTATAAAATAATTTTTGAAAATATGTTTATAAACATAAAAAAATATTTGCACGTATAGGAATAATCCTATAACTTTGCAAATGTTATCCTGAATACAATCTTTTTACCTTAAAAAAAAAGCTAATACCTATTGAGATTAGATGTTCTCCTCTGAGAAGAGGGGGACATTTTTTTTGCATTTTAGAGAAGAAAAAATTCGTTTTTTCTTTCCAACTGACCTATAATCGGAAAAAATTACCTACTTTTGTACCCATAAAAATAAAATATGTATTAGCAATATGGCAGAAACAGTAGAAAAGACATCTGAAGAAAAGAAAAGTCTAAACTTCATTGAACAGATTATAAAAAACGACCTCGAAGAAGGTAAAAACGGCGGACGCTTGCAAACACGTTTCCCGCCAGAGCCAAATGGCTATCTACATATCGGACACGCCAAGGCTATTGCTATGGATTTTGGAGTAGCAAAGAAATTCGGTGGCGTTTGTAACCTGCGTATGGACGACACAAACCCACAGAAAGAAGACACAGAATACGTTGAAGCCATCAAGAAAGATATTGAATGGCTGGGCTTCAAATGGGGAAAGCTCGTTTATGCTTCAGACTATTTCCAAGATCTTTGGGACTTTGCTGTATGGTGTATCAAGAACGGACGCGCCTATGTTGACGAGCAGAGCTCAGACGAGATAGCTGCACAAAAGGGAACCCCTACCCAACCAGGTGTTAACTCACCTTATCGCGACCGTCCTATCGAAGAAAGCCTTGCTCTCTTCAACGAGATGAACAGCGGTAATGTAGAACCAGGAAAGATGATTCTACGCGCTAAGATAGATATGGCTTCGCCAAACATGCACTTCCGCGACCCTATCATGTATCGCGTACTCAATATGCCTCATTGGCGCACAGGCAACAAGTGGAATGCTTATCCAATGTATGACTTCACACACGGCCAGAGCGACTATCTTGAAGGAGTAACCCACTCTATCTGTACACTTGAGTTTGTTCCTCACCGCGATCTTTACAACCTTTTCGTAACATGGATCAAGGAATGGAAGGGCGAGACTGACAATATAGAGGACAATCGTCCACGCCAGTTTGAGTTCAACAAACTGAACCTGAACTACACTCTTATGTCAAAGCGCAACCTGCTGATCTTGACAAACGAACATGTTGTTAACGGATGGGACGACCCACGTATGCCAACAATCTGCGGTATTCGTCGTCGCGGTTATTCACCAGAGTCAATTCTTCGTTTCATCGATTCTATTGGCTACACCACATTCGATGCACTTAACGACATCAAACTGTTGGAAGCATCAGTACGTGCCGACCTAAACGAGCGTGCAACACGTGTATCAGCCGTTCTGAACCCAGTAAAGGTTATCATCACCAACTACCCAGAAGACAAGGTAGAAACACTTGAGGTGATAAACAACCCAGAACTAAAGGATGCAGAAGGCAATATCATTACCGAAGGCAACACCCATACCGTAGAATTCTCACGCGAGCTATGGATTGAGCGCGAAGACTTCAAGACAGAACCAGACAAGAAGTTCTTCCGTATGTACCCAGGTAAGGAAACACGCTTGAAGAGCGCATATATCGTGGATTGTACAGGCTACAAGGCAAATGATGAAACAGGTGAAATAGAAGAAATATATTGCACATACGATCCAAACTCACTCGCAGGAACAGAAGGTGCAAACCGCAAGGTTAAGGGAACAATTCATTGGCTCTCAGTTAACCATTGTGTACCTGCAGAGGTTCGCAACTACGAATGTTTGTGGACATGTGAGAATCCACGTGATGCAATCAAGCAATATGAGAAAGAGCACGGAGTACGTGGAATTGAAGCTATGCGTCCTTTCCTCAACCCAAATTCTCTTTGCGTAAACAAGAATGCTTTCGTTGAGAAATACGCAGCTCAGCTTCCTGAGCTCTCATACCTACAGTTCCAGCGCACAGGCTACTTTAACGTAGATCCTGATTCAACACCAGAACATCCAGTATTCAACAAGACCGTAGGCTTGAAGGATACATGGGCTAAGCAAAACAAATAAAATTGCAGAATAACGATTATTTTAAATCAGATGAGTTTCTCGAGCTTCTTCACAAATATGAAGAAGCTCGAAGAAATGATTCTTCTGTATTCTTTGATCTTCAAGATTTCAACGATCTCATAGAATACTACAATGCTGAAGAGCACGCAGATATCGCAGAGCAAGTAGTAGATACCGCTCTGACCTTTTACCCTGGAGCATCATATCCATTGAGTTTCAAGGCAAAAATGTCTATTTGGCGAGATCATAACATCAAAGATGCTAACTATTGGGCTGAACAGATTTCTGATAAACAGTCAACAGATTATTACTACATACAAGGCGAGATTCTTTTGGCTGAAAACAAACCACAAGAAAGCGACAATTATCTCAGCGCAAAACTTCTTGATGTTTCTTTAGATGAATACGAAGATTTCATCCTTGATGTGGCACAACTCTTCCTTTACTACAACGAAGTAGAGCTGAGCAAGAAATGGATAAGCATGTCAAACCTCAAGGACGATCCCGACTATCTTGATCTTAAAGGAAACCTTGCCATCATACAAGGCAATTATCATGATGCCGAAAAACTCTTCGATTCGCTTATTGACGATGCCCCATACGATTCTACGCTTTGGAATCGTTTAGCAGCCATGCAGCTTCTTAACAACGATGCAGAAAGCAGTATCAACAGTAGTGATTTCTCGCTTGCCATTGACCCGTCGGATACCGACGCCATGCTCAACAAGGCTAATGCGCTATCGGCTATTGGTAATCATGAAGACGCGCTTAAGCTCTACACAAAGTATCATGAGCTAAAGCCCGAAGATGAGATGGGAGAAATACTTATCGGACACACCTATTCAAGATTAGGCAAATACGAAGAAGCACTAAGACACCTTAAGCATGCTCTTTCGTCAGTCAGCAAGCACCACTCTGCCCTCTTCCTGTTTCACGACATTCTGATGATATATAGCAAGATGGGCGACTATCAAGGTGCAACAGCATTTATCAAAGAATTGCCGCTATCAAATATGCTGTCAGAGTCCGACCTATGTCTATTAAATGCACATCTGGTTTGCACAGCAGGACACCCAGAAGAAGCATATAATGAATTCCAGAAAGCCATAAAGCTATGTGACGATATTGAGGATGTGCTTATGAAAATAACCATCACAGCCCTCGACGATTGTCCATCACAAGGATACAGAGTTTTGGTTGACTACATATCAGAACATCAAGACACAATACATGGCTGGAGTCACCTTACCCTACTCTGTAAGAAATTAGGATTAAACGATGAAGCTGATAAAGCCGAATCAGAAGCTCGAAAACGCAACCCAATAGAAGCACGTCAAATACTCGACGAAGACATTACACAATATTAATAATATATATGAACTTTATATCAACACTTCTTGGCAACCTCAACTATGGTACTGTTTTTATTTTGATGCTACTTGAAAGTACCGTCATTCCTGTACCATCAGAACTTGTTGTAGCCCCAGCAGCCTATCATGCTGCTGCAGGAAACATTAATCTGTGGCTCGTAATACTCTTTGGTACGTTAGGAGCAGATATGGGAGCAACCCTCAACTATATAGCAGGCTATTACCTTGGACGCCCTATCATATACAGATTTGCAAATAGTCATCTCGGACATCTATGTATGCTTAACCAGAAAAAGGTGGAGAAATCAGAAAAGTATTTCTACGATCATGGTATGATAGCAACAATAACAGGACGCCTTATCCCAGGTATCCGACACCTCATCTCTATCCCAGCAGGTTTGGCAAAGATGAACTATTGGAAATTTCTGCTTTACACAACTATTGGTGCTGGAGTATGGAACTGTATTCTTGCAGCCTTAGGATGGTATCTTCATTCTATGGTACCAGAAGACCAACTCAACGATAAAATTATGGAATATGGTGAATACATAAAGATTATCATCATCGCTTTAGTTGGTATCGCATTAGTTTATTTCATAGCGAAATACTATTTCGACAAAAGAAAGAAAACAGAACAAAAACAAAATAACACCGTAAAAGTCCCCTAAAATGGGGACTTTTTCATTTTTTTCCATCTTTTTTCAAAAAAAGTCTCCAAAAGTTTTGGTGGTTCAAAATAAAGTGCTACCTTTGCACTCGCAATTAAGAAACACAGCAATTGCAACGGGGTGTAGCACAGTCCGGTAGTGTACCTGGTTTGGGACCAGGTGGTCGCAGGTTCGAATCCTGTCGCCCCGACAAAAGTCAAATAACTGTAAAGTTGTTTGGCTTTTTTCATTTTCCTAAAATCGCCTTTCCTCCCCCATCCAGAAAGGCATTTATACCCATTAATAATGCATTTAAGTATTATTAAGAAATTATAAATACAAATATTACCTATTATATGTAATAAAGGTAGTACCTTTGCAACGCATTAAATAAGGATATCATCTATCACAGTATAAACTTATAAGGAAAAAGATTAGATTATGAGAACAGAATGGAGAGGTTTCAAAGGAAACCGTTGGATGGAAGAAATCAATGTTCGCGATTTCATTCAGCACAACTACACAAGCTATGATGGCGACGAAAGCTTCTTAGCTGGTCCAACACAAGCAACCAACACATTGTGGAACGCACTAAAAAAACTACAGAAAGAAGAACGTGCTAAAGGTGGAGTTCTTGATATGGAAACCGAAGTTGTGTCATCTTTGACTGCTTACGGCCCTGGTTACATCGACGAAGCTACAAAAGACTTAGAGGCTGTTGTAGGTCTTCAAACAGATAAGCCACTCAAGCGTGCATTTATGCCTTATGGTGGTAGCCGTATGGCTGAGCAGGCTTGCTCTACTTATGGTTATGAGGTTAACGAGAACCTGAAGCACATTTTCTCTACTTACGTAAAGACTCACAACGATGGCGTTTTCGATGCTTATACAACAGAGATGAAGCACGTTCGTCACAATCATATCCTCACAGGTCTTCCTGACACTTACGGCCGTGGTCGTATCGTAGGTGACTATCGTCGTGTAGCCCTCTACGGTGTTGATTTCCTTATTGCTGAAAAGAAGAAGGATCTTGACAATATGGGCGATCAAGGCATGATCGACGAGGTTATCCGTCTGCGTGAGGAAGTAGCTATGCAGATCAAGGCTCTCAAGGGTCTGAAGGAAATGGCAGCTACTTATGGTTTTGATATTTCAAATCCAGCTAAGAACGCACGCGAGGCTGTTCAGTGGCTTTATTTCGGTTACCTTGGTGCCGTAAAGACTCAGAATGGTGCAGCTATGTCTGTAGGTCGTGTTTCTACATTCCTTGATATTTATTTCGAGCGTGATTTCGCTGAAGGCACTCTTACAGAGGAAGATGCTCAGGAGCTCATCGACCACTTGGTAATGAAGTTCCGTATGGTTAAGTTTGCTCGTATCCCTTCATATAACGAACTCTTCTCTGGTGACCCAGTATGGGCTACTCTCGAGGTAGCTGGTATTGGCCAGGACGGTCGCTCAATGGTTACAAAGAACGACTTCCGTTTCCTCCACACACTTGAGAACATGGGTCCTTCCCCAGAGCCTAACTTGACTGTTCTTTATAGCAGCCGTCTTCCTAAGGCATTCAAGCACTATGCTTCTATGATTTCAGTAAAGACAAGCTCTATCCAGTACGAGAACGACGATGTTATGCGCGTTGTTTGGGGTGACGACTACAGCATCTGCTGCTGTGTAAGTGCTACTCAGACAGGTAAGGAAATGCAGTTCTTCGGTGCTCGTGCAAACTTGGCTAAGTGCTTGACTTACGCTATCTCTGGCGGTATAGACTCTAAGACTCGTGAGCAGGTAGGTCCTATGTTCGCACCTATCGAAGGCGATGTTGTTACATACGAAGAGTTCATGCCTAAGTTCGACGCAATGATGGAATGGTTGTGCGAGGTTTATGTAAAGACCTTGAACCTTATCCACTACATGCACGATAAGTATTTCTACGAGGCTGCCGAGATGGCTCTCATCGATACTGATGTACGTCGTACCTTCGCAACAGGTATTGCTGGTTTCAGCCATGTTGTTGACTCTATTTCAGCTATCAAGTACGCTAAGGTAAATATCATTCGTGATGAGACAGGTTTCCCACTTGAGTTTAAGACAGAGGGTGACTTCCCACGTTACGGCAACGACGACGAGCGTGCTGACGAGATTGCAGTATGGTTGCTGAAGACATTCATTGGCAAGATCAAGCATTATCACACATATCGCAACTCTGAGCCTACAACATCTATCCTTACCATCACATCTAATGTTGTTTATGGTAAATACACCAGCAACATGCCTGATGGTCGTAAGGCAGGTACTCCATTGGCACCAGGTGCAAACCCAAGCTACGGTGCAGAAAAGAATGGTTTGTTGGCATCTTTGAACTCAGTTGCTAAGTTGCCATACGAATATGCTCTTGACGGTATTTCAAATACTCAGACAATAAGTCCAAACGCACTTGGTCACGACGACGAAGAGCGTGCAAACACACTTGTTGGTGTTCTTGACGGTTACTTCAATCAGGGTTCACACCACCTAAACGTTAACGTATTCGGTGTTGACAAGTTGAAGGACGCTATGGAACATCCTGAGAAGGAAGAGTATCAGAACTTCACTATCCGTGTTTCTGGTTACGCAGTTAAGTTCATTGACCTTACTCGTGAGCAGCAGATGGACGTTATCGCTCGTCAGGCACACGAATCTCTCTAAATCTACGCAAGGGTAGATACTTACATTATTTATTTGTGAGTGAAACAAAACAATAATATAATGGCATGCAATAATACACGTTGCATGCCATTTTTTAAATAAACCATTCGCATATGCAAGAACAAGACAATAACAATAAGAGTAATCTTTCCATTCAGCAAGCCAAGAATGAAAAAGGTGAGAGAATTGGTTATGTACACTCAATAGAAAGTTTTGGTTCTGTTGACGGACCAGGAATACGCTTTATTATCTTCTTGAAAGGATGCCCTATGCGTTGCCAGTTCTGTCATAATCCAGACACATGGTCTATGACCAACGCACAGAAGATGACAGCTGATGAACTTCTTGACAAAGCAGAGCGTTTCAAAAGCTATTGGGGCAAAGAAGGAGGTATTACCGTGAGCGGAGGCGAAGCATTAGTACAGTTGGATTTTCTTCTTGAACTATTCCAAAAAGCTCACAATCGTGGAATTAATACTTGTCTTGATACTTCTGCTCAACCTTTCAAACGTGAAGGAGAATGGTTTGAGAAATTCAAGATGCTGATGGAGGTTACAGATACAGTATTGCTTGATATCAAGCATATTCGTGACGATAAGCACAAAGAGCTTACAGGTTGGAGCAACAAGAATATATTAGACTGCGCAAACTACCTCTCTGAAATAAACAAACCTGTATGGATTCGTCACGTGCTTGTTCCTGGCATTACAGATAACGATGAGTATCTTGATGAACTGTCTGCATTTATAAAGACACTGAAGAACATAAAAAGAATAGATGTTCTTCCCTATCACACTTTAGGTGTATTCAAGTATGAAAAACTGGGAATAGAATATCCATTGAAAGATGTTCCTACTCCAACTAACGATAGAATTGAAAATGCCAAAAAAAGGCTGAACGCATAAAACGTTCAGCCTTTTTTATATCACTTAAATAAACTTCGATATTTATTTGATGATACCTTGTTCAACAAAGATCTTCTTGAGGATTTGAACACCACGCTCAACCTGCTCCTTAGTATGTGAAGCCATAAGAGCGAAACGTACAAGAGTATCCTGTGGTGCACATGCTGGAGGAATTACTGGGTTGATGAATACACCAGCCTCATAAGCCAAAGCTGTCACCTTGAAGGTCTTATCTACATCATGAACGTAGAGAGGGATAATTGGACTCTCTGTATCGCCAATCTCAAAACCTTCCTCCTTGAAACGCTTCAAAGCATAGTTGGTAACATCCCAAAGGTGAGCAATACGCTCTGGTTCATTCTGAATGATATGAAGAGCTTCAAGAGCACAAGCTGTAGCTGCAGGAGTATCACTTGCGGAGAAGATGTATGTACGGCTTGTATGACGGAGATAGTTGATAGTATCAGCATCAGCAGCGATGAAACCACCAATAGAAGCCAAACTCTTTGAGAATGTACCCATAATAAGGTCAACCTCATCAGAAAGACCGAAATGATCACAAACACCACGACCCTGCTTACCAAAGACACCAAGACCATGAGCCTCGTCAACCATGATAGAGCAGTTGTATTTATGCTTCAATTCAACGATTTCTGGCAATTTAGCGAGGTCGCCCTCCATAGAGAACACACCGTCAACAACAATAAGCTTAACAGCATCGTATGGCAACTTCTGGAGCACACGCTCAAGATCATCCATATCGTTATGCTTGTAATGCAACTGAGTAGCAAAGCTCAAACGACGACCATCTACGATTGATGCATGATCACGATCATCACAGATAAGATAATCACCACGACCAACGATAGCAGGAATAACTCCTGAATTTACTGTAAAACCAGTAGAGAAGCAAAGTGCATCGTCTTTGTGCTCAAACTCTGCCAACTCTTTCTCCAACTGTACGTGGATATCAAGAGTACCATTAAGGAAACGACTACCAGCACAACCAGAGCCATACTTCTCAAGTGCTTTCTTACCAGCCTCTACAATACGATCATCACCAGTCAAACCAGTGTAGGCATTACTACCAAACATGAGCACATTATGGTCACCCATAGTAACCTCTGGACCCTGCTTACTTGTAATTGCTCTAAAATAAGGATAAACACCAGCCTCCATAAACTTCTGAGGCTCGCGATAATTTTTGTATCTTTCTTGTAACTGTCCCATTTTAATAGGTGTAGAATTCTACGTTTTTATATTTCAAGGTGCAAAGATACAAAAAAGAATGCTATTAAAGGCCTTTTTTCCAAGAAAAGTGTTTTTTCCACAAATTTAAGCACATCGTAATTGAATTTATCTTCAATTTTATTAACTTTGCAAACAAATAAAAAGCATTATGATGAAGAGAAGAATTCTTTTTATAATGAACCCCATATCTGGTACAAGCAATAAGAAAGGTATTCCTGATTTGATTCATTCAGGTATTGACTCTGAGCGTTTCGATTATGAAATACGTCTTACCGAATATGCTGGTCATGCTGCTGCCATTGCTGCCGAAGCAAGAGACAACCATATTGATGTTGTTGTTGCTATAGGTGGCGACGGAACTGTGAATGAGGTTGCCCGTTCGCTGGTGCATTCTGAAACTGCATTGGGCATCATTCCTTGTGGTTCAGGCAACGGTCTTGCTCGTCATCTTCTGCTGCCTTTAAATGTAAAGAAGGCCATTGCCGTTATTAACAAATGCGAGATTCATAAGCTCGACTATGGAGTTATCAATGGTCACGATTTCTTCTGTACCTGTGGTATGGGCTTTGACGCTTTCGTAAGTCAGAAATTTGCAGAATCAGGTAAGCGTGGTCCAATCAGTTACCTTGAAAATATTTTACGAGAAGGTTTGAAGTACAAACCTGAAACTTATGTTGTTGAAGACGAGACCGGCACTAAGCGCTACAAGGCTTTTCTTATATCATGTGCCAACGCTTCTCAATATGGAAACAACGCCTATATCGCACCTCAGGCATCTATGAGCGACGGTCTTCTTGATGTTGTGGTAATGGAGCCTTTTGACGTGTTAGATGCCCCACAGGTGAGTATCGACATGATGAACAAAACGCTTGACAAGAATTCTAAGATAAAGACTTTCAGATGCAAGCAGCTACATATTCATCGCAATCAAGAGGGCGTAATACATTATGATGGCGACCCTGTCATGACAGGAAAGGATATTGATATTCACCTTGAGGAAAAAGGCATAAATATCGTTGTTAATGCCGATGCAAACAAGAACCAGCGCAAACCAAATTTGTTTCAAAATGCGGCTACTCAGCTTTTTAACGAGCTAAGTGCTATGCGCGAAGATATTCAAAAGCAGAACAGACACATACAGGCTCTGAGCAAGGTTATACAACGTAAGTTAAATCTGTAATATCCATAAGGCAAGAAGAGTATTACAGATAAAACTCTAAACTTTTTTCATTAAACCAATCTGATTTTGAACCATCAGGATTTTGCAAATAAACATCTTGATTGTCAATAATAGCAGAACGTTGTTTACTAAATGCAAGTAAACAACGTTTTGTCTTTTTATGAGCCACCGTTCTTACCATATATTTTCGAGTAAGAAACATGCCTTGCAGAAAGGCCTCAGAACAAAAACGTTCTTCGCATTCTGCCGGTATAATAGCAGAAAACACGCCAGCGTCTTTCAACAGTTTAGCTACGCCTGCAAACAAATCGGCATAGCTAAGTGTGTCTGTGTGTCGGGCCTGAGCACGTTCTGCATTTGGATTTTTCAGCGAGTTAATAAAGAAAGGCGGATTACTGACGATTGCATCATATTTGCCTTGATTAAAACTACAAGTAACCTCTGCTCTACTTACATAATCCTGTAAGCTTTCTTCAATAACATTTATTCGACTTTTGAAAGAACTTTGAACCACGTTCTCAACAGCCTGTTTAGCTGCCGAACTATCAATTTCAAGCGCATCAATATGTGCATCGGGAAAACGCTGAGCCATCATCAAAGCTATCAACCCTGTTCCTGTGCCAATATCAAGAACATTCTCGCCGCCCTCAGCCCAACAACCTAAGAGTACACCATCGGTGCCAACCTTCATGGCACACCGGTCTTGCTTCACACTAAATTGCTTGAAAAGAAACACATCTTTCATGCTCATAAAACGGCATAAGTTTTTCTTTATTGTTTTAAAAGCATACAATAATCGCAGTTTTTCTCTAAATTCTTAACAAAACAACCACAACAAGCCTCCGTTGTTCCTTCGAGATGAGTCTTAGATGCGTTCGAGATGAATGTATATAGAAAAAATTCCATTTTTAGTACATTTTTATCAAAGTGATTACCATATAC